>ERZ773263.1805-NODE-1805-length-12371-cov-13.008282_pt1 | contig 12371 bp, 8 predicted proteins | sample MGYA00511076_ERZ773263 | MGnify/ENA primary metagenome ERZ773263 (study PRJEB29015, sample SAMEA2738155) | human oral metagenome | biome: human oral; feature: human-associated habitat; material: saliva | place: China | collected 2195 ... | reverse complement strand
GACATGATGCACCACCTAAGGTTATGTGGGGTGTTGATGATGAAATAAGAGATTTGTTTAAACTGGCAAAAGAAGAAGCGGAAAAACTACCAAATGTAGAGATAGCTGTCGTTAAAGAAAAATTTGAAGTATTTGTTAAAGAATTTGAGGAAATGATCTTTAAAGAAGAGTCGATTCTTCTTATGATATTATTAGAAACATTTACTCAAGATGATTGGTTGAGTATCGCTAAAGATAGTGATACATACGGTTATGCAATAATTCGACCTCAAGAAGAGTGGATACCTCATAGAGAAGATTTTGAAACTCAAATTACTAGTGATGACAGTGAAGTAATAGAAGTAAGCGAAGGGGAATTAACAAAAATTATTCAAACTCCTGAAGGAGAGTTCACTATTACTTACAAACCGAAAGAAGTTAAAAAAGAAACTTTCAATAGGGAAACACCTCAGAAAATAGGAAATGGGTATCTATCATTAGATCAAATTGATTTAATATTAAATCATCTGCCTATGGAAATTACCTTTGTTAATAAAGACGAAGTTTTTCAGTATTATAATGATCATTGTTCAGAAAAAGAGATGATTTTTAAACGCACGCCAGGACAAGTAGGTAGAAATGTAGAACTATGTCATCCACCAAAGTACCTAGAGAAAGTTAAAACTATAATGAAAAACTTACGAGATAGAAAAAAAGATAAGTATGAAATGTGGTTTAAATCAGAATCAAGAGGAAAATTTGTTCATGTCACTTATGCAGGTGTTTATGATGAAAATGGTGAATTTCAAGGAGTATTAGAATATGTTCAAGATATAGCTCCTTATAGAGAAATAGACAGTGATTATTATAGGGAAATAGAATAATAAAGTAATTTAAATAGAGAAACCTTATTTTTAAAGTATCTATAATGTTATATACAGACCTAAAATAATATAAAATACTTTGGATACTTCTCAAAATAAATTAGAAGTTAAACCTACAGGCTGGATAAAAGTTTGGTTCTTTGCCAAGTGCGGTTGATTTAGAAAAATAGGGAAGAAGCTACGCTATATTAAGTGACCTAGATTTTTCCTTATTTTTTCGTTTCAATTTTATTGTTTTCTTTTTAGCGAGATTTGAGTTATATTATAATAAAAAATCTTATAATAGAATAACTGAAAAGACAAACAATTATTCTATGGAAACTAAGTATATACTTATGGTATTTAAAATAAGAATGAATCCCAAAGAAACTAAGATAAGTAGTTCAATATAATGGATGTATCTAATATATTAGATAAATATCAAAGGTAAATGTCAATATCAAATTATTTTCAAAAAAATTATAGATAGACACTATTTGTCCATTAAATATGGTAAAATATAATTGTTGAAAAGATTAACATAAAAAAATTAATTTAGGAGAAGTATATTATGTATAACGAAATAAATAAAGAAGAAAAATTAACAAAAGAAGAAAGAGATATTTTAGAAAGAAATTTAAAGGTATGTTTTGAAACTATATTTAAGGATCCTGATACAAAAAGTTTCGATATGAAAGATATAGAAAATAAAGAGAGATTTTTAAAAAAGTTTAGTCCTTGGCATAAAACAGAAGGTCAAAAGTTAATTCAAGATTTTGTAGATAATGTCAATAATGATAATTCTACTATTGATTTTTCTTGGTTAGATATTTTAAATAATGATAAGAGATGGAATAAAGATGATGAGTTAAAAAAAGAAATAAAAGAAAATAAAAATAAATATATAAATATGCATTATCAAATTCCAACCCATTTTCATGGAGATATTGACAATGCAGTGCTCTTCTACTGTATGGAAAATCCTAGAGGTTATACCAAGGATTCGGATATGGATACATGGGCAGAAAAACAGATGTTTGGTAAGAAAACTGTAGATAATTATTATAAGCACACCGCAGAACTTAGAGATGAAACTTGGAAGAATGAAACAAGTCAAAAAATTATAAAAGAACGATATAATTTAAATGGTTTTACTACCGATTCAATTGAAAAAATTATTTATAGTAATAGTAAAGATGAAACTCCTTTAAGACGTGAATTAAAGAATATGTTTAAAGAGAATAAGGAATTTTTTGATAAGAAGTACATACTTGTGAAAAATAAAAGGAGTAAAAAGCCAGCTCTATCTGATAAGTATTACTATATATCACGTTTTTATGCTCAATTATTAGAAATAAATGGAGAAAATTTGAGTAAGTATAATATTAAATCTGAATATAAAGAAGAGGCTAAAGCAGAGCGAGATAAAGCTATTAAAATTTCTGAAAAGATATGCAATGTTGAGATATATCCATTCTCTTCTTCTGACCCAAAATTAAAAGGTATTGGAGGAAAAATTCTTCGCAATTCAGATTTATCTCGTTTGGGAGCTTACATTGTATTGAGAAGAATTTATAAGTATTTACAAGAGGTAGAAAAAGGTAAAAAAGATGCCCAAAAACCAGTTATTATTTTTCGTAAATATGACAGTGCATGGAAAGAACTGTTTAAAAAAATATTTGATGAAGTAAAAGATTTTAATAATAAGTTAGTTCTAGAATTGTTAGAAAAAGGTTTCTTTTATTGCCAACTAGCCCAACAGGGAGGGGGTATTACATCTGGTAATGTTATTTCAGTTCCTAATTATAAAATACTTTTATCTATGAAAAAAGATGCTTTTAAAGAAATTTCTGACCTATTACCACGAATTGATATTGATAAAATTAGTGCAAAAGAATCAGGTAATGAATGATGAATTCTCAAGAAAGACTAATAACAATTTTTCTTCGCCTACAATCTGGGAAACGATTATCTAAAGCACAATTAACTAGTGAGTTTTCTGTGAATCCAAAAACTATTCAACGTGATATAAGTACACTAAGGAGAATAATAGAAGAACAGCATCTTTCAAATTGTGAAATAGTATTTGATACTTCTGATAATACCTATCGTTTTTTAGGGGAGACTACTTTTAATAAAAAATATATCTTGATTATTTCAAAGATACTTTTAGAAAATAGAGCATTGAATAAATCAGAGATGAATTCGTTGCTAGAAAGCCTTTTAGCATTACTTTCGAGTGAAGAAATGAAAGAGGTTAAATCTATTATAGAAAATGAACATTTTAATTATAAATCATTGACAAATGAAAAAGATAGGATTGAAACTGTATGGTTTATATCTGAGGCAATTCGGAGTAAACAAATGTTAGAAATAGACTATAATGCTCCTCTAAAAGAAAAGAAAACTCATATTATTTTTCCGGTTTCTTTATACTACGATGCTCATTATTTTTATTTAGTTGCTTATCATCTAAAATATGAAAACTATACAACCTTTCGAATTGATAGAATAAGTAGTTATAGTAAATCTAATGAAAAAAAACCAAATATATCCTATGGGAAAATTTATAAAGATGGAGATGTTCGTAATCAAAAAGTTGATGCTTTTGAAGGTAGTAGGGTTAGAATTACTTTGATATATAAAGGGAATTCAGAAATTATTTTAGACAAATTTCCAAATCATACAATTCTTTCGGCAGAAAAAGATGAGATGAAGATTCAAATCGATACACAATATACTCCAGGACTCAAAAGATGGATTTTAGGGCAAGGTGGAGAGGTGACTGTATTAACTCCTCAAAAGTTAGTTGAAGAGTTGCAAGAAATACTTGAAAAAACATTAAAAAATTATAAAAAATAAACGAGGTAGACAAAATAAGTCTACCTCGTTTTTTATAATAGAGATATAAAAAGTGAAAGAAGGAAGATAGAATGAGAAAAGTAGAAATAGAAAAAACTTTTGAAATTGAATTACTAACTAATATGAATGAAGTAATAGAATTTCATAATAGACATTATGGAGGACAGATGATTGTATTATCTCTATCAGATATAAAAGAATTGGTTGAAGGAAAATTTTTTGCTTGGTCAACTGGGCAAGGGGAATATTCGGAAGTATTATATTTAGATGAAGAAGTGAAGGAAGTAATTAAGAAAATAGTATAAGGAGAATTTTCATGTCGAAAAAAAATATTATAGATTACAAAGTTAGCCGTCAACTAAAACTTGCATTAGAAGTACTAAATAATCGTATTCTTGAAAAAGAGTATAAAGTTATTGAAAGCCAAGATATTTTATTTAGCATACTAGATGTTTGTGATACAGGTATGGGTTATGCTTTAGGATACTATTCTCTAACAAAAAGTAAATTGTTAAAGGAGTTTTCTAACGGGAAAGTTATTGATGGAAGAAATCGATCTTCTATAGAAGTTGATGAATTAAATATACTTTCTAGAAGAAGGATAATTAATGATATTATTGTTTCTTCACCAGTAGAAATCATTAAAGAACCGTCTTCTTCATATTACCTTACAGAATGTAATGCTTTTCCAATATCTGAACACTTGAAATCTATTTTTGACTTTGCAGAGGAGATGCGTTTACAAAATGCACCTGATGGTGTTATTGATTCATACTGGATACTAAATGGAATTTCTCAAGAGAGGGAAACAAATGCAAATCAACTTATTTATAAACAATATCTCTTAACAGGAAATATTCACACAGAAGAATTTTTACTAGGTGTATTTAAAAATTCTAAGTTTTTGTATAAGGATTTTTCTGATGGCAAACTTGAGAGGGAAAAAGCTTCAAAAATAAAAAAAGAATCTCAAATTTCTGTTAAATTATCTAACCCAGATTATTCATTATTAAATGATATTGCTACCGATATAACTTTAAAAGCTAAAAGCGGTGAATTGATGGATGTTATTGGACGAGATGAAGAAATTCGTAAAGTAGAGATGGTTCTCACACGTAGAGATAAAAACAACGTTGTTTTATTAGGAGATGGCGGTGTAGGTAAATCGGCAATAGTTGATGGGATAGCAATGCGTATTGCTAAAAATGAGATTGTATCACTTAAAGGGAAGAAAATTTTGCAATTTAGTCTAAACGATTTAAAAGCTAAAATTGGAGGAGTTACTAGTGAAGGAATTATTAAATTCATTGAAGAGATGAAACGAGAAAAAGATGTAATTTTATTTATTGATGAGATTCATATGTTAGGAAGGGTTAAACATATAATGGATGCATTTAAACCTTTAATGGCACGTGGAGATTTTCGAATTATTGGTGCTACAACACCGATGGAATGGAAATTATATATCTCAAGTGATACTGCACTAGTCAGACGTTTTGAAAAAGTAATAGTAGATGAACCAAGTATTGAAGAAACTATCAATATTGTTAAAAATGTATCGTTAGTATATGAAAATTTTCATCGCGTAAATTTTGAGGAGGATACTATTGAGTTAGCGGTAAGATTAGCTAAGAAATATCTAAAGGGAGAGAAACTGCCAGATTCTGCCTTTACAGTAATCGATAATGCAGCGGCTTTAGCTCGAATTGAAGCGAATCAAGATATTGTTATGATTAGAGATTACAGAAATGAAGTAAATAAATTAAAGAAACAACTAAAAGAAGCGGAATCTATAGAATATAATGAAGCTACTGTTGATGATATAAGAAAAAGACTTGAACTTAAAGTTAGAGATTTTCAAAAAGAACGCAATAATTTAACTTTTAATAATTATGAACTTAAAATTACAAAGGAAGATATAAAAAAAGCAGTAGAGCAAAAAGCTGGTGTTAAAATCAGAGAGAAAGATTTGAAAGTTGGTAAAGATGCAGATGAGGAAGAATTAAGTAGACTTTCTAATTTGAAGAGTATCTTAGCAACGAAAGTTATTGGACAAATGGAGGCTACAAATACTATAGCAGAGGCTGTTATTCGTTCAAAAACAGGATTTAGAAATCCTAAACGTCCTATCGGAGTTTTCTTATTTTTAGGTACTAGTGGAGTCGGAAAAACAGAAACAGCGAAAGTATTATCGGAAGAATTAACAGGCTCAGTTGATGATCTTATTCGTTTAGATATGTCGGAGTATCAACAAGAACATGAAGTAGCAAAATTAATAGGTGCACCTCCTGGCTATGTAGGTTTTAAAAGTGGAGGAATTTTGACAAGAGCTGTAAAAAATAATCCAAAATCTGTTGTGTTGTTAGATGAGATTGAAAAAGCACACCCTAGAATTTATGATTTAATGTTACAAGTTTTTGATGATGGAATTTTAACGGATGGTATGGGTGAAAGAGTAGATTTTACAAATACAATTATTATATTAACTTCAAATTTAGGTTCAAATTTAATTAGAGAGGAGAAGAAAGTTGGCTTTACAAAATATGGAATGGAACAGATAATTCAAGAAAAAATCATGAGAGCAATTAATAATTTTTTCCGTCCAGAATTATTAAATCGTATAGATGAAATCGTAACCTTTAAATCCTTCACAGAAGAGTCAATATTTAAAATTACTAGCTTATTACTTGAAAAAGAAGTAGAAATCGTTAAGGAAAGTGGCTATGAATTGAAGTTTACGAAGGAGGCAGTTAGATTTCTTGTTAAAACAACTTATGATTCAGAAAAAGGAGCCCGAGCAATTCGGCGAGGAATCACTAAGCTAATAGAGACACCTTTATCAGAGTTGATTATCAATAATTGTATTAATAAAGGAGATGAGGTAGTTGTGGATTCAGATGGATTTAAATTGTTATTTGAAGTTGTTAAGTAAAGGAGGGGAATTATGGGACTTTCTTATGGACCACAGTATACGTGGACAAATCACTTTGAAAAAAGAGCTCAGGAACGTTTTGGAGTAAATGAGGAACGACTGCCAAAGTGGATTGGTAGGCAAATCGGTAGTCTAACAGTTTATGATTCTAATGTAGAGCAACGACCAGAAGAAAGAAAATATGTTTCTGCCTATGGAGTTATTTTTGTATGTAATACAGTTGAACAAAAATTTATTACTTGTTATGAAGCGAAAGATATAATTTTAGAAGGGAAGAAGGTAACAATTCATGATTATAATGTAGATTTATTTAGGGATGAAGTAGAAAATTTAGCAAGAAAATATTGCTTAAAAGATGCTAAGGAAATGTTATGTAGTGTAGAGGATCATCTACATAAGTTTCAGGAAATTTCTCAAAAATTAATCTCAGGAAGATTGACAAAGTATAACTATAATCTTATTACTAACTTAATTGATGAGTTTCATGTAATTAAGTCTGCAATGAGAGTTATAGAAACAAAACGTGGTGATTTTAAAATTTAATTTATACATTTGAGTTTTCTAATGGCTATTTTAAATCTGGTATTTGAAAAGAAATATACATTAGTTTGCTAATATGTTATAATTATAAAAAAATAAAATGGATGTAATCTTTTTAAGGAGAAAAAATTAATGAAGGATTTTAAAAGTATTTATCAAGAAGAATATGAAAAACTTAATAAACAACAGAAACAAGCAGTCGATTCAGTAGAAGGTCCAGTGATGGTTATTGCTGGTCCTGGTACAGGGAAAACCCAAATTCTTTCTCGTCGTGTTGCGAATATCTTAACTAATTACCACACAAATCCAGAAGAAATTGTTTGTTTAACATATACAGAAGCAGGTGCATCTGAAATGTTAGATCGACTAGAAGGATTGATTGGAGAAGATGGACGTAAAGTAAGAGTATCGACTATCCACGCTTTTTGTAGTGAGTTGATTTTAGCGAACTCTAAGTTATTTGGTGAGGAGTCTAAAATTATCACGACTGCAGCTAAGTATGAGATACTTAAAGAGATTATGGATGAGTATATTACAGAAGATAGTCCGTTTTATAAGAATTCTGGCAATCGTTATTCTTCTAAAGACCAGTTATTAGAACTTTTTACAAAAATAAAACGTGAGAATATAGATAAAGATGACTTTAAAATAAAGATAGATGAATACTTTAAAATGATTGATTTATCTGTACCTGGAGAAGAATTGTATAAAAAATTCAAGTATGCTAAAAAGTATAAAGAAAAAAAACCAGGTGATTTTAAAGCTGAGTATGATAAAGAACAACAAAGAATGAAAAAGTTACTTGCTGGGGTTGAAATAGTTGATAAATATAAAAAAGAAATTGATAAGCATAATTATTTTGACTTTGATGATATGATTCTATGGGTCATTAAAAAATTAGAAGGAGATAATGATTTTCAAAGTAGTGTATCTAATTCTATAAAGTATTTATTCGTTGATGAATTTCAGGACACTTCGGTTGTTCAGAATAAACTTGTAGATTTATTAGTAAAAGGGAAATCCAGTCCAAATATTTTTGTTGTCGGAGATGATGATCAAAGTATTTATAGTTTTCAAGATGTCAGTGCAAATAATATTCGAGATTTTGATAAGAAGTATTATCCTAGAAAAATAGTTCTTGAAGAAAATTATAGATCTTCCCAGGCTATCATTGCTGCTTCAAGGCAACTAATCAGTTATAATTCAAGAGAAGAGAAAGTTCTTGTTGCGGCTGGTGATAACAAGTATTATAACTATCAATTACCTATCTTGAAATGTTATCCAAATTCAGAAGCTGAAATGTTTGGTGTACTGAGTGAGATTAAAGATCTCATTTATTCGGGTGTATCTCCTCATGAAATTGGGGTTATATACGGAAGAAATTCCTATGGAGAGGAGTTTGCAAAAATTCTTCGTGATAATGGTATTTTCGTTCAAATAAAAGAAAAACAGAATTTATTTGCGGATCCCTTCTTTAAAAAAGTATTATCTATTTTAAGATATATTTGCCAAAATTCGAGTGATGTTAGGCAGTTACGCAAAATTATATATTTTGATTTCTTTGAAGTAGAATTATCTGAAATTGCAACAATACGGAATCTTAAGAAGGATGAAAAAATTTCAATTCCTATTATTGCAGAAATTGATAAAAAATTAGAAACTATTCGTAGCAAGGTTAGTAATTCAGAAATATATTTATCGCCCATGGATATCCTAAGCTATTTATTGAAATCTTTAAAGATTGATGAATATATCATGAAATCTAAAGAAAAATATCACTTAGTTTCTGTTTTAAATGAACTTAATAAATTGATGTTAACTGAATGTCAAATCTATCCCAAATTGACTATAAAGGAATTTTTAAATAAAATATCAGCTCTGCAAGAAATGAAAATTAATCTTCCAATTGAAACTATTTCAGCCTCTCCAAGTAACTGTGTTCAATTAATGACTGCTCATGCTTCCAAAGGATTAGAGTTTGATCATGTATTTATGATGAAGTGTAATGATGGAAAGACAACTGAAAAATGGCCAGGAGGTGAAAATAAATCTGATAAGCTTACTTATCCACCAGGTTTAGTTTTGGAGGATGAGAATGAAAAAATTCTAAAAATAGAAGAAAATCGTCGCTTATTTTATGTTGCTATGACTCGGGCAAAGAAGGCTCTTCATCTCTCATACTCCAAGGATTTCCCTAAAACTCACTTTATTAATGATTTATCGGGTATTATTGATGAAGTTGAAGTAGCTGAGTTACCAAAAAAACCCCAATTTAAGGAAGAAGTAGTTATATCAAAATTGCCTAAGTATATTATTGACGAGATAATGGGCGGTTTTAGTCTAAGTGTTAGTACGTTAAATGCTTTTCTTAAATGCCCTTTGAGCTTTTATTTCAACAAGGGATTAAAAATGCAATCTGAAACGAACGAGGCTATGATCTTTGGCAGTATAATTCATGAAGTCTTGGAAAAAATATTTATATCTAAGGATGCTTCTCATAGTTCAGAATTAACAGAAAAAACGGTTCTGTCTTTAAAGGAAGCTTTAAAATTATTTGAAACAATATTTGAAGAAAAATCATGGCAATTCACTTCAAATAGAATAAAGAGAGATAATTACGGTAGAGGTAGAAAGATAATTGAAAACCTTTATAATAAACCTGGGTATCTAAAAGAAAGTGTAATTGCAGTTGAACACGATATTAAGGGAGTTAAGTTAGGGGATATATTAGATAATTTAGAAGATTTATCTAATATGGAGTTAAATGGAAAAATTGATAAAATTGAGTGTGAGGATGATATAATCCGATTAATTGACTATAAGACAGGAAATGCAAAAAATGCTAAAGAAAAATTAGCAGAACCAAACGAAAAAGAACCGATTGGTGGAGATTATTGGCGTCAAGCAGTTTTTTATTATATACTTTTTACAAATTCTGGTTTTGATATATCAGATAAAAAAGTGGTAGTTAAGTATGTATTTATTGAGGATTCAGATACAGAAGAGGGATTTACTGAGACACCAGATATTTTAATTTCTAAAAGAGATATAGATTTAGTCTTGAAACTAGTAAAAGATGCTTTTATAAAATTAAAGAATGGTGATTTTAATAAGGGATGCGGAATTGTTAAAAGACAGAGTCAAGTTTATCCTTGTGATCACTGTATTCGAGTATTAGATAATACATTTCCTAAATTTGATAATATCAAAGAATTTGAGGTTGCCACATATATAAAATCGCTAAATAAATACAAAAGTTTAAGTGTAAGTAAATTGAATAAGTTTTTAAATTGTCAGAAAAGTTTTTACTTTGATAATGTTCTTCAATTGACGACTCCAGCAGGTTTATCTACTAACTCTAATGAAAAAAAATCGAAAAGCACTTCAAGAAACGTTTCGACTGGTCCTGTTTTTGGTATAGTTATTCATAAAACACTCGAAAAAATTTATAAAGATGACCTACAACTAGAAGAAGCACTTAATTACTATAACAATTCTTTACAACACCACCAAGAAGAAATTAGTGGTGTAGTATCTGTAAATGAATTAAGAGAATATGGTCAACAACTACTTAAGAATCTTTATGAGAACTATATCCCTAATAGTTTAAAAGGTGAAAATGTTAGTTTAGAGAAAGAGATTAATGTTAGGTTAGAAGGAAATTACTTAATTAATGGTATTATAGATAAATTAGAATATGATAATGATATAATCAGAGTAGTAGATTATAAGACAGGTTCAGCAGAACGAGGATTAGAAGAACTTGTGTTTGGTCGTAGTTATTGGCGTCAAGCCGTATTTTATACTATTTTATTAGAGTACTCGACTGAAATAGATACAAAGAATAAAAAAATTGAAATCCAATATATATTTCTTGATGATACAACTGACGATAGAGGTTACTCAATCCATACAGTAAATGTTACAAAAAAAGATATGGATATAGTTCTTTCACAAATTCATAACTTTTGGAAACTTTTAAATGCAGCTGATTTTAAAGACGGCTGTAATAAAGATGGCTGTGACTATTGTCGTTTAGCTAAGTTTGTTGATTTTAAATTGCTGAAAGAAAACTTAGCTAAAAAACAGAAATAAAATAATAGGGTAATTATCTTGTTTTTATAAAAATAATTTTAAAACCAATTTGAATAGTAGAATGAGTAATAGCAGCTATACTTATAATAGTAATGTATAATTTATATTTCTTGAGTTTATATATTAATATTAACATATAAAATTTACAGGGTTTTATTCACAATCTTCAGAGAAACCTTATTTTTAAAGTATCTATAATGTTATATACAGACCTAAAATAATATAAAATACTTTAGATACTCTTTAAAATAAATTAGAAGTTAAACCTACAGGCTGGATAAAATTTTCTTTCTTGTAGGTTTTTCTATACAAAATATAGTCCAGTATAATTATCTATGGTATAATTAAAAAATATAATAAATAATGATAAGGGAAAGATATTTATGAACGAGAGAGAATTGAAGGTAGGATTCCTTACATTACAGCAACAGCGAACAATAATGGAATAGGGTATTTTATTTCTAATAAAAATACAACATTGCAAGAAAAATGTATATCGGTTAACCGTAATGGTTCGGTAGGATATTCGTTTTATCACTCATATTCTGCACTTTTTGGAAATGATACTAGAAAACTAATTCCAAAATACAGTGATGACTATGTGGTGAAATTTATCTCATTTATGATTTCTAGTCAAAAAGAAAAGTATGGGTATGGTTATAAGGTGGGAACAGCACGCTTGAAACGTCAGAAAATATTATTACCTATAAATAAAGATGAATCTATAAATTATGATTTTATGAAGAAATATATATTAATTCAAGAGATAATTTCTATATATTCAATTTTAGATTGTTATAGATAAAATTAGTATATGTACTAAATTAAACTAAAGAGCACTTTTCTAATTATAGAGTAGTGCTCTTTAGTTTATGAGTATATTTTGTCAAATACATTTTTTCTTAATTTTCTCGTTGCAAGGATCAACAGTACAATTAGTATTAGAGAATATATTATTCCTACTATATTTGCTGATGATGGCAGCATAGCGATTAAGAAAAATGTCACGACATTAAGTAGTACCAACAGGAAAATAACTCCGAAAGCTAAAATAGTTAATAGTACCTGATTTATCGAACTACGATTAGCTAAATCTGTGA
>ERZ773263.1796-NODE-1796-length-12405-cov-5.099433_pt1 | contig 12405 bp, 12 predicted proteins | sample MGYA00511076_ERZ773263 | MGnify/ENA primary metagenome ERZ773263 (study PRJEB29015, sample SAMEA2738155) | human oral metagenome | biome: human oral; feature: human-associated habitat; material: saliva | place: China | collected 2195 ... | reverse complement strand
TTTGCTATATCTACTAAAATTTCAAGTTTCTTTTGTCAAATTTTTCTTAGCTCACTGTTATCATACATCTGTCTCTCCATTTAATCGGAATTATTTATCTCATTTAATATTTTTAAAATCATTCTTATTATCTATAATAAAACTTATAGCTATAATAGTAAAAACTAATTGATATATTTTTTCAAAGTAAAAACTTACTTCAAAGAAACCATAAAAATTTATAAATAAAAGGACTGAAATAGCCAATAATTTTATATATTTTTTTAGTATATCCTTCTCACTAAAATAACTTTTTAATAGACTTATTAAAAGATTTATTAAGAAAATAATATATATACCTAAGGTTAAAAGCCCCTGAGTTACAGCTGTTTCTATGAAATTATTATGATAGTGATCTATATTTTCGCCAGCTGAATGCAATTTTTGACCTTTATAGAAAAAAAATCCCTTTCCAATAATTGGGTAATTTTTAGCTTCTTTAATTCCATCTAAAAATATTGTATATCTAGCATCTTTTTTTATTTTTTCTTTGCTTACTACTGTACTTTCTATTCTATTTACTGCTGCAATTTTATTTGAGTACTTAAATAAAGAAAAAGCAAGTCCTAAGGTTATAATTATTGCAATTAATCCTTTTTTCCAATCTAAGATAGTAAAAATAAAAACTAATATTATTGGAATTACTAAAAAGTCATTTCTTGATTGAGTAAAAAAGATTAATGTTAAAATAATTACCATATAGCAAATTAATAAAATTCTTATGTATATTTTTTTATAATAAAGAAAAGATAGGACTCCTAATAGCAAGTATATTCCGAGTTCAGCTGCATATCTTGTAGTATAAGTATCCCCTGCTATTCTATAAGAAGCAATATCATCAAAATTCTTATAAAGATCTATGATTCCTTTATAAATTGGTGCAATTGAAATAAACAACATTAATGGTAATATATATTTTACATATCTGTCTTCTAGCTTATAATTTAATAGAACCAACATAAAACCTACACTATATATTGTTGTATGTAAAAAAGTATAAAATTTATCATCTCCTTTTTCATCAACAATTACATAAGAAATGATAACTAGAATAAGATATAAAACTCCAATTATTATGTCTCTTTTATGCATTAAATATCCTTTTACACCATTTTTAAAAGAATAAATAAAGATTAAAAACATTATAAAAATTGAAAGAACATCTTTTGTGTCTCCTCCTCTACGAGATAAAAAAAACAAATATACTAGCATTGAAAGAATGATAAGACCATTTAAAAAATTATTTTTTTTATTATCAATATTCATATTAAATTTTCCATCCTTTTTCTCTTAATTTCTTTTTATAAGTTTTTATTTTTTCTATCATAGGAAGTTTTTTAAGTTTTTTTATAAATAATGCAAAATAATAAAATATATTTTTAGGATACGGATACTTCATACTAGGATAATTATCCATTTCCATAGTCAATATATCATAATGAGCTCTATAATTTCCAAAAATCATTTTTTTACCCTGTGTATCTAAAATATAAATTTTTCCATTAGAATTTAAAAAATTACTAGGATTAAAGTCTCCATGATAAAAACCTTTTTTATGAATTTTTTTTATTAATTCTATAAGCATATCTAAGTTTTTTTCTTCTTTCTTCCCTTCTATTTTTTCCATTAATAAAAGAGAATAATTTATCATTTTATTTTTCCTTCTCACTATTGCTAAAAATGGTCTCGCATATTCCTTAAATCCATACTCATCAATTAATTTATTAATATTTACAAGTGTGCTAAGAACCTCACCTTTCTTAAAAATAGTCATTATTTTTCTTTGAGGTATTATATATTCATTCCTTGGTTCTTTCATAATAAAATTAGTTTCGTCAATTTCTATCTCTGAAACATAATTTCTTTTACTATCTTTTAAAATTTTTACCGTTTTAAAATTTTTTTCTATTATTTTTTTTCCAATTTTTAAATACTTATCATCATAGTAAAAGATTTTGAAATCTTTATAATTTTGTTCTTTTAACATAGCTTCCTTCTTTATATTGAAAATTTTATTTTCATAGTCCTTAGACATTATAACATATAAAATCTTATTTTTTATATTATACTTTTATTTATTTAAACTTTATTATATAATAATTGTTATCTTAAATTTTGGAGGATTTTATGTTAAAAAATAGATGGAAACAAAAATTTTTAAATTTTTATATAAAGTTTTTTTTGAAAGAACCTAAAATCAATGATAATATTTTTATCACTTCCACAGATGGAATTGGAGATAACATAGTGAGATTGAATCTACTTCAAGAAATTTTGCAACAATTTAAAGTAGAAAAGTGTTATATTCTTTGTGACATAAAGATAGTTCCTTTATTAAAAAAAATAGGTTTTAAAAATATTATTGTATTTACTAAAAATATGAGACGAAATTTATTTGGAAAGATAAAGTTATTAAATCTTTTATTTAAAATTGGATTTAATAAAATTATCTCATTGGAATATGATCAACATGATTTTGATATTCAATATTTTAAAAATATAGATTCATACTCTTTTTATAATAAATATCATCCTGAAATGAATAAATATTATAAGAATCTTGTTCCTGCTAATTTTAAAACAACTGATGAAACAGTAATTAGTTTTTTTAAAATTTTATTTAATAAAGATATTACTGAGATAAGTACTATTCCTAATTTAAAAGAATATTATTCTAAAGGAATTGAAGAAAAAAGAGTTTTAGCTGTTGGAATTGGAGCTGGTGCAAGATATAAAATGTTAAAACCTAATTTATTTGCTAAAATTCTTAAAATATTTATAAATAAAAAAAATATAAAAAAAATATTCTTTCTAGGTGCTGGTGATAGAGATATACAATACTTAGGTGAATTAAAAAAATATATTGATTTTAAAGATTTCAACATTCAGAATTTAGTAAATAAAGTTTCCCTTGATGAGAGCATTGATATTATCTCAAATTGTGAATATTATCTTGGATTTGATTCGGGTTTATTTCATGTAGCAGCCTCTTTAAGAATTAAAACTTATGGGATTTTTACAAAGATTAATGAATTTTCCCATAACAATTGGGAAAATGTTACTATTTTTTATGGAAATCCTTGTATTTCAAATAAAAATGAATATTTTGGAAATTCAGAATTAAATAATATTTCTCTTGATGAAGTAGAGAAACTTTTATAATTCAACTTTTAATAAATAAAAATATGGAAATTAAACTATATCTCTAATCTCAGATTTAAGATTTTTAAAGTAGTTTTTTAGAGAGACTGTGAAGTTTTTTCTGTAAACTTTGTCTTCTATGATTAGAATTATTTAGTTAATTTTTTAATATAATAATACAATATTTTTGATATGTCAAAACTAGGTATTCATTTTTGAGTACCTTTTCTTTTTAATCTTCAAATCTTCCTTCATACATTATACTAAATTCCCCATGTACTTTTCCCCAATTTCTTAATGGTTGACTCCATTTCTTTGTTGCTTCCATTGTTGATAAATACAACGCTTTTAATAATGCTTTATCGCTTGGGTACACTGTTCTTTGCCTATTTAATTTCTTGTAAGTACTATTTAAACTTTCTATTGCATTTGTTGTATATATCACTTTTCTTACTTCTAATGAAAACTTAAATATTGGCGTTGATACATCCCAATTCTGATACCAACTTGACATTGAATTTGGATATTTTTCTTCCCATTTTTCTGTTACTTTATCTAAATTTTCCATAACTTGTGTTTCTGTTGCAGCTAAATATATACTTTTTAAATCAGAGGCAAATTCTTTTTTGTCTTTGTATGATACATATTTTAAAGTATTTCTTACTTGATGAACTACACAACGTTGATATTCTGTCTGTGGAAAAGCAGTAGTAATAGCTTCTTTTATTCCTGTTAATCCGTCAGCGCATATTAATCATAATGTCTTTTACACCTCTATTTTTTAATGCATTTAATACACCTAACCAATATTTACTACTTTCATTTTCTCCAATTTCTAAACTAAGTACTTCTTTCATACCATCTTTTGTAATACCTAATACTACATAAGCAGCTATTTTTTTAATTCTATTGTCTTCTCTAACAGAAAAATGAGTAGCATCAATAAAGATAACTGGATATATCTTTTCTAAGGGCCTATTGTGCCAATCTTGAATATCTTGTATTATTTTATCAGTAACATTAGAGATAAAGCTTTCAGAGCATTCAAAACCATATATATCTTCGATCTGTTCAGATATTTGTCTGGTAGTTAAACCACGTGCATACATATTTATGATTTTTTGGTCAATCTCAGAAATATCTTTTTGTCTCTTTTTAACAATTTTAGAGTCAAAAGTAGAATTTCTATCTTGTGGAATATCAACTTGAAACTCACCATAAGTAGAACGAACATTTTTCTTTTTAGTGCCATTACAATAATTGGTACCATCAGAATGTTGATATTTTTCATAACCAATATGTTCATCCATTTCAGCTTCTAACATAGACTTAATAGTGCCTCCTAAAAGATCTTTAAGTGCTTCTTGAATATCCTCAGTAGTTTTAATATCATATTCTTCAATTAAATTAGCAATAATATTTTTCTTTCCTTCAGTTAATGGTTTTACTTTGTAAACTTCTTTTTTCTCTTTCATAAAAATAGCCTCCTATGATTTTTAATATTCTATCATAGAAGACTAATTTTTTTAACAATTTACAGACTTTTTTCTACACTCTCAGTTTAGATTTCCATATTTACTTTTTAATTTAAGATTAATCTTTCATAATCTTTTATTACTTCTTCTTTACTAAATTTTTGAATTTCTTTTTTTATTAGCTCTTTATCCAAATTATTATTTTTTAAATCTTCTATAATGTAATAAGCAAGTTTTTCATAATCTCCAATTTCATATAAATCCCCAATTTTTCCATTTTCTAAAATTTCTTTTGGTCCAGTAGGACAAGCACTTGATATTACCTTTTTATTTAAAACCAAAGCTTCAATTAGCACAGTTGGTAAACCTTCATATTTTGAGCTATGAACAAATAATTTTGCTTTTTTCAGCCAAGGGTAAGGATTTTTTATACTCCCTAATAAGATTATATCTTTTTCCATATTTTCATCCCTAATTATCTTCTCAATTTTCTCTCTATCAGGTCCATCTCCAAGAATTAGTAGTTTTTCAGATATATTTGATAATTCTTTTGCTTTTTTAAACCCTTTAATCAATGTTGGAAAATCTTTTTGATGAGTTGTTAATCTAGCAATAGCAACAATAAAGTCTTCATCATAATATTTATTTTCTATTCTTTCTTCTGACAAATTTAAGATTCTATCAAAGTTAAATGGATTATAAATTCTTAATAATTTATTTCTCAAAAAAGGAAATAAATTAGCTGTTTCTTCTTTCATTTCATCACATATTGTAACTATATTATCATATTGTTGTAATCTTTTTCCTAATCTTGCTATTCTGCTCTCTCTTTCATACCAATTCTTTATAGAAGCATGAACCCAAGCTATTTTTTTATTAACATCTATCATTTTTATATATTTTGAAAGTCCCATATCAAAATCTATTACTACATCATATTTTTTATTTTTTACTAATTTTTTTAAATTATTTTTTTTAACATAGCTTTCATAATTCATTAATAAATTATAAGCCACTTTATAGAATATATTTTTTTTCTTTTTTCTAAAAGAATCTGTAATTTTTATCAATTTTTCTGATTTTAAATAAAAAATTTCTATTTCTTTTGGTATATCTTTTTCAAAAATATTTAAAGTTTTAGTTCCGTCTTCTATCACTAAATCAATATCTATCTTACTCTTATCAATATTTTGTAAGACTTCTACTAAAACTCTTTCTATTCCTCCCATTCTAAGACTTCCATTATAAAATAATACCTTTTTTTTCACACTGACTCCTTTATTGTTCTAACATCTTTAAGATTTCTTCTTTCATTTCATCAAAATTAAAAGTATTTATATCAATCTCATCATAATTTCCAGTTTTATCTTTACAAAAAATAACTCTATTATATTCAGATTTTGGTGCCCACACTAAATGGTCAACACCATATTTTCCACCTTTTGGTGGATAAACTGTTATCATTTTTTTATTAAAAGCACTTGCTATATGAACTATTGAAGTATCTGGACTTATGACATAATCACTTTTTTTTATTAAAATAGCAGTATCTAAAATACTTTCTATTTTTTTTGGTATATAAACATATTTATATTTTTTTTCTAAAAATTCTAATTCTTTATATTTATCTCCAAAATATGTTAAAATAATGGCTATATCTTTATCTTTCAGATAATCTATAATATTTTCTAAAGTTTCTACATTAAAACTTTTATGTTTACTTGCACCATAAGGATTTAAAATTAATTTTTTACTTTCTTTTATTTCATTAAAAAAAGCTTCATATTTTTTTTCATCTTCTAAATAAATATCATAGGAAATATCTATATTTTCTTTTTTTAATCCTAACTTTATTAAATAAGCTAAATATCTTTTTGTTATATGTTCTGTCCATTTAAAATCTTTACCACTTTCAATAGATAAATCAAATAATTCCCAATCTTTTCTATCAAGTCCTATATTAATTCTAGCCCCACATAAATTTATCAACATCATTTGATTGACTCTTAACATCTCTGAAAAGTCAATTAATAAGTCATATTTTTCTTCTTTTATTTTTAAAGCTAAATTTTTAATTTTTTTTCTATCTTTATAATATTCATAAATTTTATCAACATTGGGATTATCCCTTATTATATCTATTGCTGCTCCTCTTGCTATAACTCCAATTTTTATATCTGGATATACTTTTTTTATTTCACGAAACATTAGTGAATTTACTATCATATCTCCAATTTTACCATCATATCTTAAAAAAAGTATAGACTTAATACTATTATCTTTTAAAAAATTATCTCCTTCTACTATTTTGGCTTTTTCTTTTCTATCCCAAATATATTTACCTATCTTTAGTCTTTTCGCCCTCATATAATCTTGAAAAATTCTATTAATTTTTTTTATTAAATTTTTCATAGTTTATATTTTCCTCCCTAATCTAAATTTATAAATATTATATCAAATTATTTTTTCTTTTTCATTATTTAATATTTAATTAAAATAAAAACTGATTACAATTTTTTATAATCAGTTAGTAAAATTATTATTTTTATTTCAATGCAAAATGTAAAACAAATAAGACAAACATTGCCCATACGCTAGGGGTTATATCTTTTATATTCTTTGTAAATAATTTTGAAAATACATAAACAATAAATCCTGCTGCTATACCATCAGGAATTGAATATCCAACTATCATTATCATTATAGTTACAAAACCAGCAGAAGCTGCTGTAAAATCGTGCCAATCTATACTTGAAAGTTGAGTTGCCATAAGTATTCCAACACAGATAAGTGAAGGAGCTATAACTGGTTCAAAGAACATTCCTCCTACTTCTATTGGTGATGCTATTGCCACAAGAGGTGTAAATATTGAAGCTACTAAAAACCAGATTCCTGTTGTTATTGCTGTAAGTCCAGTTCTACCACCTGCTGCTACTCCACTTGTAGATTCTGTCAATGTAGTTACTGTTGAAGTTCCTAATACCGCTCCAACCACTGTTCCTACTGCATCAGAGAATAACATTTTTTTCATTTGATAATTTTTTCCAGTTTTTGATCTAATTTTATTTGTTATAGCAACTAATGTTCCTGCTGTATCAAAAAAATCAACAAAGAAAAAAGTAAATATTAAAAATATTGATTTAGGTTTTGCAATTAAACTTTTTAATCCATAGAAAAAGTCTCCAAAATGATTTAATGAAGTATTTACTTTTATAATTTCATTAGAAAATTTAGGCATTCCTTCTACTCCAAATCTACCTAAGATAATTCCTACAATGGCTGTTATTAATAGTCCAAAAAATACTGCTGCATCTATTTTTCTACTCATTAAAATTATTGTTAAAAGTAACCCGAATACTGCAAGCAATACAGTAGGATTTTTAAAATTCCCTAATGTTATAAGTGTTGCTGGATGTGCAACTGCTATACCTGCCTTTACTAAACCTATTAAAGCTATAAAAAATCCTGTCCCTGCACCTATACTCTGTTTTAAATTTTCTGGTATTGAATTTATAATCTTATCTCTTATACCTGTTGCTGAAAGGATTAAAAATAATGTTCCTGAAACAAAAACCATAGCTAAGGCTTCTTGATAAGAATAACCATATAATTTGACAACAATAAATGTAAAAAATGAATTAGAGCCCATACCTGGTGCAAGTCCCAAAGGTGCATTAGCAACTATCCCCATTACAAAGCAAGCTATTGCTGATGAAATTGCTGTTGCCAAAAAAACAGAATTGAAATCCATACCAGCTGAACTTAATATTATAGTATTCACCCCTAAAATATAAGCCATAGTTAAAAAATTTGTAGTTCCTGCAATAATTTCTTTTTTAAAAGTAGTTTCATATTCATCAAATTGAAAATACTTTTTTAGTACATCTTGCATTTTTCCCCCTTATAATTTTCCTTTAAAATAAATTTTGTAACTTATACTATATTACAAATTATAAAAAATGTCTATTCTTTTTTTTAAAAAATATTAAAAAATTAATATTTTGTATGATGAATATATTGACTTTTAAAGATATTTGATATATGATAGAAGAACAATAAAACTATATAGAAAGCTAAATGTTTTTAGAGGTGAAAAAGATGAAAAAATATTTTAAATCTTTGTTTGCTTTCATTTTTGCTTTTGGTTTATTTATCTCATTTTCTTCTGTTGATGTAGAAGCGGCTCAAAAGAAAAAATATGATACTTGGCAAGATGTTGCTAAGGATATGAATGTTGAATTTCAAGCTGCTAAAAAATATATTGAAGAAGGGAATTATGATGAAGCCTATAATGCAATGAATAAAGCATACTTTGGCTATTATGAAGTTCAAGGATTTGAAAAAAATGTAATGGTAAACATTGCAGCAAAAAGAGTCAGTGAAATTGAAGCGACATTTCGTAGAATAAAACATACTTTAAAAGGAAATATTCAAGGAGATGTCAGTGAACTAGGTAAGGAAATAGATACTCTTGCAGTGAAGGTTTACAAAGATGCGATGGTACTTGATGGTGTAGCATCAAAAAGTGATCCTGATGATGTTGGAATGAAAGTGTTTAGTAATGAACAGGCTGTTGTTGGTGATGAAAGAACAATTAAATTAAAATCATTTGGTGCCTCATTTGGACTGCTTTTAAGAGAAGGATTAGAAGCAATATTAGTCGTTGTTGCAATAATTGCTTACTTGGTAAAAACTGGAAATCAAAAACTATGTAAACAAGTTTATATAGGTATGGGTGTTGGAATTATTTGTTCATTTTTATTAGCATTTTTAATAGATATATTACTTGGTGGAATAGGACAAGAATTAATGGAAGGAATTACAATGTTCTTAGCTGTTGTTGTTTTATTCTGGGTAAGTAACTGGATATTATCTCGTTCTGAGGAAGAGGCTTGGACAAGATATATTAAATCTCAAGTTCAAAAATCTATTGACCAAAATAGTGGAAGAGCTCTAATTTTCTCAGCATTTTTGGCAGTAATGAGAGAAGGTGCAGAATTAGTTTTGTTCTATAAAGCAATGTTAACAGGTGGACAAACTAATAAACTTTATGCCTTTTATGGATTTTTAGTGGGAGCAGTTGTTTTAGTAGCAATATATTTGATATTTAGATATACAACAGTAAGATTGCCATTGAAACCTTTCTTTACATTTACAAGTATCCTTTTATTCTTATTGTGTATTTCATTTATGGGAAAAGGTGTAGTAGAACTTACTGAAGCAGGTGTTATATCTGGAAGTACAACAATTCCAGCTATGAATGGTTATCAAAATACTTGGCTTAATATCTATGATAGAGCTGAAACTTTAATACCACAAATTATGTTAGTTATAGCTTCTGGTTGGATGCTTTTAAATAATTCTTTAAAAGAAAGAAAAATAAAAAAAGAAGCAGAAGCAAAAGAAAATAAATAATTTTATCATTATGTTTTCAAATTTAATTAATATTATAAACTTATAGGAGGGATTTTATTATGAAAAATCTAAAATTTTTATTAGGAGCTTTACTTGTATTAGGTCTTGTAGCATGTGGAGAAAAGAAAGAAGAAGAAAAACCAGCTGAACAACCAGCAGCAACAGAACAAACAACAACTGCTGAAGCTCCAAAAACAGAAGCACCAGCAGAAAAACCAGGAGAATCAGGATTTGCAGAAGTGCCTATTGCTGAAACAGTTGTAGGACCTTATCAAGTATCAGCAGTTTACTTCCAAGCAGTAGATATGATACCAGAAGGAAAACAACCTTCAGCAGCTGAATCTGATATGCACTTAGAAGCTGATATTCACTTATTACCAGAAGCAGCTAAAAAATATGGATTTGGAGATGGAGAAGATATTTGGCCAGCTTACCTAACAGTAAACTACAAAGTTATGTCTGAAGATGGTAAAAAAGAATTAACATCTGGAACATTTATGCCTATGAATGCTGATGATGGAGCTCACTATGGAATAAATATCAAAAAAGGATTAATTCCAATTGGAAAATATAAATTACAACTTGAAATTAAAGCACCTACTGATTATTTACTACATGTAGACAGTGAAACTGGTGTTCCAGCAGCAAAAGAAGGTGGAGTTGCAGCAGCTGAAGAATATTTCAAAACTCAAAATGTAGAATTTGATTGGACTTATACTGGTGAACAATTACAAAATAAATAATTGTTGAATCTCATAAGAAATAAAAAACCTCTCTTAATTTTAGAGGGGTTTTTTATTGAAAAAATAAAGGAGATTAATTATATAAAAAATTAATCCCCCAATAAATTTTTTCATTTTAGCTTTTTTTATTTGTTTTTTGTTAATTCTCCAGCTCCAGCTCCTAAAGCTCCTCCAATAGCAGCTCCAATAGCAGTACCTCTAACATCATTACCAAGCATAGCTCCAACAGCTCCTCCTGCTAAGGCACCACCTGTTGCAACTTTTTCTGTATGAGTACATCCTGCTAAGATACCTGCAAGCACTAAAATAACTAATGATATTTTTTTCATTTTGTAAACCTCCTTTATCTTAGTTGCCCTTATTATACTTCATTTTCAAAAAAAATCAAGTATTTATTATAAAAATTTAATCAAGTCCTCATTGTTTCTACGGATAGTGTGAGATTTTGATGGCATACTACCTTCTTTATGATATCCTAAAGTCATAGCTCCTATAATTTTTATATTTTCAGGTATTCCTAAATTTTTTCTTATAGCTTCTGGTTCTATATATCCTATCCAACAAGTTGATAAACCTAATTCCTCTGCCATTAACATTATATGAGTCATAACAATAGAAATATCAACTTCTCCACTATCTTTATTATTGTCCAATGTATTTTTCCAAGATTCATCTACATTATATCCAAAAACTAAATAACAAGGAGCATTAAAGACAATTTTTATTTTATTTCTTCTTTTAATTCTTTTACAGAATTAAAAATATAATCTGGTTTATAGATAGTTTCTTCTAACATTTTTTTATCAGTTTCACCACTCATAACTAAAATTGAAGTTAAACCATTATCTATTCCTGTTCTAATATCTGTATATAATCTATCTCCCACCATTGCAAGTTCAGATTTTTTTAAATTATATTTTTCTATAATTGCATCTATAATATGACTATTAGGTTTTCCTATAACTGTTGGTTCTTTTCCAGTAGATGCTTTAATAAATGCTATCATTGCTCCAGCATCAGGCATAAATTTTCCATTTTCTAAGGGACAATTAAAATCAGGATGAGTTGCTATATATTTTACTCCATTTGCTATATATTCACATGCTATCCATAATTTTTCATAGGTTAAAGTTGTGTCAAAACCTAAAACTACAAAATCTATATTTTTATTTCTTTCTTTTACTAATTCAAATCCAGCCTTTTCAAACTCATCTTCCAAATCCTTAGTACCTAATAAAAATACTTTTGCTTTCTTTTTCTTTTTATTTAGATAAATTGTGGTTGCTTCTCCTGAACTAAATACATCTTCCCTATGTGCTTCTATTCCCAATTTATTTAATTTTTCAACATATCTATCTTTATTTTTTGAAGAATTATTTGTTAAAAATATATATCTTATTTTTTTCTCTTTTAATTTTTCTAAAAATTCTCTTGCTCCATCTATTAACTTATTTCCTAAATAGATAGTTCCATCCATATCTAATAAATAACATTTGATATTCTCTAATTTTTCCATCCATCCTCCATTTAATATAAAAGGCTGTTGCAAACTTATAAATGAAGTAAAAAATAGTTCATTACTAGCTAAATTT
>ERZ773263.1794-NODE-1794-length-12413-cov-14.160220_pt1 | contig 12413 bp, 9 predicted proteins | sample MGYA00511076_ERZ773263 | MGnify/ENA primary metagenome ERZ773263 (study PRJEB29015, sample SAMEA2738155) | human oral metagenome | biome: human oral; feature: human-associated habitat; material: saliva | place: China | collected 2195 ... | reverse complement strand
CTACCCCTAGTCCAATCAGTACCATTACCACTGCAATTAGACTATACTCTAAAATTTCTTTCACCTCCTTTTTATTTCTCAAAATTGAGCTTTCATGCTCCTTTTTATGCCCTTTATGCATTAAATTATCAATTAGCCATATCATCATATAAATAAATAAGGCTATTATTAATTTTAGACTTCAAAGCCCTTTCTGTCAAGATTTTACAAGCCTACCAAGGCCTCTCAAAAAGCAGAATTTATTCATAAAAATCATTGCATACAACTTGAATTGTGCTTGTTGAGAACCCCCTGTATTTGAGAAAACTAAAAACTTTTACCCGAGGAGTCTTCTCTTCATTGAGAATAGATCCAAATTTTTTCTCTACCACCCGATAAGCAGCTTTTACCTCATCATAAGCAGAAATTTCTTGAGGAATCGCAAGTCCTCGAAGTTTCATTTTTTGCTTAATCATATAAGCACCGTATTTCTGTTCTTTCATCAAATAGGTTAATACTTGCTCAGATAAACGTTCATCATTAATGTAATCATAATCTCTAAGGCGCTCAAGGACCCTCTCAATGATAGGGTCCTCGAATTGTTTACGTCTCATTTTCTGCGTCAGCTCATAAGAACTAAGGAAGCGCTGAGCTAGGAAGCGATACGCTTGATCCATAGCAGCTTGCATCGTTTCGTCACTCATGATTATACTTCTTCAGTTACTTCTTCACCGATTACATCGATTTCTTCAGTGCCAACAGCCAATGTATCACGAATAATGCGATCGATTTCATCAGCTATTTGTGGATTCTCTAACAAGTATTGTTTAGCCGCTTCCTTACCTTGCCCCATACGTTCCCCATTATAGGAGTACCAAGCACCAGATTTATTAATAATTTCCATATTTGTACCAATATCAATAAGTGTGCCAGTTTTAGAGATACCTTCGCCATACATCAAATCAAATTCAGCTGTCTTAAATGGAGGTGCCACCTTATTTTTGACAACTTTGACTTTTGTTCGAGCGCCAACATTTTCGTTGTTTGCTTTAATTAATTCCCCTTTACGAACATCAAGTCGTACGGAAGAATAGAATTTCAACGCACGACCACCAGTCGTTGTTTCAGGATTACCGAACATAACACCTACTTTTTCACGCAATTGGTTGATGAAGATAACAACTGTTTTGGATTTACTGATGATACCAGTCAATTTGCGCAAAGCTTTACTCATCAAACGAGCTTGTAAGCCTACGTGAGCATCACCCATTTCGCCATCGATTTCCGCTTTAGGAACCAAAGCCGCTACGGAGTCAACTACAACAATATCTACTGCACCACTGCGAACAAGAGCTTCTGTAATTTCTAGAGCTTGTTCTCCATTATCTGGTTGAGAAATCAACAAATTATTGATGTCTACCCCCAAGTTGCGAGCATATACAGGATCCATCGCATGTTCCGCATCAATAAATGCTGCAATACCACCTTGTTTTTGAGCTTCTGCTACAGCGTGAAGAGCGACTGTTGTTTTACCAGAAGATTCTGGACCGTAGATTTCAATTACACGACCACGAGGGAATCCACCTACACCAACAGCAATATCGATAGCAAGAGAACCAGAGGAAATCACCTCTACATTCATGCGATCTGCCGCTTCACCAAGACGCATAATAGCACCTTTACCAAAATCTTTTTCAATTTGTTTTAACGCGTTATCCAACGCTGCTTGTCTGCCATCTACAGCCATTATTTTATTTCCCCTTTTCTGTTATATAAGTATAAACATAGTATAGTGCTAGTTCTGCCGCACTTTGTCTAATATCTTCTCGATTGCCAATTAAATTAGCTTTATGGGCCACTGTGCCATATGGACCAGTAACACCAAACCATACAAGACCAACAGGCTTTTCTCGAGTACCACCTCCAGGACCAGCTATGCCTGTCGTAGAAACAGCATATGTTGTTTGGCCAACAGTTCGTGCCCCCTCTGCCATAGCCTTAGCCACTTGTTCACTAACAGCGCCATACGCATCTAACATATCTTGTGGTACACCTAAAACACGATGTTTCACATCATTACTATACGAAATGACACCACCCATATAGTACTCACTACTGCCACTGACATTAGTCAGTAATTTACCAACCAATCCTGATGTACATGATTCAGCAGTACTAATAGTACTATGTTCCTCTAACAAGGTTCGACCTAATGTTTCCTCCATAGAAATTGTTAAGTTGCGCCCTATGCGAGAGCCTAAGCGTTCTCGTATGATTGCATCCCAAGGATTAAGCAGGTCTTGTGCCGCTTCTAATGTTTCAGCCTTAGCAGTGATACGAACCTCAATGTAGCCTTTTTTAATGAGCAAAGCTATGGTCGGATTAGATTGCTTCTTAATTAGATCCATCAAGGTGCTTTCTAAATCAATTTCACGAATATCATATACGCCATAACGATAGGATGTAACAACACCTTGAGAACCAAATCGGCCATTTAAATAAGGAACTACGCTCTCTTGGAACATGCCCTTCATTTCTCCAGGAGGTCCAGGTAAAAGTATGTACGTAGTGTCGCCATCTTCAACGACGACACCTGGAGCAACTCCAACAGGGTTATATAATACCTTTGCCCCTTTTGGTAATTGTGCTTCTCGCCGACTCGCATCGGGTATAGTACGGTTTACACTTTTAAAAAACCTTTCAAGCTCGTTCATGGCCTCTTGATTAAACACAATAGGTCTGCCAATTGAATCGGCAAGTACATTACGTGTAATGTCGCCCTGCGTTGGTCCTAGCCCACCAGTACTAATAACGATATCAGCCCTTGTACTAGCGAGCTGAAAAACTTCAGCCATCCGTTTCGGATTATCACCTACCACCGATTGATGGGCAATGGTATATCCTAATTTATTTAACTCTTGTGCTAGCCATGATACATTCGTATTTACTGTATCACCTAGCAATAATTCTGAACCTGTAGAAATAAGTTCTACAATCATCAGATCACCTCCACAATCGAATGTATCGAACTGTGTATTATTCTACAACCGTAGCTACTACATCATAAGCAAAGCCTTGCTCTACTTGTACCTTAAGAATATCACCAGGTTGAATGTCTTCACCGCAGTCTTCAATGTACATATTACCATCTACATCAGGTGCTTGAGATTTCAATCGACCTTTTGCAAGCAAGGTGTTATTCTCGCCTTCTTCGATTTCCTCTACCATCGCATAATCAATGGTACCTTCTAAATTGCGATTGTTCTCTTCAGAGATAGCAGCTTGGATGGACATAAGAACGTGATAACGCTCTTCTTTGACCTCTTCTGGTATTTGGTCTTCACGAGCACCAGCTGGTGTACCATCTTCTTGAGAATACGTAAATACGCCCATATTATCGAATTTGATTTCTTTTACAAAGTCACAAAGTTCCTCAAATTGTTCATCTGTTTCACCAGGAAATCCAACGATGATAGAGGTGCGCAATGTAATATGAGTCGGTGCATTTCTAATCTTCTTAAGCAAGCGCTCAATATCATTGCGATCGTCTCGGCGATTCATTTGTTTCAAAATATCGTTATTAACATGTTGCAATGGAATATCTACATATTTACAAAGCTTTGGCTCATTAACAATAATATCTAACAATTCATCAGAGAAAAATGTCGGATATAGGTATAGCATGCGAATCCATTCTATGCCTTCTACAGTTGTTAATTCTTTTAACAATGTCGTCAATAATGGTTTACCAGCATTAAGGTCGATACCATAGCTCGTTGTATCTTGAGCGATAAGGACAACTTCCTTAACCCCGGTCGCAGCCAATCGTTCCACTTCAGCCTTAATAGACTCGATAGTACGACTGCGGAATGCACCGCGTACCTTAGGAATAATACAGAATGTACACCCGTTATTACAGCCTTCTGCAATTTTTACATATGCACTATAACGAGGTGTTGTTTGAATACGAGGCATGCGCTCATCATAGATATTCGTAATATTTTCCATGATACAACTGCGATTGCCGTGCTCAATAGCATCAACGGCTACCATAACTTGATCCCATGCACCGGTACCGATTAATGCATCAATTTCAGGAATTTCTTGGAATAATTCATCCTGATATTGTTGGCTAAGACAACCTGCTACGATAAGGCCCTTACAAGCACCATCTTCCTTATATTGAGCAACCTCAAGGATGGTATTAATAGACTCAGCCTTAGCTTTTTCAATAAAAGTACAGGTATTTACAACGATAAGATCTGCTTCGCTTAAGTCTTCTGTAATTGAATAGCCATTATCTCTCAATAATCCTAACATTACCTCTGTATCTACTAAATTTTTAGCACAACCTAGGCTAACATATCCTAATTTTTTCCCCATTCCATATCCTTTCGTCACTAGATTCTTTTTTTATTTCTTGGATTTATACAGCTGACTTAGTCCTTACGGAATCGTACCTGGCTAACCCAATGATTTAACAATAACTTTTTACCTTCTAGGGTATAGCCACCATTCACAGGCCATAACACTAAATCATGCCCTATAGAATCTTTTGGCTCATCCATCTCAGGATTAGTAAATATATAGGTAAAATTCTTTTCTACCATATATTTCGCCGTTTTAGAAGATAGTAACCAATTAATAAACTCTACACTATCTGCTTTATGTTTTGAATTTTTTAAAACAGCAGCACCAGTCACATAATAAGACGTACCATCTTTAGGATAAATGATCTTAATTGGATACCCATGATGACTATATTGCGCCGCATCAGACAAGTTACCAATACCAATATTTGTCTCCCCTAGCGCAGTTAAGCGTATTGGAGTAGACAAAAATTTAGCATGTTGAACCACATGAGGCTTCAAACTATACAAGTATTCAAGAGCCTCTGGTTCCCCTTTGTACTCTACCATATTGTATAGCAAATTGGCCGCATTCTGAGATGCTACAAAATCAGTCATAACGATAGACCAATCACCTTGTTTTCCCAATGTTTCCCATGTAGTAATATATTTACCAATGCCATTATGGAAGGTATCATTCTGAACAAATACGATTGGATCGTACCAGAGACCAACCCAATAGCCATTTGGATCCTTTAGATTATCACGTACCTCGTCAATACGTTCATTGACGATGGGCATATATTTACCTGCATTGGCACCAACTACGAGATTATCTTCAGAAGTTAGCACCAAATCACCAGAAGTATCAGCCACGGTAGAAGCCGACCGTAACGACATTTGTTCCTCTGTAAGAGGCATTACAGTAACTTTTACCTTTTGTTCCTCTTCATAACGCTCAGCAAGCATAGCTGTCAAAGTATTAGGTAAGTCCGTATAGACTATAATTTCACCACGAATAGGCTCTTTGGCCTGTTCTATTTGTTCTTGTTGGTAAAAGTTTATACCATAAATCAACATTCCTACCACAAATAATGCTAAGATGCTCGGAGCAATCCATCGTTTCATATATGCCTCCCATAAGACATAAAGTATCTTAAAATGAGAGTAGCTAGAGCTACTCTCTAGGTTTAACGACCACCAAAACTTTTATTAGATGTACGAACTTTAGTCACATCTCTACTACGCCTTTTGGCAGTCCGGCATTGATTCCTAGGTTCGCAATCTCGTTTGCCATTACGGAATTTACTAGATTGGCTAATACGCTTAGAATTTCCACTAATTGGGCGCGGTGGAATTAAGCATTCCGGGCCAAAGCCAATTAAATCACGTCGATTGGCTTCTATGAGAGCCTCTTTAACAAGATCATAGTTTTCAATATTTTTAAACTGCATCAAAGCGCGTTGTTTTGCTTTATCTCGCCCCTTTTTAGCAACATAAACAGGCTTTCCATCTAGTGGATTTATGCCCGTATAATACATGCAAGTAGAAAGACTACCCGGTGTAGGGATAAAATCCTGTACTTGCTCAGGGTACATATGGTGGTCTCGTAAAAATTCCGCCAATTCAATAGCATCCTCTAACGCACAACCTGGATGAGAGCTCATAAAGTACGGAACTAAATATTGCTTCTTACCAAGCTTTTTATTCGCCTCTTCAAACCAAGACTTAAAGGTTAGAAATTCTTCCTTACCAGCTTTTCCCATCATATTGGTAACGCGTTTAGATACATGTTCTGGGGCTACCTTTAACTGACCACTTACGTGAAACTCACAAAGCTCCCGCACAAAGTCTTTATTGTTATCGGCTAGTACATAATCATAGCGCAAACCGGAACGAACAAAAACCTTTTTTACACCTTTTAGCTTACGTAGTTTACGCAGTAAAGCAATATAATCATCGTGATTTGTATTCAAGTTTTCACAAGGCTCTGGAGCCGCACAAGTACGCCCTTTACAAGCACCATAAACAGCCTGTTTATCACAAGCCAGATGGCGGAAATTTGCCGTAGGACCACCTACATCGTGGATATATCCCTTGAAGTTATCCATGTTGATCATCTTGTGTGCTTCGTCAATCAAAGACTCATGGCTACGATTTTGAATAATACGACCTTGGTGATTCGTGATGGCACAGAAAGAACAACTGCCAAAACAGCCACGTTGGCTTACAAGGCTAAACTGAACCTCGCTTAACGCTGGTACACCACCCTTATCATCGTATTTAGGATGCCACTTTCGAGTATATGGCAGGTTATAGACACCATCCATTTCGTCCTGCGTCAATGGTAAAGCAGGTGTGTTCTGAATGAGATATCTATCCCCATGTTTTTGGACTACAATACGACCATAGAACGGGTCTTGTTCATCGTATTGAATGCGAAATGCATCGGCAAAGTTCATCTTATCCGCCTTAATAGCTTCATAGGATGGGCACTCTACATAGTCAATAGTAGAAATTTCCTTTGCCATGTAGCAAATACCGCGTATAGACGGCAAGGACTCTTTAAATCGTCCTTGATCTAAGGCATCGGCTAGTTCAATGATTTGAAGCTCTCCCATACCATAGACGAGTACATCTGCCTTAGAATCTACTAAGATGGAGCGACGTACCGTATCTGACCAATAATCATAATGACCAAAGCGGCGCAAGGACGCTTCTATACCGCCAATGATAAGAGGTACATCACTGTAAGCCTCCTTCATGCGGTTAGCATATACCAAGGTAGCACGATCTGGACGATGACCTGATTCACCACCTGGAGAATAATCATCTTGACGGCGAATTTTCTTTGCTGCCGTAAATTTATTGAGCATTGAATCTAGATTTCCTGCCGTAACAAGGGATGCTAGACGTGGTTTACCTAGTTTTTTGAAAGCCTCTACATCATTCCAATCTGGTTGATCTATAATGCCTACACGATAACCTTTGGATTCCAAGTATCTACCGATAACCGCAGGCGCAAAGGATGGATGGTCCACATAAGCGTCCCCACTGATGAGAACGAAATCTAATTCAGCCCAACCACGTTCCTTCATATCCGAAGGTTCTGTTACTAAAAATCTATCCATTGATTGTGTAAATGCCTTTCTATCATGCCTAATCAGATACTAGAACAGGAATAACCATAGTAAAAATAATGCCATACAAACTAAAATAATCCCTAAAATAATGCGTTCTTGTACAATAGAGCGTTGACGTTTTCGTTGACGCGTTTCTAAGGACATACGCTTTTTAGATGTTTGGTATTCAACAAACTCACTTTGTACCAAATTAGGAGTTGCTTGAGCCTTCCGTCTTGTAACAGAACGTAAAGAAAAGGTATCTATGTCTCCTACTTGGCCCTGATATACTTTCACCAAGCGATCCCCATCAAGATCTAAGTAGTTACCATAGTTTCGAATAAAACCTTTTACGTAGACTTGACCAGGAATGATATCATAGTTACCATCTTCGATAGCCTCTAAATAGGTTGTTTTAATGTGCAGCACTTGCTCCACATCTTTAAAGGTTAGATTACGTCTTACCCGTTCACGTCGTAATTCTTCGCCTAATTCAGCCATTTTCGTTCCTTTCTAAATCTACGTAATATTCATATAGTAATTAGCTAATTATTGCTCATCATTGGAATCGGAGAAATATCTAGCCTTAGCTTGTTCAGGGCTCATTAAAATTTCTCGAGCCTTACTGCCCATGCTAGGGCCAACGATTTTAAGGTCTTCCATTGTATCTACAAGACGTGCTGCACGGGTGTAACCTATACGGAAACGACGTTGCAACATCGATACGGAAGCTTGACCAGATTCCATAACGAGATTGACAGCTCGCTCTAATAATTCATCGCGGTAAACATCATTAGCATCAGAAGATTCTTTTTCAGCTTCCTTTTCCACTTCTTGAGTTACCGTATTATCATATTCTGGTTCTCGTTGAGCTTTCACAAACTCTACAAGTTTTTCTACCTCATCATCAGAAATGAAGGCTCCTTGTACACGAATAGGTTTATTTGCACCAATCGGAGCAAATAACATATCCCCTTTACCCAATAGTTTCTCTGCTCCTGCCATATCAAGAATGGTACGGGAGTCAATTTGAGAGCCTACAGCAAAGGAAATACGGCTTGGTACATTAGCCTTAATAGAACCGGTAATAACGTTAACAGATGGCCGTTGTGTCGCAAGAACCATATGAATACCTGCGGCACGAGCCATTTGTGCTAAACGACTAATAGATTCTTCAATATCATCAGGAGCCGTCATCATAAGGTCAGCTAACTCGTCGATAATCAACACGATTAGCGGCATTGCAGCCTTAGGATGAGCCTCATTATAGCTCTTAATATCACGTTTACCAGATGCAGCAAACGCCTTATAACGAGCCTCCATTTCACGAACGGCCCAACGCAATACAGCTGCTGCTTTTTTCATATCCGTTACAACTGGAGCCATCAAGTGCGGAATCCCATTGTAAATAGACAATTCAACCATCTTAGGGTCGATTAATAATAACTTAACCTCTTCCGGTTTGCGGCTAAAGAGAATACTAGAAATTAATGTATTTACACATACGGATTTACCAGAGCCAGTTGTACCAGCTACGAGCAAGTGAGGCATCTTCGCAAGGTCTGTAATAACAGGCTTCCCTGCAATATCCTTACCAAGACCGACAGGAATACCTCCACGAGCATCTTTAAAGTCACTGCAATCAAGTACATCGCGTAAATGAACGGCTTCTGTCGTTTTATTAGGGACCTCAATACCGATGGCAGATTTCCCTGGAATCGGAGCCTCCATACGAATATGTTGCGCTGCCAAATTGAGGGCAATATCGTCTGTTAAATTAACGATACGACTCACTTTCACGCCTGGTGCAGGTTCAATTTCATAACGTGTAACAGTTGGCCCTTGTGTAGCATTAACAACCTTTGCAGTAATACCAAAGTCACTCAATACATGTTCAAGCATCATCGCATTTTGTGCTACTTCTTCACCATTGTTTTGACTCCCCTTCCCTTTCGCCAAAATATCTAGGCTTGGGAAATGGTAAGGTCTATCATAGGACCGATGAATCTGTCCATCTTTAGATACAGCTACTTGCGCCGTATCTTCTGTAGTACTAATAATGGACGGTACTTGTAAAGCCATACCTGCCATACCAGCTCCAGCACTTACAGAGCTTGCAGCTGCACCCGTTCCTGGCACAGCGGAGGCAATAGCACCGTGATTCGTTTCTAATGGGCCTATTGTTGTATTTTGATAAGAGAATTTTGGTTCTTCATCATCAGAATTTTCTACAGTTTCAACCTCATCTGAATACTCTTCATCTGGCGTATATGAATAGTCCTCATCTGGAACATATACATAATCATCACTCGTAGATCTATGCGTATCAGAGAATTGTTCAAAATCATCAGCTTCATAAGACTTCGTATCACCAGATGCTCCAGATATATTAGCCAATTGCTCAGCCGCACGATTACGTGCTTCTATCTCAGCCAATTCCTTCCAAGATGTAGGAGTTTTTTGTGACTCCATAGTAGTAACTGTATCTTCAATAGGATCAACATCTACAGCTGTAGTAGAGTCAAAGAGGTCTCTTCCTGTAGCAATGCCTTGTTTTTCCAATGCATCTAATGCTTGATCTGCCGCATCAGCAAAGCGTGTATCTTTTTCCCTGTTATAAGCTTTACGCTGTTCTGCCGCTTCTTTACGTTGTTCATTCCAATCTTCAAAGACTTCTTTTGCAACAGCAACCTTCTCAGCAGCTACCTCTTTTGCAACATCAAGGCCAACCTGTGTTTTGTCCGCGGCCTTCTGTAATCCACTGCGCAAAGACAAACGTGTCACCAGTAATCCAAAAGCTATGAGTAAGAATACATCAAGAATAATAGCCCCTAGGTTACCTAACAGGGTACGAAGGAATGTAGCAATTGCACCACCTACGAAACCACCTTGATTAGCTAGTTGTGTAGTAATGAGTTCCTGCCCCTCAGGAACGCGCCACAAGGGAACAAGAGCTAACAAAAATAGGAAAAACAAGGTCATTACAACCCCTCGTTTTGTAATGGAAATAAATGTATCCTTATATAATAATCTCCAACCTAACCAGAAAACGCATAAACAAGGAATAATACCCCCTAGGCCAAAGCCATAACGGAATATACCTGTTAAAATCTGTCCTACGAGGCCGAGTTCAAAGCCGAAAAATCCCAGAAAGGAAATCACAGCAAAGGCAATGACAATAAGGCCTTTCACTTCGCTGCGCAAAGAAAAGCTTTGCGACTTTGATTGCTGTTTTGTACTTGTTCGCTTACGGCGTGTGTTGCGTCTTTTGGTGGAAGTATTTTCTTCTGCCATAAATCTATACAAACCCCTTACTTATATAACATTACAGTAAATTAACTTATCATTATATTATAGCATATATCGTAATATTAAGTTAATTTTTACAACGTTTCTCCCAGTCGTGAAGTAACTGTTCCTCAGTCCCTCTCTTTATGCCCTTATAGTAGGTTGCATCAACTAGAGGCGTTGGTAAATACTGCTGTTTTACAAATCCATTAGGATAGTTGTGGGCATACTTATAAGCTTTCCCATGGCCTAATTTACTAGCCCCGCTATAGTGACTATCTTTCAAATGATCCGGTACTTGTCCACAATCCTTATGTCGCACATCAGATATCGCGGCATCAATAGCTACATAAGCAGAATTACTTTTAGGTGCGAGAGCAACATAGCACGCAGCCTCAGATAATATAATGCGCGCCTCAGGAAAACCTACCATATGAGCCGCTTGAGCTGCTGCATTTGCGAGTATGAGAGCTTGTGGATCCGCAAGACCTACATCCTCTGCTGCACAAATAACAATACGACGAGCAATGAAGTTAGGATCCTCTCCAGCTTCAATCATACGCGCTAAATAATGTACTGTTGCCTGCACATCGGAGCCACGCATACTTTTAATAAAAGCTGAAATTGTATCGTAATGACTATCACCTTTTTTATCGTATGTATATATGCGACGACCTACGACCTTTTCGAGAACTTCAATAGTAATCATCCCCTCATCAGGAACCATAGCTGCTGCTTGTTCAAGAATATTGAGAGCCATACGCCCATCGCCATTGACGAAAATCCCCACATCCTCCAGAACTTCATCGGTTACCTGTAGATGGCGTTTGCCAAGGCCTACCTCTTCATCGGTAATGGCGCGACGTAAAATTTGACCGATAGCCTTTGGTGTAAGTGCTTCTAATGTAATAAGACGCAAACGAGATAAAAGTGGTCTATTAACTTCAAAGAACGGATTCTCTGTAGTAGCGCCAATAAGAATGATAGTACCATCCTCTACACAGGGTAACAACACATCTTGTTGGCTTTTATTAAAGCGATGAATTTCATCGAGGAATAGAATTGTTCGTTGCTGTAAAGAACGAACCCGTTTTCGCGCGTCTTCAATGATAGTACGCAACTCACCAATACCAGCGTTAGTAGCATTCAGATTTACAAAATAACTATTGCTCACCTTAGCTATGATTCCGGCTAATGTAGTCTTACCCGTTCCACAAGGCCCATAAAAAAGCATAGATGGTATTGTATCCTTCTCTACCATAGCTCTCAAGAAAGTCCCCTTACCTACGGCCTTCTCTTGACCATATAAATGATCTAGTTTAGTAGGACGCATTCGTACAGGAAGCGGCTCGTATGTATTTGTAGGTGTCATATCAAACAAACTATCCATTCTATCACCTCAATTCTCACTCAGTTTAACTGTCGTATTTTCATATCTATAACTATTCAATCAAAAAACAATTACTTCCCCGTCATAAAAGCCTAATAACATCAGTAACTCGGTAACACTGATAATATTGGCAAGACATTTATAACGTTTATGACATTTAGGACTCTTAAGATTTTAAAAAGTTTAAATTCTTACCAAAGATATATTTATAGTATATGATATTTAAGTCTATTTTTACACGCAAAAAAGCCCCACCATGCCGTAATGTACCGCGTTTTGATCCTG
>ERZ773263.1793-NODE-1793-length-12413-cov-14.540945_pt1 | contig 12413 bp, 14 predicted proteins | sample MGYA00511076_ERZ773263 | MGnify/ENA primary metagenome ERZ773263 (study PRJEB29015, sample SAMEA2738155) | human oral metagenome | biome: human oral; feature: human-associated habitat; material: saliva | place: China | collected 2195 ... | reverse complement strand
CCGGGAATACAAGTCCGACCGGGTCCCGACCATTCGTGCCGGCGGCGCGCCTCAATGGAGCCCGGTCATGAAGACCGGGAATACAAGTCCGACCGGGTCCCGACCATTCGTGCCGGCGGCGCGCCTCAATGGAGCCCGGTCATGAAGACCGGGAATACAAGTCCGACCGGGTCCCGACCATTCGTGCCGGCGGCGCGCCTCAACGGAGCCCGGTCATGAAGACCGGGAATACATTACGGCAAGGGCGCTGGAAATCGCCGAAAGCTCATGCCTCAATGGAGCCCGGTCATGAAGACCGGGAATACTTGGACGCTGAATGACTCGAAGTACGAGAAGGACCTGCCTCAATGGAGCCCGGTCATGAAGACCGGGAATACGCACTCGTCAGAAGACATACCACGGGTTCAACGTCATGCCTCAATGGAGCCCGGTCATGAAGACCGGGAATACCCGGCTCCGCTGCGCGTCGAGTTGTCGAGGATCGGGAAGCCTCAATGGAGCCCGGTCATGAAGACCGGGAATACCGCTGCCCGTCCATCCTCATCGAAGAAGACCGGCTCGCCTCAATGGAGCCCGGTCATGAAGACCGGGAATACGAACAGAGAGGACACGACCATGATCACGAGCGCCAAGCCTCAATGGAGCCCGGTCATGAAGACCGGGAATACCTGGTCGCCGGACGAGCGGCTGACGTGGGACAGCCCGCCTCAATGGAGCCCGGTCATGAAGACCGGGAATACTCGGACGGGACGCTTCCCCCACGCACTGGAAGGAGTGGCCTCAATGGAGCCCGGTCATGAAGACCGGGAATACGTCCGCGCAGGAGACCGACTGGATGTGCGCCCTGACCGCCTCAATGGAGCCCGGTCATGAAGACCGGGAATACCAGGATCGTGGAGCAGGACGCGGCCACCGAGTCCGCGCCTCAATGGAGCCCGGTCATGAAGACCGGGAATACGTGTGCTGAAGTCGAGTCCCTTCAGAGAATGTACGAGCCTCAATGGAGCCCGGTCATGAAGACCGGGAATACTCTCGAGGGTGGCAAGTTCATCGACACCTACTACTTGCCTCAATGGAGCCCGGTCATGAAGACCGGGAATACTGGAGTACAGGCGACAGCCGCGCCCCCGCGAAGCGCGCCTCAATGGAGCCCGGTCATGAAGACCGGGAATACCTGGGAGAGGGCCTGCGAATCGGGATCAATGACTCGCCTCAATGGAGCCCGGTCATGAAGACCGGGAATACGTGGGATGCCCGACTGCTGCGCTTCACCTCGAGAGCGCCTCAATGGAGCCCGGTCATGAAGACCGGGAATACCTGGGGACCGCTTATTTCGTGTCCCCGGATCTCACGCCTCAATGGAGCCCGGTCATGAAGACCGGGAATACGCATGGCATCTCACCCGTCATATCTTCTTCGGAAGGCCTCAATGGAGCCCGGTCATGAAGACCGGGAATACCCGTTCTCGGCCGGGCGCATCCGCATCGCCAGGGTGAGGCCTCAATGGAGCCCGGTCATGAAGACCGGGAATACAAGCGTTTCCTCGCAGCGATCAATATCTGAAAGGAAGCCTCAATGGAGCCCGGTCATGAAGACCGGGAATACTCGTCCGATCAACGTGAACGAACACCTTGCCAAGATGAGCCTCAATGGAGCCCGGTCATGAAGACCGGGAATACGAACATGCGTGTCTCGTTCCTGACCAAGACTGCACGCCTCAATGGAGCCCGGTCATGAAGACCGGGAATACGTCATCAACCCGGCGGACCAGAATGGGACGTCGATCTAGCCTCAATGGAGCCCGGTCATGAAGACCGGGAATACCCGGCGCATTCCCCACCCCAGACATCACCAGTATCGCCTCAATGGAGCCCGGTCATGAAGACCGGGAATACCTCCTTCTGACAAAGCCAACGACGATCTTACGATCTCGCCTCAATGGAGCCCGGTCATGAAGACCGGGAATACCATGTATGTCACCATCGATCAGGATGTCTTCGCGGACGCCTCAATGGAGCCCGGTCATGAAGACCGGGAATACCTCAAGATCCGGTTTCCCGGCTGTGTAGTCATGAAGCCTCAATGGAGCCCGGTCATGAAGACCGGGAATACCCGAGCGGCGCAAAAACTCGCTAAGCAGTGGCGCGAGCCTCAATGGAGCCCGGTCATGAAGACCGGGAATACCCGCAAATGATTACAAACAAATTCCAGGAGGTTCAACGCCTCAATGGAGCCCGGTCATGAAGACCGGGAATACAGGTTCTCATGGAAGCGAAGGCAACTTGTTATTCGCAGCCTCAATGGAGCCCGGTCATGAAGACCGGGAATACTGGTTCGCCAACAAGCTTTGCACGAAGGAAGGGTGGGCCTCAATGGAGCCCGGTCATGAAGACCGGGAATACTCGATGAAGACGTATTGCTCCACTCAGTATGAGATGCCTCAATGGAGCCCGGTCATGAAGACCGGGAATACACCCGCGTTCCTGGACTTGGCGCTTCAGCCAGACCATGCCTCAATGGAGCCCGGTCATGAAGACCGGGAATACCACGTGGTTCCTCACGTTAAAGAACCAACTTAACACGCCTCAATGGAGCCCGGTCATGAAGACCGGGAATACTGGTCTGGCCGACAAGATGCCCCAATGGTTGAAGGGCCTCAATGGAGCCCGGTCATGAAGACCGGGAATACGGCTCGCTTGCTTCGGTGCCGTTGGCTACCAGTGTTGCACACTCTTGCGAGGACTGCCACTCGGCACCCCCAGCCGATGGGAGGGAGCGCCGGCAGGGTAGACAAGAACCAGCCCTGACTAGGGCGCGAGCACTGTCGGGTGACCCAATCGGCACCAGAGCGCTCGCTAGACAATCTGGGATCCTCTCGTGGGGAGCTGCCTGCGGTGTCCGACGAACGTGAACCGGTCCCCGCTGGGGTCACCCAAGTCGACGATCACCACCGAGTCCACAGCCAAGTTCATGATATCCTCACCATCCGCACGCAGATGAATGAGTTCAGTCCTGTTCAAGTCGCAAACGAAAACAGAGTACTGGAGACGTTCACCGTTGGCCTCCATCAACTTGCAGATTCGACGAAGTCGCGCCGGATCACGAATATCATAGGCGATCAGGTATCTTCTTCTGTTCGTCCTCATCTGGTCATCATCGCCGTGTACTGATCGAGCTCTCCGAGCATGACCGCACCCAGCATCCGGGCCTGGATGTCCATGACACGCCGATACGACGCTTTGTACCCGAACTGTGGATGGGTCACCTCTTGGTCGAGCCGCCGCTCATAGGCCCTCAGGACGGCCTTGCGGCCATCAGCCTCAAGCATGCACCCTCCGGCGCGGAACTTGAAATCCCGAGGACCGACCTCACCATTGTTCAGCACCTGCAGCACAACGCTCTCAGCGATCAAAGACCTGAATTCTTCCGCCAAGTCCAGAGCCAGAGCAGGACGCCCGAACCGAGGCCTGTGGAACATGCCATAATAAGGATCGAAGCCAACCGCCTCAAGCGTCACCGTCAAATCCTTGATGAGCAGAGAATAACAGAACGATAGAAGCGCATTCACTGGATCCCCGGGAGGACGCCTGGTGCGTCCATCCTCACTGAAACCAGAAACATCAATTCGCACGTTCTCACCGAGAAGCGAAATAAAGTTCTCGAAGTAGAGGCGTGCCGCAGTACCTTCGATTCCCAGCAGCCGTTGAGGAGAGTCAGCCTGCATGGCTTGAAGAGCCAACGACTTCAGCTGACCCCCGACATCGTCGACCACGCCGCGAGAATTACGACGCAGCATTGTGCGACTATTACGAATCTTCCCGGAAATCATTCGACGGGAAATCTCCAGTCTTCTCAGCTTCGTGGCGCAGAACTGCGCGATCCTGAGATCGACGTTCTTCCCCGGCAGCCCTTCAGCAATTCCAGAGAACCATCCCCCGTAGCTGAACCACAGCACTGGAATGTCCCGTGACATCAGTGCCCGCACGGCTTGAGCCGATACCGTCACATTCCCGAAGACGCAGACCTGGCTGATGTCGATCAACCGATAGCTGACTTCCAACTCACTCTTGAGACGAATCTCCAGCCGCTCATGGCGAACGCCGATGACAGCTCCTTGCACGGTCACGTACACGGGACGACCCTCCAGAACCGGCGCCATCAGACGCTTCAGTGGACGCCGTTGCGCAGGAGGAACGCGCAGAGATTCCAGCTCGTCAGGAAGACAGATCCCCACCAGCGAGCACCGCGGGCACCTCGGGCTGTCATGCAGAGGCGGTGGCGCCACGGGGTCGGCTGCCACCTCCCATGCCCGCTTCACGGTATCGGTGATCTCCTTCAGCGCGGCATCGTCCACCATGATGTGCACGCGTTGCCGGGTCTCGGCATACCAGATCTCGGCCCGCTCGACGACATAACCGGCCTCTTGGAGCAGCAGCGCTTGGACCAGTACCTGCACACGATCGCTCGGCCAAGCCTCACCGTTCTTGTCAGGATGGCCCTTCTTGTAGTCGACCGGCACGACAGTACCGTCGCCGCCATCCTCCACCAAGTCCATCCGCGTGGCCATGCCGAGCCGCTGCGATGACAGCGAGACTGATCTGGCAGCCCTCCCGGCCAACGCCTCGGACTCGTCGGGAAGATTCCCCGTCTCCTGGTCGACGACGCGATGCAGGTAGCGGCCCTCCTCGACATCATCACTGGTTGCGAACTCCTGCTGAACCCATTCCAAGTGGAACAGTCTGGGACAGTACACGAACTCGTTCAGCATGCGGGCCGGAAGCGTCTCAGGCAAACCCGGAAGGTCGGGTCTGACGGTACTCATGGCAGCGGCACCAGGACGCCAGCAGACTTACCGCCCTCCGCCTTGCGGCGGTGGGCTCTGCACACATGGATCACACCCAACGTCCAGAGTGCGTTCTGGTCGATGTCATCCCAGTCCCCCTCAAGCACAGGATGTTCAACGAGCGCCTTGACAGCCGCGGGCCCCAGCGGTTCGCCCCACAGAGGAAGTCTGAGCTCCTCCTCATGGCGGCGCTCTTCACTCACCGTGTGCCAACCGCTGGTCCGCACGCGCGGACCAGCGGCAGTCGTGATCCACAAGGGGTATGACATCAATGCCAACCACGTTGCTCCCGGGACACCGCGCATCTCCGCTTTTCCACGACCGTCCTCACTGCTATCCCAATTAGCCCTGTGATCCAAGTACTCACCAGTGACCCCCGAAACACGTCGCCAGCCGACCAAAGCCTGACGCAGGTAGTCCGGAGTATCGCGCACCAGTTCCAATGGCTTCTGCAGCATTGTGGCCATGGACTGCTTCCCTGAAGGCGCAGCGTATTGGCTTATCGCCCCACGTCCCGAAGGATCGACAACGAGGTCCGTTACCAGACCTGAAATCCATGCCCGCACTGTTGGAGCCGAGGACTGATCCCTGCAGAGCATACCGGTAAAATGTCGTAGCTCGCCCAGTTCCAAGCGCAGACGATCTGGCGCCGCCCCCGGGGGAGGAAATCCTGGAGGACCACCGGGCACTACCACACCCTCAGGCATCGACTCAATGATCTGGGCAAGTCGGGCCACGATGTCGTCGACCGACGGCATCGAGGAGTGAAGCACCGGCGCACGGTCCGCGGCGTCCCAAGACAGCAGGGCATGATCATCAACGAAGTCGCGGATCAGCCGAAGAGTGCCGATGGCGGCAAGGATGGCGAGCGGCGAGTCACCTACCAGAGCGGGGAATTTGACGTCATTCATGATCCCTCCGATGAAACAGTCATGTCTGCGCACCGCACAATGGTCTCCAGCAGGGCGAGACCCCACCTGCCGTATCTGGCGTTGAGTTCAACGAATCTGTCGGCGTCTGCCAACCGGACTCCAGTGGGAAGTGAGACGTGGACGTGGACGTCTTCCACGTCGGCGTCCACGGTGTGCGTTCCCGGGTCGTCGACGGGTGGCAGCAGGGGCCGGTCATGGCCGTGGTGGCTGGCAACCAGATGGCGCAGCAGGTCCTCATCGCCCGGGTAGGGCTCCTCCAGGCTCTGCAAGTGCGCTGCGACGATGGTCTCGGACCATGCCTCGTGTCTGGCACCCCTGGGAAGGCCGCTGAGCCGTAGGGCACGAAGGCGTTGAGCCCTGTCGTCTTGGGGCATTCCCGATTTGGCCAGCGGTTCCTCGGCCAGCTCGGCAGCGATCTCACTGCCACCGAAGAGCATGGCTTGGAACCGCCGGTCGACCTTCCCCAGATCATGCCAGCGTGCGGCATCAACAATGACGCGGCTCAGTTCCTGCGGCAGACCGAGATTGTCAGCGATCTGCCCGCTGCGAGCAGCAACCGCCTTCAAGTGGTCGGCCAGGCTCACTCGCCGATTCAAACTGGAGCTGTCAGCAGGAGTCCCTTCGTCCACGCCCTGCCATGCCTTTCGGGGCGATGACGTGTGGAGAAGCGGGGGAGTCGAAGCGTCGTCGCCGTCAAAGACCACAGCCCCTTGGGAGAGGGCCTTCCGCAGGTCGGTGAGGTCTTCCGCGGTCCAGGGGCTGCCGTCAGCGGGGACGATCTCACCGCTGAGCCATTCACGGACGGTCTCGACCAGGTGCTGCGCTACTTCTTCGCGCTCTGCCGGGTCCTCGGCGTTCAACCAGGCTGCTCTCGATTCCGCCAGTACCGGCGGGGATTCCAGCCCCAATCGGTCGCCGAGCCCGGGGTCGAGTCGGAGCACGGCACGCCCACGGCGCAAAGACGCTAGTTCGGCAACGTCCCTGACGCTCTCGTGATCCACCGGGTTCCATCCGAACCGGTCAAGACCGCCGTAACGGCTGGGCACGACAATGGCGTCCCCAGGCCGCAGGGCCGCGGCCGCGACCCACTGCCAGTCGGCATCGGCCGCGCGACGAAGCACCCGAGCGTCTGACTCGCCCTCGCTGAAGGGGATGTCGCCGAATTCGTCGACGTCCGCCATGACCGACGGCTTCTTGTTGAGAAGCCAGTCCCTCACCGCCCGCAAGGAGAGCTCGGCGCACTCCTCGCTGCGAACGGGCAGCGCATCGACAGCGGCACCCGCCTCCCGGGCCGACAGCAGTTCTCCCATGGCATCGACCAAGCCGTCTCGCCACGCGACGGTGACCTGGGCGGTGGCCTTCTTGATGCCGTGCAGGTAGGGATCGAGCGGCGGATCGTTCGAGGGAGCGGGACCGGTGCGAGCCCACGCATCGAGTTGCGCCGGAAGGAGCACCGGCAGAAGTGGGGGCTCAGCGGTCAGGCCGCTGGGCACATCCACGTGTCGCAGGGCCAGCGGTGACACATCGAGCCCATCGCAGGCAGCAGCACGCAGGAATGCGGCCGTTCTGCTCTTGGCCTGACCGTAAACCGGAGGTTTCTCGGCATTGTCCTCGACGACCGTCACCGTGGCGTCCGAGAAGTCTCCGCGCCGGTTCACCCGTCCGAACCGTTGCACCAAGGCGTCCCACGCAGCGGTCTCGGTGACCATGTCGGTGGCGTCGAGGTCGATGCCCACCTCGATGGTCTGGGTCGCAACGAGGATGACCGACACCGGCGTCTGCTCACGTTCGGCTCCGAACAGTTCGGTGACTCGCTCGGCGATCCGCTCGCGATCCAGCGGACGTGACCTGCCCATGAGCAGCATTGTCTCGGCGACGCAGGATGGCTTCTTCCTAGAGATCAAAGCGTCGTGCACCTCACGTGCCCGGTTGACCGTGTTGCACACGACCAGCACCCGTGCCCCGGGCCTGCTCGCCAGCTCAGCAGCCCGCCCAGCCACCTCCTTGACGATCGTCTTCTCGCTGGAATCGACGAAACTGAGCGTCTTGGCGGCCCGCAGCCGCCGATCCGCCGTCACGTTGAGACGATGAGCCTCCTCGTCGAACTGGGCACTCCACCCATCGGACTGCTCGACTGCTGTGGCACTCAGGTGGACGATCGACGTGCTCGGAAGACCGAGGACCTCACTGGAATCCAGCTCCGAGGCCGACGCCAACGCCGCCGTGAAGGCCTGAGCGAGGTGCGCCTCATCGATCATGATGACCGAATCCGTTCCCACCAGAGCAGCGTCGATGGGACGCCGCCGAGCACTGACCCCGTAGCCGCGGAAGAACAGTCGACTCCCCACCTGGTCAACGGTGCCGGTGACGATGGCTGGAAGATCGGGGCGCGACAGCCACGCCGCGTCCCACGTCGTGCCCCCGCGCATCTTCACCACGCGCAGTGCAGGATCGCCTTCACGAGCGGACGAAAGGCTCCGTAGTCGCTCGGCGGTCTCCCAGCAGATCGTCCCTCGCTCCGCCTCATCCAGGGCATCGGCGATGAGCCGGCCGTGCTGCTCCGCCTGGTCGACGACGATCCTCCGATCCACCACCATGTAGATCCGGCGGCGCCCCAGGCCAACCGGCGCCTCGCCGCCTGCGCTCATGGCCAGCAGGAAGACGGCGATGTCCAGCATCGAGGTCTTGCCCAGACCCGTCGGTGCGTCGACGAGCGCGGGCCATGCACCCCTTTCGACGGCCTCGGTCACCACCTGGGATTGCCAGGGGAAGGGCGGGTGGCCGTGCACCTGGCGCATGAACGAATCAAAGTCCCCGACGTTCATCGTTGCTCTCCCCCCTTCTCCGGGGCGAAGAGCCCGACCCCGAAGTAGCGGCCGGCGCCGGCGAGAACCGGCCCCTTCACCGGCTGGTCGAACATGACGCGGGCATGGGTGTAGAGACGCCCGCGGCAGCGCTTCGGCAGTTCATCGGGCCTCAAGCGGATGGCCCCCTGGGTCATCGGCTGCTTGCTCAGCTCGACCTCGCGGGGCGCCGGGAGGCCCGCCTGGACGAGGGACGTGGTGGCGGCCGAGGCCAGGTCGCGGTCCTTCGGGTAGCGGTCCAGCACCAGGGGCGTCACCGACACCCAGGTGTGTGAGGGCCCTGTCCACCGCGTGACGGTGGCGCTTCGGGGCAGCGGGTCGTTCGGGGAGTACTGCAGCTCGAAGCTCCCGTGGATACCAGGCACGTAGAGTGACACGCTGTGATTCGGATCACTGCCGAGGATGCCTCGCAGGATGCGCCGCCGCTCGGCCCGGTCCAGCCCGGGGATGGCCACGGCGAGGGCCATCAGTTGCCCGTCAGCATGCTCGTAGCCGGCGAACGGGAGCCCGAGGTAGGCGACGTGCGGCACCCCGGGAAGGCCGTGGCCGTGCAGGGCCGGCGGCAACGGCTCCTCGGTCTGACCCATCACCTTCCGACGGAGCGCCTCCGTGAAACGCCCGACGAGGCTCCCCGGCGGACGCCGGCCGACGAACCTGAGGACGACCAGGTCGGGGTAAGGGGATTCGACGGGTTGCCGGCCCGGAACCTCTTCCTCGGCGCCCGCCTCCCGGTAGGAGCGTCGGGACCGTGCCCCGGCGGCCTGCCAGGCGGGCTGGTCCGCCTCGTGGAGTGCGTCGAGTTCGTCGAGGTAGCCGGGGTAGGGGACTCTGATGCTCGCCGTCCCGGGCCCTTCCACCGGTTCGTAGGTGGTCAGCCCGGGCAGCGGTTCCGGATCCCTCACCCGGCTGAAGATGAGGATGGCCGGGGACGTCGATCGTCCGAGGTACGGCACCCGGCGGGCCAGCCTGTCGAGGCAGGCCAGGGAACCGTCGGACAGCGCATCACCGTCAGGCCAGTCGAACTGGACGCGGGCATCGTAGGGAAGGCTGCCGAAGCGCTGGCGGAAACCGGCGGTTCGAGCAGGATGATTCTGATGCGTGCCCTTCCGCTCCCGAGCATTCGTCACCACATAGCCTCTGGCGCGGTATTCCCCTGCCGCAGAGGCATGGATCAGCGGAGGCGAGAGCCGCTCCAGCTCGGCCAGCGGAGCCAGTTCGTCATCGGCCGCCACTGCCCGCAGGGCCGAGAAGACCCTGGCCGGGTGCGGCGGCCACTCCGCCGCATGGGGGTCATCCCCGCCGCCGGCGTCATAACGCCCGCTCAGCAGCGTGATGTCCAGACGGATGGGCATGTCATTCCCCTGCCGACTCGGCCTTGGTCAGGCTGAAGTCGAGGGCCTCGGCCAAGGGCTCGGACGGGGTGAGTTCCACGGTTTCCAGGTGCAATGGCACCCCGGCCGCCTGGGCCGCGCGGAGCGCCTCGTCGTAGAGCTGAACGGCTCCGTGCGGGGACAGGGAGAACTGCTCCGTCGTTCCGCCACGGCCGATCCACTCCAGTGTCTCGGACTGCGTCACCAGATCGCAGCCGCTGCGCAGCCACAGCCCCGCCTGACCGAAGGCGAGCCGGTCACCCAGCAGCCCGAAGGCGGCGAGCAGGACGTGAGCGGCATCGACGGCTGCGCGGTCGAGGGAGCCGAACCGAATGCGGCGGGTGGCGGTCAGGCTGAGAACGGCGGTGCGAGTCGCCTCGGTGATCGTGACGCCGCCGTGCGTGGTACTCGGGGCGATGTTGCCATGCCCGATCTCACTCAGCTTGGAGTCCTTCTTCTTGTCCGCCATCGGCGAGTACGACCACTCGTCGCCCTCGCCCGTGCGCGACCCGGTGAGGTTCGCCGGGTCCATGCGCCCCGCCCTACGGACGCCCACCACGGGATCCCAGCCGATCATCTCGCTGCTGTAGATCCGCGGGAACTTGGCCTGCCTTCCCTTCCGATGGCTGTTCCAGCCGCCGTAGACGAGCGTGCCGGGGTCGTATTCGAGCAGCGCCGTCGCATCCGTCAACGAGGAGTTCAGCAGGGCCCGTCCGATCTCGGTGCTGTCGAACTTCGCCCCGTCGAGCCGCGAGTCGCGCCAGTAGGCGTCGAACGCCCGGTGCGGCGCATCGAGCCCCGTGAGCTCGAAACTCGACGCGCCCCTGTGAACGAGCCGAAGCATCGGCACGCGCACAACACCTTGGCGCCATGCCGCAGCCGTGGCCTCCTCACACCTGTTCGCCTGTGCAGGCACCTGGTCCAGGACCGTCGCCCTGCGGACCTCGCCATCACGATCACGCACTCGCTCCTCCATCAGGTATGGCGAAGGATCCGTCGCCGTGGTGGGGAATGTCGGAGGGAACACCCGACTTCCGGGCCCTCCGCTGGGCTGATAGGCAGCCACGATGCGAGCAGCCGCCCACTCCGTGTCCGACAGCTTCTCCTGCAAGGTGCTGAGCGTGAGCTCCGTCATGGTCTTCCCTTTCTCACTGGCCAAGCGCCCTCGAAGCTGGCTCCCCCGCGACCTTCCGGCGGAGGAGCGTCCGAGCGCAGAACGACGCACACAGCTGTCAACGCTGACTGCGCGAGGGCACGTTTCTTTCATACACGCCATGCTCGCGGGCACCACTGACATTTTTCGTGTCCTGCCGGATCCGCCGAGCCGCATCGCCCACCGGGCCAGCAGAGGAACCGCTCCGTCGACCAGAAGGATCCGCAGCACTACCCTTGTGCAAGCACGATCACCGAGACCAACTGGGAACGGGCCCACCTGGGAAGACGGGGCAGGATCATCGGCTCGCCCAGTCGAGCACCCCACTCACACACGGCGGCCCGAGTCACGTCCGGCCGGGTGACCAAGCTCCTCGACCCGTGGGGACGAAGAGGAGAACCGACGGCGCGAACCTGAAGAAGGCCGTCGGTGTCGACCTCGGGCCTCGGTCCGAGGAGAACGGAGGGGGAGGACTGCTCGATGAAGCACATCTGCATGTACGTCCAGGACACCATGGCCGACTGGGAGCACGGCTATCTGCTGCATGGCGTCTCGCTCCAAGGAGCGACCCCGACGCCAGTTTGCACCATGAGCTTCGCAGCTGATGCGCGCGATGCCGTGACCACGGCGGGCGGAATGAGGATCATCCCCGACGAGACCCTCGCGGAGACTGATGCGGAGGGCATCGACGCGTTCGTCCTGATCGGCGGGGACACGTGGCTCTCGGAGGACAGGCACGCCGCCCTCGACCTTGCAGAAGCCGTACTGGCCGGGGGAGGAATCGTCGCGGCAATATGCGGCGCCACCCTCGGCCTCGCCAGTAGGGGTCTGCTCAACAACCGCAGACACACGAGCAATGCACCAGAACTCCTCGCTGCGATCACCGCGTACCGGGGCAATGACCTGTACGAGGGAACGCCCGCCACCGCGGACCGAAACGTCATCACCGCGGGCTCGGCCGGCTCCCTCCTGTGGGCCAAGCTGATCCTCGAGGAGTTGGAGCTGTACGGCAAGGACGTGCTCGATGCCTGGTTCGACTACTTCAGAACGGCGGACCCGGCGCATTTCACGCGGATGACGAGGGCTCTGGAAGCCGAATAGCTCCGGGAGAGGGAGGCGGCCCGGCCGCCTTCACCCCGCCCGGGTCGGCCCGCGGTTCCGCACCGCGCCCCTCCCCCGCTCTCACAGGAACGCGATCCCGACGCACACGACGGCCAGCAGCGGCAGCACGCCCTGCTTGAGCGCCGCCGG
>ERZ773263.1792-NODE-1792-length-12414-cov-6.708391_pt1 | contig 12414 bp, 12 predicted proteins | sample MGYA00511076_ERZ773263 | MGnify/ENA primary metagenome ERZ773263 (study PRJEB29015, sample SAMEA2738155) | human oral metagenome | biome: human oral; feature: human-associated habitat; material: saliva | place: China | collected 2195 ... | reverse complement strand
CTCGAGCAGAGACGGGAGAAGCGCGGGCGCAGGGCGGGCGGCAGGGACCCTCCGCCAGACGGCGTTTCCCCCCTCGCGCCTCACTCGCCGGCAGGGGACAGGATCTGGCTCATGAGCTCGATCTTCCGCTCGAAGATCTCGGCCGGGATCAGGACGAACCCCTCGTCGTCATCGCTCCCGAGGATGAGCCTCTGGCCCGCGCGAAGGCCGAAGTGGTCGCGCGCCGCCTTCGGGATGACGATCTGGCCACGCTCGTTCACGCACACGGAGCCCCATATGTTCTTGCCCCTTGGCGCGGGAGGCAACACGCGGCCGTCGTCCATCTCCTCGGTCCTCAGCAGGGCGTCCACCGTGGTGCCGTACTCCCGCGCCAGCCGGGCACACTTCTCGACGTCGGGGATGGTGGCGCCGCTCTCCCACTTCGCGTATGCCTGGCGGGAGATGCCGACCCTCTCCGCGATCTCCTCCTGCGAGAAACCGTGGATGCCTCGCAGCATGAGCAGATTGTCCTTGAGCATGCAAGCCTCCCTACAGGTCTGTCCTCTCGAAGCGCGCGGCGGAGCGTCCCAGCGCGATCCCGGTGAGGACGATATAGCACATCACGCCCGCCGCGAGCAAGCCGAGCTGCAGGGGCAGGCGGGAGAGGCCGAAGGCGTTCAGCGCCCCCAGCCCGGGAACGTGGTGTAGGACCTCGGCGGCCGCGATCACCACGAACGCAACGACAGTGAAGGCCGCGAAGGGCTTCCCGAACTTATACGACGTCTTGAAGAAGCCCGCGATGAAGATGAGGTTGAACAGCCCGAACATCAGGAACGCCATGCCGAGCGCGAAGGGGTTCGCGTTCATGAGGGCGTTCTTGAGGTATACCGGCGAGTCTGCGAGCACGGTCATGCGAGTGGCCGTCGCGATCGCCATGAGCAGCAGCGTGCAGAGCTCGACGGCGCACGAGAAATACAGCTTGCCCCGTGCCACATCCTGCTTGGGAACGGGAAGCAGCGCCGAGAACACCAGGTCGTTCGCCTCTCGCGCGTTCTGGAAGCTCTGGAAGATGCCGAGGCACGAGAAGAACACGCCGCACAGGATCGGGTATCCGGGGAGGAGGAACATCAGGCCGAACACGATGAAGGCGTACGAGAGCACCGAGGCGGAGAGCCTCATCTCCTTGATCAGCAGGCTACGCATTGCGCATCCCCCCCTCCAGGCGAAGGAAGGACTCCTCGAGCGTCTCGCCCGGCCTCTGATAGCGGTCGGCGAACTCCTCCTTGGGCACGCAGGCCACGATCCTCCCCTTGGAGATGTACACGATGTCGTCGGCGCACCGCTCGATGTCGGAGATGATGTGCGTGGAGAAGAAGACGGCCACGCCCATATGCTTGATCTGATCGAAGAGCCCCAGGAGCTCGTCGCGGGAGAACGGGTCGAGGCCGCTGGTCGGCTCGTCCAGGATGAGGGCCTCTGCGCCGTGGGAGAGGGCGAACAGGAGGTTGCACTTCACCTTCATGCCCTCGGAGAGCTCGTGCGGGGTCTTGCCCTCGTCGAGCGCGAACGTGCGTAGGTAGCCCTCGTACTTCGCGTCGTCCCACGTGTCGTAGAAGAGCTTCATGACGCTCTTGATGTCGCGGATCCTCTTGCGCGGATACCAGCTGATGGTACCCGTGGAGTACCCTATGCGCTTCTTGATCTGCGCCTCGTTGCCCGCGAGCGGCAGCCCGAAGTAGTCGATCTCTCCGCGATCGGGATGGGTCAGGTTCAGCATCGACTTGATGGACGTCGTCTTGCCCGCGCCGTTGCGGCCGATGAAGCCGGCGACTCGCCCCTCGGCAAGCGAGAACGAGACCGCGTCGAGCGTGAAGCCGGGATACGCCTTGGTCAGGTCCCGGACGGTGACGATGTTCATAGCCGCTCCTTAGAGAGTATGATTTCTATGAATACGGTATCGTTTGGTTGCGCCCAGTTCCACCAACAACACGTGGCAGATATCGGCTATTTTCGTTAGCTTTGGTTGCGTCGCCCACACGGGGACTGAGACGGGAATCCCGGTCCCAGTGATACCCGTGGCAGGGCCGCCGGGCTTGTGCTCCCAGGGCGCATGGTGACCTACGCGTCGCTACGCCTTAACCATGAGGGGTGGCCCCGACGTCCCCGCGCCCCCTTGCGTCTTGCGGGGCACGCCTGGTATACCATGAGCACAAGGCCCATCACAAACAGCGCGACGGCCAAAGGCGACCAGCCCACGGCCATTCCGCAGAGCGCACCGGGTACGAAGAGTGCCGCACCCAGTATCGCTCTTGTCATGCGGTCGGTGCCAGGGCGCTGCCCGTCCGTCAGGGCCGACACCTGGGTCCTCGAGAGCCTGACGACGAGCCTGCCCGAAGACGCCCTCTCGATGAGGCCGGGAAGCTGCCCTAAGGCCGGGATGGCGGCCTCGCCCATGTCCTTGAGCTGGGACAGCAGGCCAGACGGGCCTTCGGCCCTTCCCTCGCCACCCACCAGGTCCTGTGCGAGGGGCGTGAGCTCGCTGACAAGGTCGATGTCAGGGTTGAGCCTCTGGCAGATGCCCGCGACGGTCGCCACCGCCTTGCCTAAAAATGCCACGTTGGCGGGCAGCTGGAACGGCTGCTCGTACATGAAGTCGCGCAGCTCGTCACTGTAGTTCTCGAGCGTAGATATGGCCTTGTCGGGATCGCCCACATCAAGGTGTCCGAGCAGCGCCAAGACGGCCTTGGTGAAGCCCTCGGTATCTGTGCCAGGGCGTATGAAGCCAAGATCTCCCAGCCTATCGACCAGGGAAGCCGCATCCCGCGAGAAGATAGCCGTGACCACTCCCATGAAGCCCTTGCGCATGTCATCGGTGATCGTACCCATCATCCCAAAGTCGAGCAGCACGATCGTGCCGTCAGCTTGCACGTGGACGTTGCCGGGGTGCGGGTCCGCGTGAAAGAGGCCGTCGTAGAGGATCATCTCGGCAAAGACGTCAATGAGGTCCGTCGCGAGCTGGGCTCGGTCGATGCCCATGGCATCCAGGGCGCCGATGTCGGAGATGCTGACACCCTCCATGTACTCCATGGTCAAGACCTCGGACGACGAGGTCTCCCAGTGGATGTCCGGCACGGCGACGTTCGGGAAGTCGTGTAGCTTTTCCCTCACTGCCTCGGCGCTTCTGCCCTCGCGCATGAGGTCGAGCTCGGCTGAGACCGTGCGCTCGAACTCGCCATAGAGCTGATCGAAGTCGATGGTGTCACCCAGCCTCGTATAGCGTTGCGCCATCCCAAAGATTGTCTTGAGGGCGGCAAGGTCCGTCTCGATCGTCTCGGCGATATGCGGGCGCAGTATCTTGACGGCCACGCGCTGGCCAGAGACGAGCGTGGCCTCATGCACCTGTCCGAGCGAGGCGGCAGCCAAGGGCTCTCGCTCGAATGTCGCGAAGGCCTCGCCAACCGTTGCCCCGACGCTCTTTTCGAACACATCGGCAATGTCCTCGAACGGCACCGGCGGCACGCTGTCCTGGAGCGCACTGAGCTCCTCGGTGTACTCGCGCGGCAGCATGTCAACGCGAACGCTCAGGTACTGGCCAAGCTTGATGATGAGACCGCCGAGCCCCTCGGCAACTTCTCTGAACCGCCTCGCCTGACGCGCGTAGGTCCTGTGCTCGAGCCTTCTCTGCCTGCCCGCCGAGCGCAGGCGCCTGCCCGCATCGAGCCACCAGAGCTCCAGGCCAAAGCGTGTGAAGAGACGCACGACGCGTCCGTAGCGGCCCCTGTCCATGGCTACTCCTTCGGCCTGCCCGCGTCCGGAGTCGACCGGGACGCATCGCCATCGGTTGGCCTGGCACCCGTGTCCTCGTCTGCGCCCTCGTCTTCCTCGGGACCCTCGCCCCAAGACATGCCACGGAGATCGCGCGCAAGCCTCTCCAGGTGGCTCGAGCGGGACAGGAGCATGTCGGCAAAGCTGTCAAAGTAGTCGGCGCTCACGAGGTGCAACGACCTGCGGCGCTCGTTTCCAAAGACGACGAAGCGGTCCCCCGCCTGGATGTTGAGCGCGTCACGCGCCTCGCGGGGAACGACGAGCTGACCGCGCCCGTCAACCGTGACGGTTCCCATGATGTGATTCCCATGGGGACCGCGTGGTCCAAAGTATCCGTTGCCGCGACGATCCCTGCCGCCCTGCGGTCCCACCCCATGGCGGTGATGATGTGTTGCGTACATCGTGGCTACCTCCCGTGTCATCGTATGTTGCCGTACTCTCATTATACCCGTATCTTTCTGATTATTCTGATCGGTCAGTATAGTCTTGAGTTCTTGTGATGGAAGGGTTGGGAACCCTCAGGCCAACCTCCCTTGAACCGTCTCAGCCCCCGTGAGCAGCGTCGTGATCTTGTCGAACGTATTGCCATCGCGGATGGTTGGCAGCGGATAGAGGCCCTCCCACATGGACGGCCTGTGATACGGAGCTCTCAGGTGCTCTGAGCCTGCGGACTTACCCCCAGAACACCGCGTCCCCCACAAGTGCCGCTTTGTCGCCCATTGGTATACTCCCAGGAGGGTAAGCGAGCCCGCATGCATGCGAGGGGCGTGGCGATCGTCGGGAACGCGCCATCCCCGCCTGTGGCCCTTCGCGATGGTCGTCGCGACTGTGATCTCGTTCGGCGCGCCGGTCGTGGCGCTCGTCGTTGCGAGAAGGCGACTGCACGTCCAGTTCCGGGCGATCCTCGTCGGCGCGCTGGTGTTCGTTGTCTTTGCGGGCCTTCTCGAGCAGCTTGCCCATGTGCTGGCGTTCGCTACGTTTCCGGGCCTGAGATCCACGCCGGTCACCTTTGTCCCGTACGCCGCCCTCGTCGCGGGCGCGTTCGAGGAGTTAGGCGCAGCTGCGGGCTCGCGCTCCTGCTACGGTCTGGGAAGGTGGATCACGACCTGCCCCGCGCTATCGGATACAACATCGGCCATGGGGGGATCGAGGCCATGATGGTCGTGGGCCTGTGGCCTGTCGGACGCCATGGCCCTGTGGTGCCGTTAGGGTCGATCGGTTGTGCTTGTCCGGTCAGCTCCTCGTGGGCATATTGGCGTAGCCGCCCGCCCAGCTCCAGCCCGATCTCGGCAGGCAGACGACGGGCGCGCAGGCCTTGGTTCTGCGGTTGCGTCGGGCCAGAGTGCGCTTTTCCGTGAGGCGGTGGGCACAGAATGCGCTTTTCCATGAGGCAGGCCGACGTTTGCGCAGGTGAGGAAAAGCGTGCTCTACGGAAAAGCGCATTCTGTGTGCGGCATGCGACGGAAAAGTGCATTCTGGCTGCGGGTTCTCACGGAAAGGCGCACTCTGCGATCGTGGTGGGTACAGAATGTGCTTTTCCGTGAGGTGGTAGATACAGAATGCGTCTTTCCGTGAGGTGGTGGGTACAGAATGCGCTTTTCCGTGAGACAGGTTGACGTTTGCGCAGGTGAGGAAAAGCGCACTCTACGGAAAAGCGCATTCTGGCTGCGGATCCTCACGAAAAAGCGCATTCTGTGTGCGGCATGCGACGGAAAAGCGCATTCTGGCTGCGGGCCCTCATGGAAAAGCGCACTCTGCGATCCTCAAGCCACCAAAACTGTGCTTTTCCGTGAGGCGGCTGGTCACCACCCCGTCCGTGAGCCACGCGACGTCGCCCGCCCAGTCGATGTGGTTCTCCATGGCCCCGAACAACAATGCCTACACTTCAAGGTCGTAAGCGTGTTCTACTGGCACCCCGTTTCCACGGAGACGCGCATGCTGTTGATCCCGCGCGTTCGCCTGGGCTCCACCTACCTCCTGGGCCGCTGGGACCCGTGATCGCCCAACCGGCCGAGGGAGCGGAACGGCCAACCGTGGAGATGTGGCGAAGCCTTTCAATAGCAGAACTGCCTTTCACAGACGTGAAGACAACTGCAACCTCACAGACGACGCAGGTATTTCGAAGTCCCCGCTCAGCCGAGGCTCGGCCCATCAGCTTCTCTCCTTGTTATGCTGCGCAGAAAACTTCATGTCGTATCTGGCCGACCGAACAGGGCTACAATACAAGATATGTCTGTAACTGGAGGCTATGCCATGTTATTGAGCGACGGGGAGATACGGGAGCTAATCGAGCGAGATGTGCTCGTTAACGCCGACAAGAACAATGTTGGAACAATCACCTGCGACCTGAGGACCAAGAGATTTGTGTTTTCAGACGGATTGAGCCGTGCAAGTTGCAAGCTGCAGCACGGTGACTCTGCGTTCGTGGAATGTGTTGAGGGCGTGAAACTTCCCCACACCATAGCTGCTCGCGTACTGCTAAAGAACTCGCGCATCCGTGAGGGTCTTACCTTAGACGCACCGCTCTATTTTCCCGGCCACCGGACGGTAGTCTACTATAGGGTGACAAACGTGAGCGCAGACACGATCACCCTGTGCAGCACACGACCGATTGCGCAGATCGCATTCGAACGTGTGGAGAAACCTGTAGATAATGCATACAAAGGCACCTTCCAAGACGAGATGGAGTTTCGCGGGATGGGCCGCTACGAGGACGTCTACCGTGATGAGATCGAGCGGATCGAAAGCACAGCTGACGAGATCAAGTCCGTCGAGAGAAGGATGTACGGCAACGTGATGGCAATCATGGCCATCTTGGCAGGCATCTTCACCCTCGTGAACGTCAACGCTCAGGCAATGCAGGCAGATCTGAAAACTGTGCTCACGCTCAATCTGACAACCGTGGGCAGCTTCTCCGTACTTGTCGCCCTTATAGGCGTAGTGACAGGCCACGTAAAGGGAGGGGGCAAAAGATCCATCTGCATCACCTGCGTTATCGCGGCGCTATGCTTTGCCGCTGCCATTGCTTGTGCCACGCTGTTGCCGTAGGTACGTGGAGTCTCTCTGACCGCCTCACGCAGAATGCGCTTTTCCGTGAGGAAGCGAACACAGAATGCGGTTTTCCGTGAGATGGCTCGACGTTTGCCCAGGTAAGGAAAAGCACATTCTACGGAAAAGCGCACTCTGCGGTTGCGGTGTTACGGAAAAGCGCATTCTGGCTGCAGTGTCTCACGGAAAGATGCACTCTGCGTGACTGCTTGCCCACAGAATGCGTCTTTTGGACTGGGACACACGTAGAATGCGCTTTTGCGTGAGATGACGGAGGGGTGACGGGGACAGAGTGCGCTTTTCCGTGAGCCGTCGGGGACAGAGTGCGGTTTTCCGCGAGGTGACACCACGTTTGCCCAGGTGAGAAAAAGCGCATTCTACGGAAAAACGCACTCTGCACCTGTGGCCTCACCAAAAGACGCACTCTGCGCCCCGGGTCTCACGGAAAGACGCAGTTTGAGTCGTGCGACGTTACGGAAAAGCGCACTCTGCAGTCGCGGTGCGACGGAAAAGCGCACTCTGCGCCACCGCGCTTCTGCGCCACCGCATCTATGCACCACCGCGTCTCTCTCTGCGCGTGGCTCACCTACAACTTGCTCGCCCTCGCGGCCCGTCCAAGCCCCTCAAGGATGTCATCAGCAGAGGTTCCTCCCTGGGAGGCAACCATGGCCTCGACGGCGCCCTCCACAAATGGGCAGTCAGCAAGGTGGACCCTGTCATCCTCCAGATCCTCGACGACCATGCGAGCGGTCATGACAGACGAACCCATGTCCATAATGAGGATCACGCCATCATCGCCCAAGACCTGCCCTATCGCTGCCTCTATGCGCTCGTAACTCGTCCCGAACCCTCCGTCTTCCAAGCCCCCCGCAGCAGCCACCCGTGCGTCGGGTGCCATCTGACGCCCCAGGGCTGCCGTCGCCTCTGCAAGCTCCCTTGAGTGGGACACCAAGACAATACCGACCATAGCCCCCTCCTCTCAGCAGTAGCAGGAAGCGACGGCTGACACCATATAGGCGAAGGAGGTGGCGCCAGGATCCTGGTGTCCAACGGAGCGCTCCCCCAGGTAACTCGCACGCCCCTTGGTCGCGCGCAGGGGAATGGTGGCGACTGCGGAGGCAAAGGCGACGTCTGCCGCCTTCGCGAAGGCCAAGCGGGCGCCCTCGCCCCTGGCAACCGACGACTTCAAGGACACCACGACAGGAGCCATGGCGTCGACCATGGTCTTCTCGCCCTCAGTTGCCTTGCCGAGCTGCATGACAGCACCAACCGCAGCATCCATCGCATCCACAAAGGAGGGGAGATCGATGGTCTCAAGGCCCTTGAGGCCCACCCCCAGCTTGCGGAAGAAGGTCCCATACAGGGGTCCCGAGGAGCCTCCCACCTTCGCGACGAGCGTCATGCCGCAGCGCTTGAGGATGTCTGCAGGCGGCATGCCGGCCTCCCCCGGAAGCTCAGCGGCCACGGCCGAGAAGCCGCGTGACATATTGATACCATGATCGGAGTCGCCAATGGGCCTGTCAAGCTCGGTGAGCTCGTCCTTGTGGGCCTCGATCGCGTCCGCGACGGCACAAAGGACCGCGATCAGCCTCTCCCCATCGGTCTTGGTGGCCACTGTATCCTCACCCATCGCTATCCCCTCCAGGCAAAGGCTTTGGCAGGCGCATCAAGAAGCCCCTTGAGCTCGTCATCTAGGCGTAACAGGGTGAGCGAGAAGCCCTGCATCTCTATCGACGTCATGTAGTTGCCAACCAAGGTTCGGTACGTGGATATCCCCTTGTCCTCAAGCAGCCTCGCCACCCTACGGTTGGCGATGGCAAGCTCCATGAGAGGGGTGCCACCAGAGCCATTCACCAGAACCGCCACCTCTCGACCGACAAAGTCGAGGTCCGACAGGATGTGCTCGAGCAGCTCGTCAACGATCTCGTCTACGGGTCGCATTCTCTCGCGACGAACGCCCGGCTCGCCGTGGATGCCGATGCCCATCTCCATCTCGTCTGGTGCGAGCTCAAAGCCCGGCGTACCCGCAGCCGGGACCGTGCAGGGGGCGATCGCCGCGCCCATGCTGCGGACGTTTGCAATAACCCGCTCGGCAATGGCCTTGACGTCGGTAAGGGAGGCGCCCGTCTCCGCCTTGGCGCCTGCGATCTTGTGGACGAAGACGGTGCCCGCCACGCCACGCCGTCCCGCCGTGAAGGTCGAGTCCTCTACGGCAACGTCGTCGTTCACCACCACGCACTCGCAGTCAATGTCGTCATCGGACGCCATGTCGGCGGCCATTTGGAAGTTCAGCACGTCGCCCGTGTAATTCTTGGCGATGAGAAGCACGCCCTCGTCGGTCGCGACCTCACATATCGCCTTGTAGACGGCATCTGCCGACGGGGAGGTAAAGACGGGACCGCCAACAGCGGCATCGAGCATCCCTTTGCCCACGTAGCCGCAATGAGCGGGCTCGTGACCCGACCCACCGCCGCTTACCAGCGCGACCTTCCCCACCTTCTGGTGCGTGCGGACGATGATGCCATCGCCCCTGTCCGCAATGATGTCGGGAAAGGCCCTGACCAGACCTTCGACCATCTCGGCCTCGACGTTCTCCGCCTTGTTGATGAGCTTCTTCATGATGGCACCCCAAACCGTACATGGACACATGCCCGCTGACCCTCGTCATGAGCAGGGTCAAATCGATTATAGTCTAACGCTTGGCCAAGATGAGGACCTTGGGCTGTGCCACCTTGTGCCAGAAGGGCGCTCGGGCATAAGGAGCTGGCTGGCCGTCGCAGATCGACGCCTCTCTCGGCAACTGGCGCAGCTCGGTGCCCGCCGATTGCGCGATGTGAGTGAATCACTCACTTCAGCATCATGAAGTGAGTGATTTTTTTGCCAAACCAGCTGCGACGCGAGAGAGTCGAATTACATATGAGCAGGTCAGAGCGCTGCTGAAAGCATTCTCGATGTGAGTGAATCACTCACATCGCGCAGGTGGAGTGAGCGGATCACTCACATCGCGCAGGTGCCTTGCCCACAAGCTCCATCACGGCTGTGGCACCACCAATCTCTGGGTCGGAGAAGTAGACCCTACCGCCGTGTCGCTCCACGATACCCTGGACCACGGCAAGACCTAGGCCCGTGCCACCGGTGGCACGCCCGCGATCCTTGCCAAGCCTCACGAACCTCCCAAACACGCGCTCGCGATCCGCAGGGGCGATGCCAGGACCGTCGTCGCTCACGCTGATACGGATGAGCCGGCCCGTACTGCCCAACACCTCGTGGCAGGTCACAGCCACATGCGAGTGCGCATAGCGCACCGCGTTCTCGAGAAGGTTGCGCAACGCCTGTCCTAGGAGCTGCGCGTCGCCTGCGCACACGAGTGGTTCCACGCCGCTCACGTCAAGGGATACGGCACTGCGCCTCTCGAGACTTGAGACCTCCTCGTAGATGAGGTCGCATAGGTCAAGGGGGACCAGATTGACCTGCAGGCGTCCCTCATCCTGACGGGCGAGGGCCAAGAGGTCGGCCACGATGCCCTGCAGCTGCTCGTTCTCGTTCGCAAGATCGCTCAGGAGAGTGGACGGGTCGACCGCCTCGGGATGGGCCCGTGCGGTCTCGAGCATGATCTTGGTCGCGGCAACAGGACCCTTGAGCTCGTGCGACGCATCCGAGACGAAACGACGTTGCGCGTCCATCGCCGCCTCGACTCGCGCAAGCAGATCGTTAAAGGTCTTGGCGAGGCGAGAGAGGTCCCTGTCGCCGTCTGGTACGCTCACGCGTCGCGAGAGATCACTCGCCGTGATCGCCTCGGCACTCTGGCGCATCCTTTCGACGGGCCGCAACGTCCTTTCGGTCATGTGCCAAGAGAACAGCGCCACAACGACCAGCAGGAGGGCGAACACTGCCGCCAGTAGAAGAGCAGCCCCTCGCCCCGTCGCGACCGCAGGCGCGATCGAGGTGAGAGCGACGATGGTGACGCTGCCGTGGGTGGGGCTTGTAGCCTCACGCTCCATAGCGAGGAAGGGGCCCTCGACGCCGAGGACCTCAGAGGCCCTCAGGGAGAGTGCTGGGGATGCCGAGGCCTTGGTGACCCGCACCGCAGCCGCGATGAGGGAAAACGCGGGAGAGCCTGCACGACTCCCCTCAGCAGCACGGTCCTCGTCCGCATCGTCGTGGTCCCCGTCGTCGTGGTCCCGTACCCGCCCGTTACGCTCGCCTAGGTCCTCGTCGTCGCGATCCCGCGCCTGCCCATCTGCGTCGTCGGACCTCTCACGGCCACCCTCATGGTCACCCTCGTGCTCGGTGACCTCGCCCCTCTTTTCCTTGGCATCCTCGTCTTCCCCAGGCCGCAAATCGTCCTCGTCGTCGAGCTCAAGCTCGACATCGTCGTCGAGCTCCGCCTTTTCGCCGATCGCAAGCCCAGTCAGCGGTGCGAGGCCGCGTGCGTTCTCGCTCGCCACAATGACCCTACCGTCGGCGCCAACCACCTGCACGATGGTCGGGCCAGACGAGTCGACGGCCGAGGCAAGATCTCCCCTCTCCACAGCCGATCGGGCAAGGTCGAGCCTCTCGACGAGGTTGTCAGAAATAGCCTGCCGCACCACCTGCATCACGCCATAGGAGGCCACCGCAAGCAACAGGAGCATCACGGCGGTCGTGGCGCACAGCGTGGACAGCACCACCCTGCCCCGTATGGTCTTGGGTCCTGGCACCATGCAATCAGCCCATTCGGTACCCGACGCCACGCACGGTCTCGATGAGTGACGTTCGACCGCTCCCGTCGAGCTTCTTGCGCAGGTAGCCGATGTAGACCTCCACCACGTTCTCGCTTCCCATGAAGCGTGCGCCCCAGACGTGCTCGAGAAGCTGCGCCTTGGTGAGCGCGATGCCTCGTCTGAGCATGAGGTACTCGAGCAGGGCGTACTCGCGCGGCGTGAGCTCGATACGACTTCCTCCCCGCTCCACGCGCTTGGAGGCCATGTCGAGCTTGAGGTCTCCCACGCAGAGCACCTTGCCCGCCGCCGCACCACCGCGCCTGGCGAGCGCCCTGATGCGCGCAAGCAGCACGACCATCGAGAAGGGCTTACGCAGGAAGTCATCCGCCCCGACGTCGAGGGCGTCCGCCTCGTCGTACTCGCCATCCTTTGCCGTGAGCATGAGGATGGGGGTGGGAACGCCTGAGGAGCGCAGGTTCTGGCAGACCCGGTACCCGTTGAGCTCGGGAAGCATGATGTCAAGCGTAATCACGTCGTACGACTGCGCGAGCGCCTTGTCAAGCGCGACGTTACCGTCAAAGGCCACGTCAACCGAGAGCCCCTCGGCCTCGAGGCTCTTCTTGAGGTAGGAGACGAGCTTCTGGTCATCTTCGACAATGAGCACACGCATGGGGCCATCCTGTTCGTCGTGACGTCGCGAGTGATGACGCGAGTGATGACTGACGGGTGATCTGTCTTTCCATGATACAGGAGCGATGGAACATCGTGGGGTAAATGGCGTGGGGTGCGCCCGTCGACGCAGCTGCGGGCGACTCGTCGTTTGCCGCCCGCTTGATGGAATGGCGTGGGGTGCGCCCGT
>ERZ773263.1787-NODE-1787-length-12438-cov-3.137366_pt1 | contig 12438 bp, 8 predicted proteins | sample MGYA00511076_ERZ773263 | MGnify/ENA primary metagenome ERZ773263 (study PRJEB29015, sample SAMEA2738155) | human oral metagenome | biome: human oral; feature: human-associated habitat; material: saliva | place: China | collected 2195 ... | reverse complement strand
AATGCAGGATTTTCACGATTTCACTCTTTGTATCAACGCTATGCACTCCACATGCATCGTCGCCACAAACATATCCACTGGTGTCGCCTCCACGAACTCATAACCGAGTTCACCTAGTAGCTTGATATCGCGAGCCAGTGTTCCTGAGTCGCAGGACACGTACACTATCTTGTCCACGTCACAGCTTGCAACTGCTCGGAGAAGTGCCTCATCGCAGCCTGCGCGCGGAGGATCTAGGATAGCGATCTTTGGGGCATTTTCATCGATGTAGTCGACGAAAAGCTTATCTTCCTTGTCGAGGAGTCTCGGCATCACCTGTTCGGCGCGGCCTGTGTAGTAGCGCGCATTTACAATTCCGTTGATTACGGCGTTGCGGTTTGCGTCGATAACGGCGTTTTTTACAGACTCGATTCCGATGATCATGCCAGCGTCAGCCGCCATGCTGAGCCCGATGGTTCCGATGCCGCAGTAGAGGTCAAAGACGGTTTCGCCGCCCTTGAGACAGGCGTATTCCCTGACCTTGGCGTAGAGCTTGCTCATCTGCTTCGTGTTGACCTGGTAGAATGCCGGTGCGGAAATCTCAAATTTCATGCCGTCATCTGTGATGTCGGTGATTGTGTTTGAGCCAGCCACCACCTCGTAAGCGGCTGCGGGTTCGCGGATGTCTTTTGACTTGTTTACCTCGATAACCACGCTCTGTAGGAAGTACGGCTCCTCATCGGTCGAAACTGCGTCGATTGCGTCGCTGATGGTGTAGATGACCTTCTCGGCGTTTGGCAGCTGCTTGGATGTGCCTGTAAATATGAGCATCATCTCGCCCGTGCCCTCGCATACCTTGATGGTGAATCCCCTTAGAAATCCTTTGCCGTGCCTCGCATCGTATACGGTGAGTAGCTTGTCCTTCAGTATTTCGCGGACTGCATTGGCTGCAGCCATTGTCGCGCGTTTCTGGAGGAGGCAGTCGGTGCAGTCGACTATTTTGTTGCTACCGCGCTTGTTGAAGCCGACGAGCGGGCCAGCGCTCGTCATTGCCACAGCGAATTCAGCCTTGTTGCGGTATCTGAGCATAGATTCGAAAGCCGCACTGTCAGTACCGCCAGCACTCTCAATCTGCTCAGAGTGCCCAGTATCCTCGGACTCCTCGGTCTTCCCAGTCTGCTCAGGTTGCCCAGACTCCTTGGTCTCCTCGGTCTTCCCAGGTCGCCCAACCTGCCCTCCGTCGGCTCCGATTCTATCTGCGGCGCCCATGACTTCCCTAACAGTTGGATCCTCAAGGGCGCCTATACGCTCGAGCTTAGTAATTATGTTTTTGCGCTTGATGCGGAGTTGCTCCTCGTAACTAAGCTCGAGCATCGAGCAGCCGCCGCAGTCCTGATAGTATGGGCACGGCGGCTGTACTCTGGCTGCGGAAGCCTCAAGAAGCGTGATTGTCTCAGCAAATGCGTAGCGCTTCTTGAGCCTCGTGATGCGGGCGCTCACCTTATCCCCAGGAACGGCGCCCGCCACAAAAATAGCAAGGCCAGACAACCTGCCCAGTCCCTTGCCATCATCAGTCATATCTGTAATTTCGAGCTCTACAATCTGCCCTTCATTTGCTACAAGAGCAGCGGTCTTATCAATATTTTCGCTCATTTTCACCTCGGAATATTTTTCTAAATTTATCTATGTTGGTTATTGATTTTTAACGGTGCAATTGGTAGAATTTTCGCTTTTTTAAGCACAGATTACTTGCTTTTCAATCTCACATTCGTTAAAATTCATCCCCAATTTTTTATCATAATCAGGCTTGCTTTTAGTTATAACGCCTGCTAAAATCACCACTCTAATCTAGCATAGCCTGATTTCAATCCAAGATTTTCAATCCGTTAGAAACCACTCCTTCACACCAATCACTCCTCAACCATCACTTTTAACATCAAGCTCTTACCTCTCCAGCCCTTCCGCTATCTCCTTCAGCTTCGAGAAACGCTTACTCACCCCGGCTTTCTTAATTGGCGGGCTCAGAGCATCGCCTATCTCAGATAGGCTGGCGTCTGGCAGCTCAAGTCTTAGCTGCGCAGTTTCGCGAAGTACAGGTTCGAGATTCTCTAGGCCAAGCTTGTCCTTGATGATTTCTATATGGCGGATCTGCTGTTCAGCAGCGGTTAGGGTTCGGTCTACATTTGCGTTGTCGCAGTTTGATATCCTGTTTACTTCGCGCCTGAGCCCCCTGCCTATTCTGATATTTTCAAATTCCAGCATCGCCTCGTTTGCACCCATGATGCCCAACATATCGCTGATATATTCAGCGCGCTTAAGGTATACGATGTGTTCTTCACCGCGCTCAATCAGGCCGGCTGACATGTTGACGAAGCTGCCAATCAGCTTCCTTAGGTCCTGAGCGACATGCTCACTATTGAGCACAAACTCGAGGTGATAGCTCTTCTTGGGGTCAGACATTGTGCCGACGCCGAGAAATAATCCTCTAAGATACGCGCGCTTACAGCACTTACTCTTTACAATCGGCTGATATATGCCGTCGCTTAGGAACTCGTCACCTTCTCGGATGAGCATCATGCCTGTCTCACGGAGTATCTGCGAACTCTTTTCCTCAGGTCTAATGACCAGAGAGTATCTGTATCTGTAGTTTCCACGCGATTTACCCGGCATCTGCGAATTCCCGACTTCGATGCCAGCATTACTGCCAAAGTATTCCTTAATCAAGGTCTTATAGTGCCTTGCAATTGCTGGATTCTCCGTCGATGCTACTATTGTAAATTTTCCGCCACCAGCAAGTCTGAGGCTGCCTGCAACTCTCAGAAATCCCGTGATTTCCGCAAGCATGCAGCATTTCTTGCTCGGCATGACGCGCGCTAGTTCGCCCTTAGTCTGTGATGAGAAAGACATCTGTCTGTATGACTCCCTTCAAGTTATAATTTGTACCGCTTGATCACTGCATAAGGGCTAGCGCTTATCTATAGACTATCTATTTCTTGCTAATTCCCTTTGCGATGAAATCAAGGTCTCTATGTGTCACCGTCACTCTATATCCGTCCTCGTGGAAGAGCTCTGCCATCTTGTTGGCGATTGCCACCGATCTGTGGTGACCGCCAGTGCATCCAAAGGCGATATTGAGGTGATACTTGCCCTCGTGGATGTATCCAGGTATGAGCTCCTTGATAAGCGCGTGGTACTTGTCCACGAACTCATTTGCGAGGTCTGACTTGAACACGTAGTTTACGATTTTCTTATTGTTGCCGGTGAGCTTCTTAAGACTCTTGACATAGTATGGATTCGGAATGAATCTTACATCCACCATGATGTCCGACTCACTCGGAATACCGTGCTTGAAGCCAAATGAAGTCACGTTGATGTTGAACTGATTCCCTTCCTTGCCGAGGAAAATTCTCCTCATCGCTAGGTTGAAATCAGCAACCTTCATGGTGCTGGTATCGATGATGTAATCAGCCTTCTTGCGCACGCTTTCAAGTTTTGCGCGTTCCTCTTCGATTACCGCCTGTGTAACCTTTCCGCTCGCGAGTGGATGGTGCCTTCTCGTCTCGTTGAATCTCCTGACGAGCGTTGGCGTCGAAGCATCCACGAAGAATACCTCGCTCTCTATCTGCTCGCTACTCTTTAGCTGATCGATAACCTCTACCAGATCAGAGAAAAACTCACCACCACGGACATCGGCAACGAACGCAATCTTGTCCATGCCATTTGTCATCGAAAGTTCCACGAAATTCATTACCAGCTTAGGCGGCATATTATCTATGCAGTAGTATCCTTGATCCTCCAGCCAATCTGCTGCCTTCGTCTTGCCTGCACCAGACATACCTGTGACTATGACAATCTTCATCTCTTACCTCTTCTCAATATTGACAATTCTCTCTAGATCAAGCCCTGCTTCCAGAGCTCTTTCTACCCCAGCAATATAATTACCCACTTTGTCCGGCACATGCGCATCGCTACTTATGGCAAATTTCACGTCATAATTCGCCGCTATTTCAATCTCTTCCTTGGTGAGATGAGTGTGTCGTGTACTGATTTCCATTAGAGTTTTCGTCTCTTCGCAAGCCTTGCAGAGCTCTTTCATATCGAATGGTCCTTTGTCACCAGGGTGAGTCAAGAGAAATATATCATTCTCATAAAGTGCCCTTAGCGCCATATCTGTATTTTTATTTCTTAGACGCTCCCTGCTTCCAGACGGAAGTCCTGCATGCCAGCACACATAGTTTGCAGTCATGTACCCGTGTAGCAGGCCGTAGTGATAGCCAACATTGATGATATCAAATTTTTTTATATCTTCATTTTTGATATCAAGTCCATTAGGTGTGTTGATAATATTAGCCTCAACACCCAACAGAACCTTGACATTTGGAAACTTTCTCATCGCCTCTTCAATGTCTGCTCGCATCGCCGAAAGTTTATCCATCTTGAGTCCATAGAACTTGTGACCCGGTCCATGATCAGTAATCGCCAACTCACGTAGCCCCTTAGCTGAAGCTGCAGCGACATTATCAAGAACAGTCCCCTTGCCATGTGCATATATCTTACCGTGCGAATACCTCGTGTGAGTGTGGTAGTCCGCCGTCAATTTATATATTTTCTTAATATTTTTTTCCATCAGCTTATCGCTTCCTTTTCCCAAATCCCCTTTTAAACTTTATTCCGCATCGATAATTCTGACCTCAGGCTCAAGTTTTATGCCCGAATGCTCCTCTACTTCCTGAGCTACGATATCGATTAAACCTCTCACGTCCTTAGAGGTCGCACCTCCGATATTGATAACGAATCCCGAATGCTTCTCGGACACCTGTGCACCTCCGACCGTCCTGCCTTTTAGTCCAGCGTCCTCGATTAGAGCTGCAGCGTATCCCCCGACAGGTCTCTTGAATGTACTGCCTGCACTTGGGAAGTTTATCGGTTGCTTTGTCCTACGCTTCTCGGTGAAATCATTCATTCTCTCACTAATTGATTCCTTGTCATCCTTATGCAATCTGACCCTTGCATAAATTGCAATATCATCATTATATTGCAGTACACTATTCCTATATGAGAACTCCATCTCCTCACCAGACAGCTCATACACAGTGCTTCCGTCTGACTTCATCAAGGTAACACTCTCAATTACATCCTTTATCTCTCCGCCGTATGCACCAGCGTTCATGAAGAGTGCGCCACCAAATGTTCCTGGGATTCCCGAAGCAAATTCGAGCCCTGATAGTCCGTTATCTCTAGCAAAGTTAGCGGTGCTCGACAACATACGAGCTGCTCCAACTCTGATTGTCTCACCTATAGAATCCACAACTTCGATATGTTCAAAATTGCCTCCAAGTTTAACTATCACTCCACGAAATCCTTCATCAGCGAAGAGTAAATCAGACCCATTTCCAACCAACATATATCTAATATCTTCATCATGAAACAGTTTCAGCAGTCCGCTCAGTTCTTTTTCATTACAGACGATAACAACTACATCCGCTGGTCCACCGATACGAAAGGATGTATGCTTGCTCATAGGCTCATCCACTCTTATCTGATTCTCAGGTACAATCGTGTTTATTTTATTTATTTGTTTTGTTTGTAGCATGTTCTTCTCCGAATAACTCACTTTCTTCAATACCGAACTTAGCATAATCTGCGTACGACTTGATATCAGTTTTCTTACCTCGTTTTTTCAGCTTGTTGTTGGTTAGCTTGCCAGCATATCTGTAGAATACTGCAAATACTGGAACTCCGAGCGCCATGCCTAAGAATCCAAACAAGCCGCCACCGATAAGGACTGCTATCAGCACCCAGAAGCTACTTATTCCTATTGCACTGCCAACAATCTTAGGTCCGATTACATTCCCATCAATCTGTTGAATCACTAGTATCATAATGACGAAATACCCTGCCTTCACAGGGTCTTCTAGCATAAGCAAGCATATCGATGGAATAGCCCCTAGAAACGGCCCGAAGAATGGAATCACGTTAGTTACACCGACTATTACTGCAATCAGTAGTGCAAGTGGCATGTTGAATACAAGCATACATATATAAGTGAGAATTCCAATTATTATGGCATCGAGAATTCTTCCTACAATGAAGCCGATAAATGTCTCATTTATAATCTTTGCAAATTCATACAGACTTTTTGACTTCTGTTCAGAGCATGTCGCAGCTACAACTTTGCGAGTGTTTGCAAATATTATTTCTTTATAGTTAAGAAGATAGATTGAGATGAGTATTCCGACGAAGAGATTGGCACTGCCACGAACAACACTAATAATCTGCGCTGAAACCATACTTGCAACATTCTGGAAATTATCCTTAAGAAGATTGTCTCTTATCCAGTCGATAATCTCACTCGTTCCTGCATTTGCCGCCTCATTAATCCACTTAACAATCTGAGGGAAGTTCTGCAGATGGTGTTCAGACCATGATGAGAAATACACTAGTCTCTGCGGCATAGTGTTCATTAGATTGACGATGCTAATGACAATCTGTGGCACTACGAAGTACCCTATAAGTGCAAAGAATGCTATGATTATCAGTATCGATATTGCACTCGCACCGATTTTGGCTATGGCTAGGTTCCTCTTCATGCGTGTATTCAAATCTTCCTGTGGCATATTGCGTCTACCTGCCAGCTTGATACCAAATGGTCCCTTGAAATCTTCAGAAGAAAGATTACTACTATCTCTAAGTTTCGTATAAATGGTCTTCACAAGCTTGTTATATATCGGGCACAAAAGGAATGCTATGAACACCCCAATGTACACCGGCATCAAAGTCTTGTTAATCGTCGCCATGCCGGCGGTGAATCTCGTCTTATTAAGCACATTTGACAGCATGATAAGTACGGAACCGCTGATAATCAATGCAATTGAAGCTTTGATATATGGACTTTTTATAAATTTCCTTAGCAAAATTCTACCTCTCTATCTGCACACATATATACATAATTATATTACTATAAAATGCACGTCTTTTGTGGCTCTCTTTGTGAAAATGCAAGGGAATTCACCATATATGTTATATTGCTGATATTTTAGTTTTCTATTTGAAGTACCTTTCCTACACTGTTATGATAATAATGTATATTTTATTTTGAATTATTAGTCTGGAGGTGTCACAAGATGAGACTAGATGCAACAGGTAAGGCATGCCCAATCCCTGTAATTATGGCAAAAAAAGAATTAGATAATGGTACTCAGGGCCTCGAGATTATCGTTGACGGACAGACACAGATCGATAACCTAGAGAGACTCGGTAATGCATATGGCAGACCTACAAGTTCGTCTCCAGAGGGAGACAAATTCCTCGTAAGCTTTGCTGATGGAGACGGGAAAGTTCCTGAGAGCGCAAACAGCTTTTTAGATGAGAGCTACGCTGTATTTTTTAACAAGGATTCCGTAGGTAATGGCAACCCAGAACTCGGACTTAACCTTGCAAAAATGGCTATATTTACGCTATCTGAGGGAGAGAATATTCCTTCTTACATTCTATTTATGAATGACGGTGTAAAGCTAACCACTGGAATTGAAGAGCAGATTGTCGATAATCTAAATACCCTAATTGAAAAGGGAACTAAGGTTCTCGTATGTGGGACTTGTCTCAACTTCTACGGAATTAAGGACGACTGCAAAGTTGGAACTATAAGTAATATGTTCGACATACTCGGAGCTATGCAAGAAGTGTCCAAGGTTATCACTCTGTAATGTTGGAGTAAATATTTTATGACTGAAGAGTATTATCTATATACATTCGAGTCGACTCACGGCGCTATAGCTACTGAAAAACTTCTAAAGCCTCTCGGCTGTACCATCATGCCCGTTCCTCGCCATATCTCGACGAGCTGCGGTATTTCGGTGAGAGTTACTGTCGATATGTTTGACAGTTCAAAGGAGACTTTTTTAGGAGGCACCGATCTGTCACCAGATGAGTACCACGTGTACCACATCACCAACGATAAGTCGGACAAGGAGCACGGATTCAAATTTGAGCAGGTTGAGCTATAAGCTGCGTCGTTGATTGAACTGGGATAGAGAGAATTAGGAGATTAAGTGAGACATAACGCTAACAAAGTAAAAGCGAGGTAAGGTTAGTACTTACCTCGCTTTTGTCTTTTCATAATTATAAGTATATCTCTGAGAATAGAATTTCTATGATCTTCTAGACTTTCTTCTGATAATAATAATCATCAGCGCTAGAATCGATGACAGAAGTACGGCTCCGTAAACTAGTGGATACAAAGCATCTCCAGTCTTTGGTCCATGCTTCTTAACTGTCTTAGGAGCAGGATCATTGATCCTAGTGTTGGTTATCACCATTCCATCATCCATGTTGCCAGAGTACTCTACATTGTACTTCTGAACCTCATCCTCAGTGACAGTGTATTTGATTTCCTTGCCGTTCTTGTTGACTGGCAGATTTTCAAAATCAACTGTCCAATTTCCATCTGAGTCAGGGCTAACTGTCTTGGTGTCTACCTCATTTCCATCCGCCTTTAGACGAACTGTAATAGAAGCTGGACGGTTAGCAGCGGTGTCATTTTTCCAATTCTTAGTCACCTTGACTGTTCTGGTGTATGGTACATGCTTATTTGTAAAATCATAACCGTTTTGATCTGCTGTGTACTTCTCTACTGGCACTTCCTTAACGGTGTAGTTTATCACTGCAGCATCCTCGTCATATGTGTCGAGTCCGCTGAACTCGTAATGCCAGTGGTTTGCTTTTGTAGCCTTTGCAGTCTTGCCTGTATCAACACCATTTGCAAACAGCTTAAAGGTTACTTCGCTAGGTCTTACTCCGTCCTGATCATCAGCATCATCCCAGTGCTTATCGCCGGATACTGTGCGTTCTACGTTGTTGAACGTATTGATAATCTTATTGCCATCATAGTGCACGGTAAAGTGTCTGTTGTTGATGTCAAGAGTTGCACCATCCTCAAGCGAGTTCCCGTCAGCATCTAGCTCTTTGAACGTATAGACGTTCTTTGCACCTGTCACCGTATCCGAATCGAGGAGTCCTGCAAATGTCGCCTTGAAATTGTTACTGCTCGACAGAGTAGCTGTTCTATTTGTAGCAGTTCCGTTTTTATACAGCTTCACCACTACCGAATGTGCATCCTTGTAATTCTGCGATACACCGCTCCACTGCTTCGTTACCGTAACACTGCGAGTTGCCGGAATCATAGGTGTCCACGGCATAGATTTTTTATTAGTGATGGTAAATCCGCTAGTCGCATCACCGGTCGTAGTCGCAGTGTATCTATAAGCGCCGTAGTCAATCTTAGACTGCGCGTTAAGCCCATGCTCCTGAACTGTATATGTGTAGTTATGACCTGTTGCGATGTCGAACGACACTAGGTTGCTGAACGTATAAGTCCAGTTATCAGCAGCCTTAACATCCTTGGTATCTATGACTACGCCGTCGCGAAGAAGATCAACCTTGACGCTGTTAACAGGCGCTGTATCTGTTGCCCCTGTGTGGTCTGTCCACTTTTTAGTGACTTTAACATTCTTATATGGCACAAATCTCCAGTTTCCATACACTGTCTCGTTCTTACGAACATTGACCGTTCTAATTGTACTAGTATCAGAAGCTGATTTCTTCCAGCCTTCGAATTTCCATTCACCTTGTACTCCTGTGCTTGTAGCATGAGTATTCGATGATAGTGGAGCAGCTAAAGTCTGGTTATGGTCATATTCGATGCCTGTTACTGTAGCTGGTACTGCATTGTCAGTTGGCAGTCCATAAGTAGGATCCCCTGTCACTACGTAATTTAAATCATACTGACGGATAGCCTTGTGATAGGTAGTCTCACTCTTTACGTTCATCGGCACGCCGTCGGCACTTGTAATCTTAGCCGTATTCTTGAACACAGTGGTCTTAACTGTCTTATCCGTTAGCTTGGTTGGGATAGTTATCGACATATCACTGTCTTTTGGCAGAGTTACGTTGAACTTCAGCTTCTGTCCATCTGTGGTGAGTCCAACCCCAGTCGCATCTCTCAGCAGCACATTGTTGAGCCCTAGCGCAGTCGATTTGATGCGGATATTATCCTTATCAACTGTCAGGCCATCAGGTATAACGTCCTCGACGTTTATATCTCTAGTTGCTAGTAAATCATTCTTATTCTTGATCTTGAGAGTGTACGTGATAGGAGTATCCTTTTCATTTGTAACCTCAGTTGGCGCAGCCTCTGTACCAGTAGCTGGGTTCGACTCCTTATGAAGCTCTAATTCAGGATTATGAAGTGTAATCTCCGAGTGAGCTTTGTACTTTAATAGCCTGTCGCTAGGTCCTGCCGAATCACCAGCAAAGTTACGTGCATTGGCTACAGTTTCATTTACCGCCTTCTTGCCTGCAAGGTTCTTATCCTGCGGCGCATTCATATATACGTAGAAGCTGAGGCTATTACCCTGATCTAGTATAAAATCATTGCCTTTATTCGTCTTGCGGACATCTACGGCTATTGCCTTTATATCCTTCTTATTGGCTGGCATAGTTGTAGACCAGATAGAGTGATCATCTACGTCAAATGTGCTTGGCACCGTTGTCGCATAGTACACGACTGGCTTTGCATACTCACCTTGGCGGCCGTAAGCAGATCTGTTAGACATAGAACGAACATCCACTCTGTCCAGTGTTCCCTTCCATTCGGTAGGAGCATTCTCGCCTCCATTATCCAGAACATCATAGAACACGAGTTTATCAGCTCTCGTATAGTTGGACGATGTATATGCCAATCTGTAGCTATACTGGTTGCCGATAAATGCATCTGTCTTGCTACCATACGCATTGTCGATAGTGTTAGCAACTTCCTTGGTCAATCCTGATTGTGTAACCGTTACAGGGTTAAATTGAACTGTGTCACCAATAAAGCGCCAGTATTTATAATCACCATTTACCAGACTGTTGAACTTATCCTTCTCCGTAAGTCTGTTGAATTTATTAGCAATGTCGCTTTCTTTAGGTAACACATAATCGTTGCCGTCTGGATCAACCTTTAAGGCAGACGTTAGCACAACACTATTGCCTCTATCAACTATGTTGCTGTACGGATTATCTAGTGTATACCCTAAATATATGTAATAGTTGTGATCGTTAAATGTTCTAACATCTGTTAAGCTAGGCAGAAGCTTGTAGTCAACCTTCATCATGGTCTGGCCTGAGCCTTCCCAGTCTTCGATCATCTCAACATTGAAATCACTACCTTGAGAGATAGGGCGATCCGAGTATCCAGGTCCCGCTGTCATCTGCACGCTCGACTTCTGCACGCTCGTACCTAGTGGCAATAGCGTGTAAATCGTACCCTTCTTGTACACGTACTTATTAAGATAATCTCTATCAGGTAGCCCTGTATCATTAAGGGACGAAACCTGGTAATAGCGAGCTGTTATCCTGTTGGACTGCACGCCCTTTACAGGGTCATCTACGATATTTTGTGGATAGTAAATGGAGTCCTCTCCGAAAATCGTTGTTACAGCAGTCATGGCCACAGACTGTATCCTTAGCGGAGTTCCTTCGGTATTAGTGGTCACATCTGTCTGTCCACTCTCGGAGTAACTCACCTTTGCACTAGAGGATATGTATGAATACCCGTACTGCTCCTTATCCGCCTGCAATATGCTCTTCATATTTGCCGTCGGATGAACCTCAACGACAGTATCGGCTTTGAAGTTGTAATTGTAGTACTCACTGGTGTACTTGTACTTCAGTCCGCTCGTATTAGCTGGCAGAGGTATCTCCTTGCCCTTCGCATCGTCGACAACTGTGTTACCATCATCGGATGTGAAGGTGTACTTTCCTGTGCTGTCAAAGGTTATCTTGCCGTATCTAGTGTAAGAGTTCTCACCTGACTTCCTAGTCCATATCTCTATCGGATGTGATCTGGACTGGGTAACATCTTCGTTGTTATCTGTGGTCCAACCTCCGATTACCGACTTCATTCCATCATGAGGAGTTAACGTTATCGCCACGCTCTTGTAGGTCGCATCTTCATCCTGAAGCTTAGTCATATCCGGTATATTGCTGCTGAAACTACTATCTGTTCTACGACTATTCATCTTAGATGAGCTGTATAGAGGGCCTTCTTCAATCTCGGCAGTATACGGCTTAACAGTATACTCTCCGGTAGCATTATTATATGTCGGTTCAGTTCGCGGACTTCCCTCAACCTCGGTCTCAAATGTCTTCTGCTGCCCTCTAACACGAAGCTCTCTAGTTTCCCCATTCAATGCGAACTCTAGAGTACCTGCCAGACTTGACCCGCCATAAGTGTGGTTGTTGTAGTCATACTTCCAGATGTTATTAGTACCAGTATAATTATCTACTTTAACCGTCGCTGTCGCAGTATCTGTCTCGGCCATGACTTTACCGCTTGCGAGCTTGGTCTTGACCGTAACCTTGTTGCTAACAGGTATGCCGGTAGCAGAGAGGTCTACACCGCGGTTCTTAGCATCTTCG
>ERZ773263.1784-NODE-1784-length-12447-cov-18.530504_pt1 | contig 12447 bp, 7 predicted proteins | sample MGYA00511076_ERZ773263 | MGnify/ENA primary metagenome ERZ773263 (study PRJEB29015, sample SAMEA2738155) | human oral metagenome | biome: human oral; feature: human-associated habitat; material: saliva | place: China | collected 2195 ... | reverse complement strand
CGCCCTCGTCGGGGGTGAAGTCGTTGAGCTGGGAGTCGGCGGACAGGCCGGTCTCGTGAACGGCTGCTGCCTCGTTGACGGCCGCTTCTTCGGATTCGGTCTTCGTGGGCTGTTCGGTGCGGACTTCGTCGCCGGTGACGGTCTTAAAGCGGGTGGGTCCGATGGAGTCGTAGGAGATGCCGGAGGCCACGAGGCTCTTGCCGAGGTCGGGCGCGTAGGCGGCCTTCACGGATTGGACGAAGAAGGAGTTGAATTCGGGGTATTGGGCCAGGACGACGCCGTGTTCCGAGGCCCGCGAGACGGCCGCGTTGAAGTCGTAGCGCGACGCGGTGGCGGGCAGGTTGACCGCGTAGTTCATGACCTCGTCCTGGGCGCGAGCCTCGGAGGTGATTCCCGGTACACCTTCGGCGTGGGTGGGTGCCCCGAACGCGGTGAGCGTGACGCCGACGGCGAGCGCCGCGCCTCCCGCGATGAGGGTCCTCCATGAGCGTTGATGCATTATCAATCCTCGTTTCTGTACTGATAGGGGCGCGGCCTCTGGGACGGTCCAGACGACGCGCCGTCTCACCATCGTTTCAAGGTTACTGACAAACACACCAGAGGGGTTTCACATTTTAAGAAGTCTTGACTTTTTGGCGAAGAAGTGGAGAGGTGGGTACCCCACAGGGTTTTGAGACCACTCCCCTAACGCCTGCCTGGTAGACGGGACACCTTGTCAGAAATCGACCCGACATTCTATTAGATAGTTACGCGGCAGCAAATTGACCTCACGATTAAATCGAATGCTATAGCAAGCCCTTTCCGGCGATTCGCTTGTATTTTTCAACTTGCCAGACAACTTGACAGTTGCGCATGACCTATCGCGACAGTCATGTTAGGGTCAGAGACGACAGTCACACGCGAGTGATGGGAGGCACCGTTGCCAGCATCCATCTACCTGAGCTTTGACGCGCCCGACGGGGTGCCCGCGACGCCGCGGCGACTTCACGCCGCCCTGTCGGCGGTGCTGGATTTGCCGCCGGGCATCAGCCCAGAGCGCGCCGCGCAGTTCCCAACTCTGGCCCACCGCCCTCCACACGGGGCCGGTGGGGTGAAGCCGTATTCGCTTGGAGAGCTTAGCCATTCGGCATCCACGTTCGGTGTTGAGGTGCGCTTCCTGGACGACCGTTTGATTGACACGCTGGATGCGTGGCTGTCCTGGGGCGGAGTCATGCGACTCGGGGCGGGCACCGATGATGACGCGGTACTCGTTGCAACCGAGGGACAGATCATCAGCCAGGCCTCATGGGAAGAGCTAGCGGAGCGAGACCAGGACACGGCGTGGGAGATTCGCCTGGTGACTCCGACGACGTTTTCGTCGAAGGGGAATCACGTGCCAAGCCTGTCTCCGGCGACGATTGCGACGAGCTTGCAGCAGAGGTGGTGGGCATGGAACAGGAGGCTCGCTCCCCCACGGATTGATCGGCACGCCATGGCGAGCGTGTTGGCAACCCAGGATTTCACCCGCACATCACTCGTTTCACTGGCCATGCCTCGCAACGCGGGCCAGGGCCGCTTGAGCTCGCGCCGGATCCCGGCCCACGAGGGCCGTCTGCGCATCAGCGGCGTCGAGGGCGCCGAAGCGACCCGCATCTTCTCGCGCCTCATGGCCCTATCCGCATACACGAACGTCGGCTCACACACGAGCTTCGGCATGGGCGTCATAGACGCTGTGGCCGCATAACACCCAACAAGGATCAGCATGAATACATGGAATCCAGTAATTACCAACCTCATTTTTCCTATATTAGTAACCCTAATAACTGAATTTGCCTCACTAAAGGTTCTTCAGAGTTGGACTAGAACCAGAAACTATCTACGACGAGTCGGTAGCGGCTTCACAAAACGGAGAATTCTCATCATCGGAGACAGCTCAACAGACCGAGCGCTCACAAAAGATATTCTCGCTTCGAGTAACCTATTCACTGATAAAAATATCGTTAGCTACAAGACAATCGGTGAAACTGAAAACAGCGGTAAATTTGACCTCTCAATCATCATCTTTAATTATAATGACAACACAAACCAGAATTACGATGATGAGCTGACTGACGAAAAGACCGCACAAGCCACACTCAAACAAACATTTGATCATTTAGCGAACAAAACCGGATCACGCATTGTCTACTGCAAAAATTGGATGAACAATCAAAAAAGACTACTCAACGAGGACGATACCCTTAAGAAAGAGATTGAACGAGAAGCAAATACCACCATCGTTAACAGCGCAGGGCGTCTCTGCGCAGATGTTATTTCGCTTCTAACATTCATTCCACACCACAGGTAGTTCCAGAATGTCACACACCCTCGTCATGCTGCAGACGAACAGCAACCAGCCTTTCATCTTCTCGTCTCCTCGCCTGCGTGAGCAGATCGGCGCGTCTTTCGAGATCACGTTGCTATCCCATTGGGTTAAGAAAGAAGCGAAAGAGCTCCTCGATACAGATGATCTTCCAACCTCATTTTGGGTTTCCGACTCGTCCGGCAAGGTGATCGTCCGCTTCAGAGACACTGACGGCGATCCAGAGGAATTAGCGAAGCGACTGATCCGAGAGGTCACGCTCCGTGCGCTGACCGATGCCCCGGGCCTCGACGTCACGGGAGTCTTCGTCAAGGCGTCATCCAGAACGGTAGATGCGGACGACCTGCAAGAGCTTGATCGTGTCTTTTTGGAGTACTCCCTGAACCGCCGACCGGCGGCGGCACGCTTCCCGCAGTTCCCGTTCCTGGAGAGAGCAGACGAATCAGCACTACCAGCGGTTGCGCCCTTAACAAAGTCTGACACGAATAGGATTTACGCAACGGCACGCGCAGTGGGAGTTAAGGAATCATACGAGGGGCGCGCAAAGCTCAAGGAACAGAAGAAGCAAGAAAACGCCGAGGGCTCGCAGTCTACAGTTCTCATTGATTTCAATTCGTTCCTGTACACAGCTACGAAGGAAGACGCGAAACCCGAGTACAAGCTATCTCTTCCAGCGCGCTTCAAGCGTGCGTGGGCTTTGCCTGCACGTTTCAAGCAGCTTGACGACGTCTCAGGTCAGTTGAAGACTTCTATGGCTGATCTTTATCGCGATCCGACCCGCTTGGAAGCGGCCTTTCAGGAGACAGAAGTCGTTGAGCAGGAAATTGTCCAAGAGGGTGAAGCACCCGAGGACCGACAACCAATCCAGGAGACCACTCCCCCTCTACTGTCCTCAGTTGGTGTGGTCCATGTTGACGGTAATGGCGTTGGCGCGATCATGCGCAACCTCGGTAAGTCATACGACACGGTTCAGTCCCAAATTGATTCCCTTAGATCCGCTGCATATAAGTGCAAAGATAACCCTTGTGAACGAGACAAGGACCCGTTTCAGTGGTTCATTATGGAGGTGAACTACCGTCTCGACGGTGTTGTCAAAGCTGCTGTAGCTGCTGCTTGGAGGGACGTGGAGGATTACGCAAGTGGACGCCAGGCTCCTCCGGTTGTCCCGGTGCTTGTCGGAGGCGACGACCTCACCGTCTATGTCGAAGGAAAGTTCGCGATTCCATTCGCGGAATCATACGTTCGTCACTATGAGCAGCTGACCGGCGAGGACGAGCTTCTGAAACAACTTGCCGTCGTCGCCGGCGCGAAGAAACCGGGCCCGCTCACGGCCTCGGCGGGCGTGGCCATCGTGGGGCGTAACTTCCCGTTCCACATCGCTTACGACCTGGCGGAAGGCCTGGTCTCGCGTGGGAAGAAGCTCGGCAAGAAGAAGCGGGAAGTCCCCTGCTCGACAATCGACTTCCACGTCCTGCGCGACGCGACGGTCCTCGACCCGGACGACACGCTGGACGAGTACAAGGGCCGCTCGCAGCGCCCCTTCCTGATCGGATGCTACGCGCCGGAGCGCATCGGGGACGCAACCACGACCTCGACTGAGGAAGCACCCACTGCGAAGCCGCAGCCGTTGTCCTCCTGGGCGCGCATCCTTCAGGCGGTCGCAGCCTTCGATGGCAAGAAACCGGACGATCCCACGCAGACCACCGGCGATCCGTTCCCGCGTGCCCGCGCGAGCCGCATCGTCAAACTCCTCGCCGACTATGTCAATGTTCCCAAGGACGATAAGGCGCGATCCGAGTGCCTCGGCTACGTCCTGAAGGACAACGAACAGGCGTTCGCGACGCAGGAGCAGATCGACAACGACAAGCAAAAGTCGGACAACGAGAAGACAACGAAGCGCTGCAAGCACCCCATCTGCACAATCCGCCTCGAGTGGACGGATGCGCAGGAGAACGCGCGGGGCACGAAGGCGCTCGTGAAGGCGTTGGGGCCGCTGCCCTCGAAGACGCGCCTCGACGATCCCGACGAGGACACTGAGGATTGCATCGAGCAGGTGCGGTGGCTCCTGGACCTCATCGACCTGTCCGAGAACTTGCCCGACCGCTACCTCGATTCACGGATTCGCGGGGACGCCGACTGGGTCGGCTCCCAGGAAGCAGCAGACGATTCCACCGCAGGAGGTGCCCAGTGACCACCGCTTCACCTACTACTTCTCCTACCGCGAGCGGCCACGTGACCATCGTGTTCACGTCCGACTGGGGCGTGTCCACGGGCGTCGGCCAGGCGGGGCGCACACACTCAACAATCGAGCGCAGCAACGACAAACCGGTCGTGCGCGGCACGGTCATCACGGGAGTCCTGCGCGAACAAGCGATGCTGGCGGCGAAGGCCCTCGACGGGCAAAAGGACGGGAAATGGACCAGCTTTGCCCTGTGGCTCTTCGGCCAGGACCCCAACAGCGAGCCGGGCTCAACCCCCCACCCGCGTCACATTCTCTTCACGGACGCCACCCCGGCCTCGACAATCCCCGTCCACGACACGGTGTCCCTGTCCATCGACCCAAAGACGGGGACGGCGCGCGACCAGTTCCTGCGCTTCACGGAGCGCGCGGCGGCCGGCGTCCTCACGGGCACGTTCACCCTCATCGACGAGGCCGGGGCTGAGCTCTCCGATCAAGCGACGATCGATGCCGCGCACTTCCTCCTGGGGGTCGCGGGCCTCATGGTCCGAGGCATCGGCTCGGGCCGCAGCGGCGGCGACGGCGAGTGCACGGTGGCGGTCAGCGACAAGGACTACACGAAGACTGACCTGCAGGATGAGAAAGCCGCCGACGCGCTGACACGGATCCTGGCGAACCGAGATAACGACGACACCCCCACATATTCATCGGAAGACGTGAAGAACGTCGCAGATCACCTGCGGAACCGCGTTCGGGAGAGCTTGCGGGAGGTCCCAGCCCTGCCAAAGGATCTTCCGAAAGACAGCCCCCAAGACATCGCAATGCCTGACCTCCAGCAGTCGGAGTCCGGTAACACGACCTGGTACGAAACGTCCCTCGACATCGTTCTTGAATCTCCGGTTGTTTCCTACGAGGTCCCTTTCTCGAACGAGTTCCGGTCGTTGGACTTCCTTCGCGGAACCGTGTTGGTCCCGTGGCTGCACGGGCTGCTGCGCAAGAACTACCCGGACAATGCCCTCGTGAATTCCGCTATCGTCAGCGGTGACCTGCGTGTCAGCGATGCGCTTCCGGTTTACGAGAAAACTCCTGGTTTGCCTGTGCCTTTTGTTCTGGAGAATGAGAAGGTTCCCGAGGACAAACAAGGCGATATACAAACCTGCACGCTTTTCAACAGGCATATCCCAATCGACGATCAGGTATGTGGAGACCACACGATCCCCACGCGTGGCAGCTATCTATTCGTTAAATCGAACGGCGCTCCCGTCACGGGGTGGATCGGGAAGCCCTCGCTGATTGGTCGACAGTCGACGGCGATCAATTCGGAGACGGGCACAGCGAAAGATGGACAGCTGTTCCTGGTGCGTGCTCTGCCTGCAGGGTTGACGCTGCGTGCCTCGATTGTCGTGTCGAAACGACTACTGAGCGAGCTTCGCGGCACCGCTGCTACATCCACTGATTCACCTCTGACGCTCGACCTCGGCATTGCTGAGCAGCCAGCCTTCCTCGGATCCCGCAAGCTCACAGGCACATTCGGACGCGCCCGCTGCACTGTGGGTAGTACCTTCACCGAGGTGGGAAGCACCCCGCCACCGGTAGAAGGTCCTGTCACCGATGAGGGAACCCAGGCCTCGTCCTGCGAACCCACCAAGATTGTGTCTCTGTGGTTCACGTCCGACGTGCTCGCACGGTCAAGCACTCTGGGACCGGGCGGGAGCGTTGAGGATCTGGAGCTTGCCTTCAGGCGGGCCAACGTTCCGGTCACGATCGTTCAGGAGAGCCCCGATCAGGACTCGGGCGACAAGAATCGTAAACGGATTCTGACTTCGATCCGACACCGGCGTGTGGACTCGTGGTCGCCTCGGGATAACGCGCCTCGCGCCACACGGCTGGCGATCCAAGCGGGTTCAGTAGTCCAAGTGCGTCTCTCCCCGGACGATCTAGGGGCACTCGAGACACTCGGGCATATCGGCGTCGGTGAGCTCACGCCCCAGGGATACGGCCGCTTCCTCGTGGACTCCCCCATGCTGGCGGAAGCGACGCTCCCCTTATTCACGACCAAGAGTATGAGCTTTACAGCACCAACGGAGGCTGTCTCATGACCATCTACCGCTACGACATGACGATCCCCGTGCGCGTCGTCTCCGCACTGCACTCCGGTGGCGTCGACGAAGTACCTGTGCGCCCCATGACCGACGAGGACGGCCGGACTGTGCAGCCGAACGCTTTCGTGCGCAATGGGCTGGGCGAGGCGATTCTGCCGGGTCGCTCCATCAAGGGAGCCATTCGTGCCGCGTTCGAAGAACACATGAATGAGCTTGGCTTCAGCAAGGAAGAACTCAAAAGCCTGTGGGGCGGTGAGATGCGTCGGGAGGTCGGTACTCGCAAAAAGCAACGTGAGTTCGGAACCGACAAATCCCTCCCGCTGCGGGCAAGCGCCCTCACCTTCCACCACGCCGTGGTGTGGGACCGCACTAAAGGCGATCTCCCCCACCGCATGAGCACGGCCATTGACCGCGCCACCGGCGGGGCCGCAGATGGTGCACTTTTCGCGTACGAGTACCTGCCCGTAGACACGACTTTCGAGATCCGAGTCAGTGCCGAGGCCCAGGAACCGGCCCCAGATTCAACAGGGACCGAGGATACACAGTCCACAACACAGAGCGAGGAAACAAAGGGGACACCGCCTGCACCCCCTGCTCTCGTTAAGAAAGCCCTGCAAGCGGTCGTGGCACTCCTTCACGGCAAGTGCATCAGCCTCGGAGGCAGGACAGGGTCCGGTTGGGGTCGCATCGAACCACTCAACGAGAATGCTGGGTATGACTGCAAGCTGGTAGTCGTCCCCGGTTCAAAGAGCGAAAAGGGGGATCTAACTAGCTCTCTTGCTCAAATACTCGACCAGCACTCGCCTGTATACATCGAGCCTGACCAGAACCTGGACCGTCAATCTGTATCAACCAACATCAAGATTGAGTGGCAGGCTCCGGCGGGATTATTCGTCGGAATGAACAAACCCGACGGCATCAAATCCTCGGAAGAAGACACGGTACCCGCAGCGCCACTGCGCAACTGGCACCTCAATGACACGCATCGCGCCGATCACGGGGATGCTACTTATCCGAAAGTCGCACATGAGGACAAGGCCTCGCTGCTGCTTCCGGGCACGTCGATCCGCGGGGCGTTGCGGTCCCACTGTTCTCACATTGCTCGCAGCATTGTCAGTGACAGCGAAGGTTGTGACGAACTCGGGATGCCGGGTGATGTACACAAGCAGCTCGCCACCGATCCGCTCCTCGTGCGCTACTTGTTCGGGACAACCGAGTACCGGGGAGCGGTCCGCGTCCACGACTGCGAAGGGCGGATATCAGAAGAAGAGCCTCTCAAGCTCACACGCAACGCAATCGATCGAGTCACCGGAAGCGCTGCCCACGGAGCGTTGTATTCGGAGCTGCTATATCCGCATGCTACATGGGATGCAATCGAGATCGAGATCGACCATGCGCAGCTATGTCGGAATATCTGTCAGGACCTCGGCGATTACGCACTTTCAACAGTGTCCGCGTCAGACCAGGAATGCGAGCAACCGGCCATCAAAAGCCGCCTGCGAGCAGCTATCCTGCTCCTGACCATAGCCGTCACCGACCTCTGCGAGGGAATCCTGCCTCTTGGAGGAGGGACAGGCGGGGGTCTCGGCTTCATCGAGGTCTCGCATGTGTCTTTCGAAGGGCTACCTGGAAAGCACAAATCGGTCAGTAGTATATTTAAAGAACCCACAAATTCCGACGATGCACACGAGGTACGCGAGGCTCGAGCAAACTTTGCACAAAACATTCTGACGAGTATCCTCGCCGCTTTTGCGGAAGATGGTGAAGACGCAACCTCGGCTGAGCAAAGAGTCATCAACCTGATTCGAGAGTGGGCGGAGCTAGGACCCCGTGACGATCAGGGAAGCTCTGTTCCCTCTCACTTCCACCCGACGACGGTGCGGATCGGGTGGAATTCACCAACGGGCATATTCGTGCATGACCCCCAGGCAGACGACGGAAATACTCAATATCCCCTCAGGGCTAAGACTGCTGACAAAAACGGGGAGAACAGCACAGCTCCCCTGCTACTTCCCGGCACCTCAATTCGCGGGGCACTGCGTTCCAGGTGTTCGCGGATCGCTCGAACCGTACTGTATGCCAATAATCCCCCATCACAGGGCGAGAGCTTCACTCAGACGGATAGCGATGGCAACCAAGTGCCTATCGACATTCACGAGCAACTGGCCAAAGAACCACGGCTCGTCCGTTATATGTTCGGTACCACCGAATATCGTGGGGCAGTTCGAGTCCGAGACTGTACGACAAAGAACACAGGACCTTCCGTCAAGGTCACGCATAATGCAATCGACCGGTGGACAGGCGGAGTCGTCGAGGGGCTGCTGTTCAACGAGGTGATCTACCCGCACGCGACGTGGAACGACATCGTGATCGAGGTTGACACCGCACGTCTCCTTCAGAACGTGAAGACCGACTCGGGTATCGGGGGCTTATCGCTCGATGAGTGTTTACCCTTCGCCCGAGCGTCCTGGTGTCTTCTGTGTATTGCCCTGGCAGAACTCAGCGCGGGCACGCTTCCGCTCGGAGGTAAAACAACCCGAGGTCTCGGCCAAGTTGAGGTGACGAGCCTCAGCGTGTCTGGCGCTGATGATCAGGTCGTAAATTCTCCAGCAGAAGAGATTTTGTGGAAACGCAACGATAGCAGTGAAGACGATGCGCGCGGAGGCGCAGCAGCACTTCTGGCCTATCTGAGAAACGAGACAGAGAAACAACCCTCATATGAGGATTGGGCTGAACGTTTGCAAAAGCTTGAAGAACCAACACACGAGGCCTCCACTCCTAATGAGAGCGACGAGCAATGAATGAGACAAATATCGATAACCACGGTCGCGCAGCAAACCTACTCCCCTGCCACCTAACGACCACCAATCACATAGTCGATAACGCTAGTGCGCTCGCTGCGTATATCGATACGAAATTTGCTATCCACGAGTTCGCCGGCATTGTGTGGGCAACCAACGGTACACGCCAAGTGTCGGATGTAAAATCCGCAAGCTTCGATGACTCACGCACTTATGAGATACGTTTCTGGCGGGTCATTGACAGTGACAACGCAGACTCGACGCTTGCCTATGAGTTCCGTTGGGTAAACGGCGTGGGTGCCGTTGAGCTGACACTCACGAAAGGCACAGCCAACGCAGCGTCCGAAGGCTCGGAGCCAAAACCCGCCAGTGGATGGTTCCACAAGGTGAGCTATCTGCAGCACGAGTCTGCAGCGGGCAATGACGCGGATCCTTCCTCGGAAGCCACATCAGCTCAGGCAGCCAAGAGAAAAGAAAACGCCGCCACCAAGCAGATGACGGCAGTCGAGTTCATACGCGAAGAAGATAAGTACGGAAACACGGTCGTGGTCGACCAGCTATTCACAGGAAGGTGGAAATAATCATGTCGAGCAACAATCAAAAGTCAAAATACACTTCGTTCCACTCATCAGTGAACTGTATTCCTGTACTACGCACATCCATTCAAAGGCCTGTAGGTAACAGCACAAAAGGTGGAGCACAGAGCGGCTCCGTCTACCCTAATCTTACTGAAGAGATAACAACCTTTCTGGCTGACAAAATACCCACCTCCCTTGACCACCTAGGAATTGATACATACAGCGGATCACTCCGTCTAACAATCGAAGTGATGACCGCCCTCATTTTCGGCAATCAAAATAAATCAAAAGGAAAACCGACTGAAGTCTCAATCCCTATCGACCCAACGACTGGAAACCCATTCATCTCCCCAACAATGATCAAAGGCATGATCTCAAACGCATACGAACGTTTGACAGCCTCACGTTTCCGCGTCTTCGGCGAACACAACACCACCCTTACATACCGAGCAGACCCTGCTGCCGCTCTCGGACTTGTGCCGGTAAGACTAAATGATAAGTACGACCAGGGCACGCACCGAGGGACACTACTATACGGTCCAGAACATGCTCTCTACGCAAAACTACTGACACATGAAACCGACGGGGACGAGGGAAACAAGAAGCAACTCCCCCTTCTCAAGGACGCTCGTGTCTGGAATAAGCTCCAACACGGCGAACTCATTGACTTTATGGCAAAAAAGATTGAGGATTCGTATATCGTCACACAAATCAAAACAAAAGAGGATAAGGTATACTCGCAGCTCAACATTCCGGACTGGGTCACTAATTCAGATAGTGAGGAAACCGCACATACGGGATGGTTTTATTCCACCACACCTGACCACATCCTCAAGGCAGGAAAATCTATATTCGATTCTAAACTATCCGAGCGAATCTTCTTCTATGACCAGCTTAGCAATAGAGAAATTGAGATCGATCCCGTAGTGGCAGAGACCTACGACCAGATTATCTGTTCATATTCCTACGACTCAACAGATCCCACTTCGAAGATACCAACTAAACTAAACAGATTCGTTATCGATCGAGCAGGCAACAAGGACATAGATCCAATCAACCACTCCGGTCTGCTAGCATATGCCCGCCTCAATGGCAGGAAGGTCGTCGAGCTCATGCCTACGCAGGTCGGCAGACGCAACTATTCGCGGAGTCCACGTAGCTTAGCACGGGCACAGGGAGTGCTCCCGGTTGTCGACGCGTTCGAGGCTTCCCCTGCCGACCATATCTTTGGTTTCACATCCAACGACACTCAGAGGCCCTCCGATCAGTCAAACAGACAGGTATCGCACCTTAGAGGAAGAATTACAATCAGCGCAGTTGACACAAGCGGCGTAACACCAAAGGATATAAGATTGAGTCTTCGCCCGCTTCTCGAACCAAAGACAAGTTCGGCTCGCCGTTTTCTCACTGATGCTTCAGGCCACACGATCAGCGGACGTCCTAGACCTGGTTACTATTCCAAAGGTGACTTCCTCGGTGCGGCTTCATATGGATTTCGACGCGGAGATGCAGGAATTAAGAAAAAGGGGGACGGACGCTTAGATTACGCAACCCTAGCGTCTTATGAGAAAGAGCAATCAGAAGAGAATCCTAGACGACAGAAGAAGACGAATCAGGATATCTATTCCACAGCAATAAGCTGGATTCCACGCGGCAGCACATTCCAATGCACTCTTCATTTTGAAGGGTTACGAAAAGAGGAGCTCTGGACACTCCTTTGGGTTCTGGACTCTAAGCTCCTAGGACGGTACGCACAGAAGGAGCAACATCTGCCGGATTCTAATCAAAAGGATGGCAAAGTTCCCGATGAGGGTTACCTGCGAATGGGCATGGGTAAGCCTCTCGGCCTTGGGGTAGTTCGCACATCCTATTCTGCACTTAGCTGCATCAAAACAGCTTCTCCAAACAACAGTAACGTATTTGGACTTGTTGACGACTACAAAGCTCTCAAAGGATGCCTGGGAGTCATTGACCCCGAGACAGATGAGCTTAACGAGGATTGGAAAGAGGAGTTCTTTAAGGAAGCAGAGGACTTCTATCAGGTTCTTTCAGGTACACCATGGTGCAAAGCATTTCTTAGGTCATGTCTAGGCTATCCCGGCAAAACAGATGTTCGCTACATGACACTGAGCGAAAATAAACAGAATAATAAGACCAAGTCTGACGGAAAGATTAAGTCTGGGCGCGGACACGCACCACGCCCACTCGCTGCCGACAATTGGGACGAGGCTCTGAAAATACCGAAGAAACCAGACTGAGCACAACTACGAGCGCCGCCGCGAGTTCCAGTGTTGCCTCAAGATAACAGGCATCAAGTCTAGTCTGGGTATGTGCCAACGCCACGCCCGCTAGCCCTCACCACACTCCCCGGCACAATCCCACATCATCTAGCGCTATGGCCGCGCCGAGTATGTCGGCGCGGTCGGCGCAGGATGAGCAGATGGGG
>ERZ773263.1780-NODE-1780-length-12463-cov-8.202369_pt1 | contig 12463 bp, 8 predicted proteins | sample MGYA00511076_ERZ773263 | MGnify/ENA primary metagenome ERZ773263 (study PRJEB29015, sample SAMEA2738155) | human oral metagenome | biome: human oral; feature: human-associated habitat; material: saliva | place: China | collected 2195 ... | reverse complement strand
CCATCAAGAACAAGGAAATTATTTCTGTTGATATTTCTGGCTTGGAAGCTGGTACTCAATATCGTGGTAGCTTTGAAGAAAATATCCAAAACTTGGTCAATGAAGTCAAAGAAGCTGGCAACATCATCCTATTCTTTGATGAAATCCATCAAATTTTAGGAGCAGGATCTACCGGTGGAGATAGTGGTTCTAAGGGACTAGCGGATATTCTCAAACCAGCGCTTTCTCGTGGTGAGTTGACAGTTATCGGGGCTACTACTCAGGATGAGTACCGTAACACTATTCTCAAAAATGCAGCTCTAGCTCGTCGTTTCAATGAGGTTAAAGTCAATGCACCATCTGCAGAAGATACCTATAAAATCCTTCAAGGTATTCGTGACTTGTACGAAAAGCACCACAATGTCATCCTGCCAGATGAAGTGCTGAAAGCTGCTGTAGATTACTCTGTTCAGTATATTCCACAAAGGAGCTTGCCAGACAAGGCGATTGACCTGGTTGATGTAACGGCAGCCCACTTGGCAGCCCAACATCCAGTGACTGATGTTCATGCGGTTGAACATGAGATCGCTGAGCAAAAAGACAAGCAGGAAGCCGCTGTTGAAAAAGAAGATTTCGAAGCAGCTCTGAATGCCAAGACTCGTATCGAAGAACTAGAAAAGAAAATTCAAAACCATACTGAGGATATGAAGGTGACTGCAACAGTCAACGATGTAGCAGAATCTGTTGAACGTATGACGGGTGTACCAGTATCTCAAATGGGGGCTAGTGATATTGAGCGCCTCAAGGGCATGAATGACCGTCTCAAAGCTAAAGTAATCGGCCAAGACAAGGCTGTAGAAGCTGTGGCTAGAGCTATCCGCCGTAACCGTGCAGGTTTTGACGAAGGGAATCGCCCAATTGGTAGCTTCCTCTTTGTTGGTCCGACAGGTGTTGGTAAGACTGAGCTTGCTAAGCAACTAGCTTTGGATATGTTTGGTACTAAAGAGGCCATCATTCGTCTGGATATGTCTGAATACTCTGATCGGACTGCTGTTTCCAAGCTAATTGGTACGACTGCGGGCTATGTCGGATATGATGATAACAACAACACCTTGACCGAGCGTGTTCGTCGAAATCCTTACTCTATCATTCTCTTGGATGAGATTGAAAAGGCTGATCCACAAGTGATTACCCTTCTCCTTCAAGTTCTGGATGACGGTCGTTTGACAGATGGTCAAGGGAATACTGTCAACTTCAAGAACACGGTCATAATTGCAACTTCCAATGCTGGATTCGGCTATGAAGCTGGCTTAGAAGAAGATGCAGAAAAACCTGATCTGATGGATCGACTCAAAGCTTACTTCCGTCCAGAATTCCTCAATCGTTTCAATGCGGTTATTGAGTTCTCTCATCTCAAGAAAGAGGATCTGATGGAGATTGTCAATCTCATGCTGATCGAAGTAAATCAAACCTTGAGCAAGAAAGAAATTGATCTAGCTGTATCTGATGCAGCTAAGGAATTCCTGCGCGACGCTGGTTATGATCAAGTCATGGGTGTTCGTCCACTTCGCCGTGTCATCGAGCAGCAAATTCGTGACAAGGTGACTGACTTCCACTTGGATAATCTAGATGCTAAGCACTTGAAGGCCGATTTGGAAGATGGTGTCTTGGTTATTAAGGAAAAGGAGGGGGCTGAGTAAGTCCCCTTCTCTTGAACTTTTAAAAAGAGACCAGCTATTAGTGGTGTTATAAAAAATCCTTTAAAATCATCTTTAAAGCCTTTTGTAGTCAGGTCGAAAGAACAGTCCTCTCTTGTAAAAAAAGGAGAAATTTGTTATAGTGATGAAGACATGAAAAACGAAAGGAGACGACTATGGGATACCAAATGATTATCATGTTTGTGGTCATGGCTGGATTGATTTTCTACATGAACCGCACACAGAAAAAACAAGCGGAAAAACGCATGGAAAGCTTGAATAAGCTCCAAAAGGGTTATGAGGTTATCACGATTGGCGGTTTGTATGGAACTGTTGATGAAGTGGATACTGAAAAACGGACCGTTGTTTTGGATGTTGATGGCGTTTATTTGACTTTTGAATTAACAGCGATCAAGACAGTCTTACCACAAGCTGAAGCAGAAGTTGATCCTGAAGCAAAAGTAGCGATTGAGGCTGCTGGTGTGGAAGAATCTGCTATCGAAGAATAAGAAAAAGAATCTGAGGATCTCGGATTCTTTTTTTACCTTTTTATCAGAGTCTATAGTTTTGGGGCATTTCTTGAAAAATAAAAGAGGAAAGCCTATAATATAAGCAGGTAAGGCCTTTCAAAAGAGCAAGAGGCTGTGAATGAGTGGTTTTACGAAGCTTCTTAGCCTTGTTTTGGGAGTCTGATGTCAAAAAACTTGCTAAAACAACACTTTTGTTAGATTTATGATATAATAAAATGATTAAAATTTAGGATAAAGCTATGTTTCACATAAAAAAGAAAGAAAAAGTAACCATCCCCCTACAGGTGCCAAAGCATATTGGGATTATTATGGATGGAAATGGCCGTTGGGCCAAGAAGAGACTGCAACCTCGTGTGTTTGGACATAAGGCGGGGATGGAGGCTTTGCAGAATGTCACCATCGCAGCCAAAGAGATGGGCGTCCAGGTTTTGACGGTCTATGCTTTTTCAACAGAAAACTGGTCTCGACCAGAAAAAGAAGTTAAATTTATCATGAACCTGCCTGTTGAGTTTTATGAGCGTTATGTGCCAGAATTGCACAAAAACAATGTGAAGATTCAAATGATTGGTGATGTGGCTAGATTACCTAAGGCTACATATGATGCTTTGGTTAAAGCGGAAGAGCTGACCAAGCTAAATACTGGCTTGATTTTGAACTTTGCTTTGAACTATGGTGGACGGGCAGAATTAACTCAAGCCATTCGCAATATTGCTCAAGAAGTTTTGGATGCCAAGTTTAACCCAGGTGATATCAGCGAGGAAATGATTGGGGATTATTTACAGACAAGTAACCTGCCTCGTATTTTGCGGGATCCTGATTTGATCATCAGGACTAGCGGAGAATTACGTCTTAGTAATTTCCTTCCTTGGCAAAGTGCCTATAGCGAATTGTACTTTACAAAGACTTTGTGGCCGGATTTTAATGAAAAATCTTTAAAAGAAGCTATCGAAGAATATAGTAAGCGTCAGAGACGCTTTGGTGGTGTTTAGGAGAATATATGGATAAGGATTTACAGACGAGATTGATTTTTGCGGGAGTGGCTCTTGCAATTTTCCTTCCTTTGGTCGTATTAGGAGGGGTCGCTTTTCAGATTGTTGTAGGTGTTTTAGCCATGTTGGCAGTACATGAATTGCTCCGAATGAAGGGCCTAGCGACGACAACTCTTGAAGGTATGTTGGCTATGCTGGCGGCCTTTGTCTTAGCAGTTCCGATTGAGTATTATTTTACCTTTTTGCCGATTGATGGAAATGTGATTGCTTATACTCTGGTCGTCTTTTGCTTATTGGGTTCCATTGTCGTTGGTAGCAATTATACTTTTGATGATGTGGTCTATCCGATTGCAGTTAGTTTCTATGTGGGATCAGGTTTTAATGCCCTTTTAGATGCTCGAGTTGCAGGCCTAAACAAGGTGCTTTTGGCTCTTCTAATTGTTTGGGCAACAGATAGTGGTGCTTATCTCTTTGGTCGCCGTTTTGGGATGAAAAAGCTAGCTCCAACAATTTCACCCAATAAAACTGTTGCAGGTGCCCTCGGTGGTATCGCGTCTGCGATGGTAGTCACCTTCATTTTTGTTTTGATTGATGGAAGCGTGGCTGCTCCGCATAATCGCTGGCTTTTGGTTTTATATGCTATTTTCTTTAGTATAGCTGGACAGTTTGGAGACTTGGTGGAAAGCGCCATTAAACGTCATTATGGTGTCAAAGATTCTGGTAAGTTTATACCTGGCCATGGTGGTGTTTTGGATCGCTTTGACAGTTTGCTCTTTGTCTTCCCTCTGATGCGGATTTTAGGTTTATTCTAATTTGTTTAAGATGTGCAGAGTTGGAGATAAGCGGCTTCTTCTGCTTCGAACAAAATTTAATGAAAAACAGAGTACTGGGAGACACTCCCAGCCTCTTTGATTTAGACTCCAGAAGTCAAGATTTAAGAAAGGAATGTGTGGTAAGGAAAGTATGGGAATTATGGGACTCCTCACCTTCATCATTGTTTTTGGTATTATTGTAGTGGTTCATGAGTATGGACATTTCTACTTTGCCAAAAAGTCAGGCATTCTCGTTCGAGAGTTTGCCATTGGAATGGGACCGAAAATCTTTTCTCATATTGGAAAAGATGGAACAGCCTATACCATTCGGATTCTGCCTCTAGGTGGCTATGTGCGCATGGCTGGCTGGAGTGACGATACAACTGAAATCAAAACAGGAACACCTGTCAGTCTGACTCTGAATGAAGAAGGCAAGGTTATTCGAGTAAATCTATCTGGCAAGAAGATTGACCAGACAGCCCTGCCGATGAATGTGACAAGTTTTGATTTTGAAGATAAATTAGAAATCACTGGTTTGGTTCTTGAAGAAAGTAGAACCTACTCAGTTGATCACGATGCAACTATCGTTGAAGCAGATGGGACAGAAGTTCGGATTGCGCCTTTAGATGTTCAGTACCAAAATGCAACAATCTGGGGCCGTTTAATCACAAACTTTGCTGGCCCTATGAATAACTTTATTTTGGGTATCGTGGCTTTTTGGATTCTAATTGCTCTACAAGGTGGTGTTCAAAATCTGGACACAAACCACGTACAGGTTGCTCCGAACGGTGCCTTAGCTCAAGCTGGTGTAAAAAATAATGACCAGATTCTAAAGGTTGGTCAGACAGAAATTTCAAACTGGGATGATTTGACTCAGGCAGTTGAAAAGGAAACGAAAGGTCAAAAGAATCCCAAACTTAATCTGACGGTTAAAAGCGGAAATGAGACCAAAGAAGTAACAGTCAGTCCTAAAAAAGAAGGCGGTCGTTACTTATTAGGTGTCACGCCAGGTATGAAGTCGGATCTGATGTCCATGCTAGTAGGTGGTCTGACCATGGCTTGGGATGCGGCCTTCCGTATTTTAAATGCTTTGAAAAACTTGATTTTCCATCCTAGTCTTAATCAACTGGGAGGACCAGTAGCTATTTTCCGTGTCAGCAGTCAAGCGGCACAAGCTGGTCTGGATCAGGTGATTAGTCTATTGGCCCTGTTATCAATCAATATTGGTATTTTCAATTTGATTCCGATTCCAGCTCTTGACGGTGGAAAGATTGTTCTCAACATTATTGAAGCAATTCGCAGAAAACCGCTCAAGCGCGAAACAGAGACTTATGTAACTTTAGCAGGTGTAGCGATTATGGTTGTGCTGATGATTGCTGTGACCTGGAATGATATTATGCGTACATTCTTTTAAGTAAGGGCAAGTGAAGATAAAACGTAGATTGCTAAAGGGCCTTCACTGCCTTCAAATATAATTAAAGGAGTTTTTATGAGACAAAGTAAAATGCTAATTCCAACCTTGCGTGAAATGCCAAGTGATGCGCAGGTTATCAGTCATGCCTTGCTTTTGCGGGCGGGCTATGTTCGCCAAGTGTCAGCAGGAGTTTATTCTTATCTGCCATTGGCCAATAGAGTTATTGAAAAGGCTAAAAATATCATGCGCCAAGAATTTGAAAAAATTGGTGCAGTAGAAATGTTGGCGCCAGCTCTTCTAAGTGCAGATCTTTGGCGTGAGTCAGGGCGTTACGAGACCTATGGTGATGACCTCTTTAAGTTAAAGAACCGTGAGGGATCAGACTTCATTTTGGGACCAACCCATGAAGAAACCTTTACTGCCCTAGTGCGTGATTCAGTGAAATCTTACAAGCAATTACCGCTGAATCTGTATCAAATCCAGCCAAAATACCGTGATGAAAAACGTCCTCGTAACGGTCTTTTGCGGACGCGAGAGTTCATCATGAAAGATGCTTATAGCTTCCATGCAAACTATGATTGTTTGGATGTGACGTATGATGAATACAAGTCTGCCTATGAAAAAATCTTCACTCGTAGCGAGATTGACTTTAAAGCTATCATTGGAGATGGCGGAGCTATGGGAGGAAAGGATAGCCAAGAATTTATGGCGATTACTCCCGATCGGACAGACTTGGATCGTTGGTTGGTATTGGATAAATCCGTTGCAAGCTTGGACGAAATCCCTGCAGATGTTTTGGAAGCCATTAAGGCTGAGCTAAGCAACTGGATGGTTTCTGGTGAGGACACTATCGCTTACTCTAGTGAGTCAAGCTATGCAGCCAACCTTGAGATGGCAACGAATGAATACAAGCCGAGCAATCGAGTAGTAGCTGAAACTGAACTGGTTCGTGTGGAAACACCAAACTGTAAGACTATTGATGAAGTTGCAGCCTTCCTAGAAGTTTCTGAGGAGCAAACCATCAAGACCTTGGTCTACATCGCAGATGAAAAGCCTGTAGTGGCTTTGCTTGTAGGAAACGACCAGCTCAATGAAGTCAAATTGAAAAACCACTTGGGAGCTGACTTCTTTGAAGCAGCAACAGAAGCAGAAGTCCAAGAATTGTTCGGAGCAAACTTTGGCTCTCTTGGTCCAGTTAATTTGCCAGAAAATGTGACCATCATCGCTGACCGTAAGGTTCAAGACTTGTCCAACGCTGTTGCTGGAGCTAATGAAGATGGCTATCACTTGACAGGGGTAAATCCTGGTCGTGACTTTACTGCTGAATATGTCGATATCCGTGAAGTTCGCGAAGGAGAGATTTCTCCGGACGGAAAAGGTGTTCTGAAGTTTGCTCGTGGGATTGAGATTGGACACATCTTTAAACTGGGGACTCGTTACTCTGACAGCATGAATGCAACAGTTCTAGATGAAAATGGCCGAGCAGTTCCCCTTGTGATGGGATGTTATGGTATCGGTGTGAGTCGTCTGCTTTCAGCCATCATGGAACAGCATGCCCGCCTCTTTGTTAACAAAACTCCTAAAGGTGAGTATCGTTATGCTTGGGGAATTAACTTCCCTAAAGAATTGGCACCATTTGACGTTCATTTGATCCCAGTCAATGTCAAAGATGAAGAAAGCTTGGCTTTGACGGACAAGATTGAAGAAAGTTTAGTTGGAGCTGGCTATGAAGTCTTAGTTGATGACCGCAATGAGCGGGTTGGTGTTAAGTTTAGCGATAGCGACTTGATTGGTCTGCCAATCCGAGTAACCGTGGGTAAGAAAGCTGCTGAAGGTATTGTAGAAGTCAAAATTAAAGCAAGTGGCGATACCATTGAAGTCCATGCAGACAACTTGATCGAAACCTTGTCTATTTTAACGAAATAAGATAAACTGCCAGTTTTAACTGGCAGTTTTCTTTTGCTTATTGGACTTGAAAATGCTATAGTAAGAAAAAATGAATCGGAGGACGAAATCATGGGATTATTTAGTGGTTTGCTGGGCAATGCTTCTCAAAAAGATATTGATAAAGTTGAAAGAGAACTAGAAAATATTCTAACACCAACGGAAAATGTGGAACTGGCCTTTAGTCTTATTCGAGATTTGATTGTGTTTACAGATGGGCGCTTGATTTTGGTCGATAAGCAAGGGATGACGGGCAAGAAAACGGCTTATAAGTCTTATCCTTATCGCTCTATCAGTCGCTTTTCAGTGGAAACGGCTGGCCACTTTGACCTTGACGCTGAGCTGAAAATCTGGGTGTCCAGTGCTGAAGAACCAGCTGAAACCCTGACTTTCCGAAGTGATAAGAGTGTTATTGCCATTCAAAAAGCGTTGGCAGAAGCAGTATTAAGATAAATAAGGGCGGTTTCAACCGCTTTTTTTGCAAACAAAAACTAACCACAGCCTAATAGCTTGGTTAGTTGATAGTTAAAGACTGTTAGTCTAGAGAAGTAGCAATCTAGTTGTCTTCACTAGGGAAAGATTCACCAAAATGTAGCTCAGAGTATGGAGTTTCAAAATTACCTCCGTCATAAGTTACCCTTACTGAAGTCAAGCCGAAGTCAACGATTATTGGTTTTGCAGCTGTTATGAAGACGTAGCTATTACCGTTTTGTTTTATATCATAGAGATTTACTGCTCCGTAAATGGAATCGGCAGAATAGCTATCTCCATTTTTAGTCGATTTGGTTATTTCAATGGTCTTCTTAGAAGGAGAGTAGGATAAATTATAGACTTCTTTTTTTCCAATGCCTTGAGTAATAAAAGTTTCGTGATCGTCACTTTTCGCTTGATAGTGAATAAAATTTTTATCAAAACTTTGCTGAGCGTTGTGCTTAACGAGAAATAAATTTACTCCCCATGCAGCTAAGCCTAAAATAAGAAGAGAAGCGACACCAATAAGAAAATTTTTTTTAGTTAAGCGCATAAAAACTCCTTGAAATTTATAGTAAAATAGAACAAAAGTTAATAACTGGTATTAGAAAATATACTAAAATTTATGAACAGGTATAAGTTTAAAAATTAATCAGAAAGCTTTTTTATTCTTCTTTGAGTCCTTGCCCCTTCAAATAATCAAAGACAACTTCTGGTTTATCTTGAAGTTTTCTGAAGAAAGTTTGACTACTTTCAGAGTCACTTGCTGACTGAATCAACTGTTCTTGATCTATTTTGCTGAGGTCAAAGTCAAAAATGGCTATCGCGTTTTTCTTGTCTTCAGAAATTTTAAGATGAATCTTAAGTCCTTTTAGCTTTTCTTGATTTTCAATCATGGAACTGTTCTTAAGATCTTCACTATAAGATTTCTTTAATTCTTCAACACTCATTTTTTGACTTTCTTCAGGGATAGCCTGGCTGGAAATGAGCTGGAAAGATAGGATCTTGTCTTTAGTGTAGAAAAGTTTGACTGAATTAGTATAATGCTCATCGATTTTATTAGAAAAAGTTTTCGTCTGTGTCTTTTCTTCTTTGGTTTTACTTTGACTCTGACTCTGACTTTGCTTGGGTGTATTTTCTTGCTTATTCTGACTGGTCGTGCTACAAGCAGTTAGGGTCAGTAGACAGATGCTAGCTAGTAAGATTTTCTTCACAGTTAAGGCTCCTTTAGATAAATGTTTTTTCTATTATATCATAACTTAGGACCAAGAAAAAAGTCTTGATAATTATATGGGGAGCTGAGCATTGCTCTGTCCTTTTTCTGTCGAAAAAAGTGCTGATTTATGGTAAAATAAGGTCACTACTGTACGAGGAAATGTCATGTCAAACAAGTTTGAAATTTTAATGAATCAGCTGGATATGCCCCTTGAAATGAGAAATTCAGAGGCCTTTTTGAATGCAGAAATCGAGAAGGTTTTGGTCCACAAGATCAGTCGGATTTGGGAGTTCCATTTTTCTTTTGTGGATATTCTACCTATTGAGATTTTTCGGGAATTGCAGAAGCGCTTAGCTCAAGAGTTTTCGAAGACAGGTAACCAAGCTGTTTTTGAAATTCACTGTCAGTCGCCTCAGGTATCAGATGAGCTCTTGCAGGCTTATTATCAGCTGGCCTTTGAGGAAGGGCCTTGTGCCAGTCATGGTTTTAAGAGCCTGTATCAGGATTTGCGAGTCCATTTGGATGGGGACAAGTTGCTAATTGAAGGGCCCTCGACCATTGATACGGAACATTTTCGCAAGAATCACCTACCAAATCTCAGTCGCCAGCTAGTCAAGTATGGCTTTCCTCAGTTGACCTGTCAGGTTCAGCACAGCGATGAGTTAACCCAGCAACAGGCAGAGAATTTCCAGGCAGAGAATGACAAGATTGTTCAAGAAGCTAATGAAGAAGCTCTCAAAGCCATGGAATCTCTACAGCAAATGGCGCCACCGCCAGAGGAAAAACCAGCCTATGATTTCCAAGCTCGCAAGGCTGCGGCTAAACCAAAGCTAGATAAGGCAGAGATTACCCCTATGATTGAAGTTCAGACTGAGGAAAATCGTCTGGTCTTTGAGGGAATGGTCTTTGATCTGGAGCAGAAGGTTACTCGGACCGGCCGGGTCTTGCTCAATTTCAAGATGACAGACTATACTTCTAGCTTCGCCTTGCAGAAATGGATGAAAAACGAAGAAGAAGCCAAGAAGTTTGACATGATTAAGAAGGGTGCTTGGCTCCGCGTACGCGGAAATGTGGAGATGAACAACTTCACTCGTGACCTGACCATGAATGTGCAGGATGTGCAGGAAGTTACCCACTATGAGCGTAAGGACTTGATGCCTGAGGGGCAGAAGCGGGTTGAATTTCACGCCCATACCAATATGTCTACGATGGACGCTCTGCCTGAGGTCGAGGAAATCGTTGCAACGGCAGCCAAGTGGGGCCACAAGGCTGTCGCCATTACTGACCATGGCAATGTGCAAAGCTTTCCCCATGGTTACAAGGCTGCCAAGAAAGCTGGTATTCAGCTGATTTACGGTATGGAGGCCAATATTGTCGAAGACCGAGTGCCCATCGTCTACAATGAAGTGGACATGGAGCTGAGTGATGCGACCTATGTAGTCTTTGACGTGGAAACAACAGGGCTTTCGGCTGTCTACAATGACTTGATTCAGGTCGCAGCCAGCAAGATGCACAAGGGTAATATCATCGCTGAGTTTGATGAGTTTATCAATCCTGGCCATCCTCTGTCGGCCTTTACGACGGATCTGACCGGGATTACAGATGAGCATGTCCGCAATGCCAAACCGCTGGAGCAAGTGTTGAAAGAATTTCAGGAATTTTGCCAGGACAGTGTCCTTGTTGCCCATAATGCTACCTTTGACGTGGGCTTTATGAATGTCAACTATGAGCGGCATGGCCTGCCGAAAATCACTCAGCCAGTTATTGACACGCTGGAATTTGCCCGCAATCTCTATCCAGAATACAAGCGTCATGGTCTGGGACCCTTGACCAAGCGTTTCCAGATTGCTCTGGAGCACCACCACATGGCCAACTATGACGCGGAAGCGACGGGCCGCCTCCTCTTTATCTTTATCAAGGATGTGGCTGAAAAGCATGGTGTGACCAATCTCAAGGATTTGAATACGGATCTGGTTGATGAGAATTCTTACAAGAAGGCTCGGGTCAAGCATGCGACCATTTATGTGAAAAATCAGACGGGACTAAAAAATATTTTCAAGTTAGTCAGTCTGTCCAATACCAAGTATTTTGAAGGTGTCCCACGGATTCCACGGACTGTACTAGATGCCCATCGTGAAGGACTGATTCTGGGCTCAGCCTGCTCAGAAGGCGAAGTCTATGACGCTGTTGTCTCTCAGGGGGTAGATGCGGCTGTCGAAGTAGCCAAGTATTATGACTTTATCGAGGTCATGCCGCCGGCTATCTATGAGCCTCTGATTGCCAAAGAGCAGATCAAGGACCAGGAAGAACTGCAGACCATTATTCGCAATCTGATTGAGGTCGGAGAACGCTTGGGTAAGCCTGTCCTTGCGACGGGGAACGTCCATTATATCGAGCCGGAAGAAGAAATCTACCGTGAGATTATCGTCCGCAGTCTCGGTCAGGGAGCCATGATTAACCGTACCATTGGCCACGGTGAAAATGCCCAGCCGGCTCCGCTTCCTAAGGCTCACTTCCGGACCACCAATGAGATGCTGGACGAATTTGCCTTTCTAGGCGAGGATTTGGCTAAGAAGCTAGTTATCACCAATCCGAATCAGCTGGCGGAAACCTTTGAGCCGGTAGAGGTGGTCAAGGGCGACCTCTATACGCCTTTCATTGACAAGGCTGAGGAGACAGTTGCCGAGTTGACTTATCAAAAAGCCTTTGAGATTTATGGCAATCCGCTGCCAGATATCGTGGACTTGCGAATTGAAAAAGAGCTGACCTCTATCTTGGGGAATGGTTTTGCCGTGATTTACTTGGCTTCGCAGATGTTGGTGCAACGCTCCAATGAGCGGGGCTATCTGGTAGGTTCGCGGGGGTCTGTCGGATCCAGCTTTGTCGCGACCATGATTGGAATTACCGAGGTTAATCCCCTGTCACCCCACTATGTCTGTGGCAAATGCCAATACAGCGAGTTCATAACAGACGGTTCCTATGGTTCTGGTTTTGATATGCCTGATAAGGACTGTCCAGAGTGCGGTCACAAGCTGAGCAAGAACGGTCAGGATATTCCATTTGAGACCTTCCTTGGATTTGACGGAGACAAGGTACCCGATATTGACTTGAACTTCTCCGGAGAGGATCAGCCTAGTGCCCACTTAGATGTTCGAGACATTTTTGGGGAGGAATATGCTTTTCGGGCTGGAACCGTTGGTACCGTTGCGGCTAAGACGGCCTATGGCTTTGTCAAGGGCTATGAGCGCGACTACGGGAAGTTCTACCGGGATGCAGAAGTTGAGCGTCTGGCGCAGGGAGCTGCCGGAGTCAAGCGGACGACTGGACAACACCCGGGTGGAATCGTTGTTATCCCCAACTACATGGATGTTTATGACTTTACACCGGTCCAATATCCAGCTGACGATGTGA
>ERZ773263.1778-NODE-1778-length-12465-cov-12.108541_pt1 | contig 12465 bp, 11 predicted proteins | sample MGYA00511076_ERZ773263 | MGnify/ENA primary metagenome ERZ773263 (study PRJEB29015, sample SAMEA2738155) | human oral metagenome | biome: human oral; feature: human-associated habitat; material: saliva | place: China | collected 2195 ... | reverse complement strand
TCAAATTCCATGCTGGCATTTTCCACCCAGTCCGTCTCAATCCCATAGGCTTTGAGCTCAGGATAGTGGGTCGTCGCCATGGTTTTAATCTGTCTTAGCCGCAAATCTTCCAAGATAGCAATAGCCAGAGCTGCACCCTCCTGCGGATCAGTCCCAGCTCCCAGCTCATCCAGCAGAACCAGACTCTCGCTATCAACCTGCTCTAAAATAGAGACGATATTGGTCATGTGGCTGGAGAAAGTCGACAGGCTCTGCTCAATGGACTGCTCATCCCCAATGTCTGCAAAAATCTGACTGAAAATCCCAACGCGACTCCCCTTGTCCGCCAAAATCGGCAGACCTGACTGAGCCATGATCTGAGCTAGCCCCAAGGTCTTCAACATGATGGTCTTACCACCGGTATTTGGCCCAGTAATGACAATCTCTGTCAAGTCTTGTCCGAAATGCAGGTCATTAGCTACTGCATTTTCAATCAGGGGATGACGAACCTGTAGCAACTGAATGGCTTGTGTCTCGGATAAGGCTGGCACTACTGCTCCTCGTTCTCTCATAAAGGCCAATTTGGCCATCACCAAGTCAAGATGACCGATAATCCAAGCATTGTTGGCAATTTCAGTTGCATGAGGGCGAATCATAGCAGATAGTTCTTGCAAAATTCGCAAGAGTTCGTAGCGCTCGTCCGCCTTGTAGTTGGAAATTTCCTCATTGAGGTTAACCACTGCCCTAGGCTCGATATAAATGGTCGTTCCACTGGCAGAAATGTCATGCACCACTCCTGGAATCCGATTTCGATAGGTGTTTTTAACCGGCAGCACATTGCGGCCATTCCGGCTGGCTATCACTTGATCTGCCAGCATGTCTCCCTTGTTTTTGAGAATTTCTTGCAAAAGATCTCGTACCTTGCTTTCATTCTCTTGGATCTTACGACGGATTCGCCCCAGATCCTCACTGGCAAAACTTTCAATAAAGCCCCCGTCGTTGACAGCTAACAGACTCCCTTGAATAGCAGGGAAATCGACTAGATTTTCAAAAACACGGTTCAATTCTTGAAGTCGAACATTTTCTAAATCATTATAAAAAGTAACCAGGTCATGCGAAACGCGCAAAACCTTTTTTAAAACAAGCAATTCCTCGATATTCAGATCACCATCAAGCTCCAAACGCTTGCTAATAGCAGTGATATCCTTGGTTGCTGCCAAATGAAAATGCGGATCTTCTACTAAAATCTGCTCCATATCTGCAACTTCTAAAAAGGCTCTCTCAATTGCCTCTTTTTTTGTGGTCGGCTGTAAAACTTGTAATTCCAACTTTCCCTGCTCCGTTTGCAAAAAGCCTTGGAACAAGTCTTTTATTTTATTAAATTCTAAGGTTTCTAATATTTTTGTATTCATGATAATATCTTTTTCTAGTGAAAAAGAACCCAGCTAGTAGGCCAACTGAGTCCTTTTATCCAATCACCTTGGTAACCCAAAAATACTTCAGGAGACTAGAGGTAATTGGGGTATGGTTAATAATGAAGCTAGCCAGACCACTGTGATTTAAGCGATCTTGAATAAAAGCTAGTGGTACAGTAGCGAAAATCGTTAGGAACATTTCAATGGCAAATAAGGAAATGAAAACAGCAATTACACCGCTCGCAACATTATACCAACGAGAATCCGTATTCCCTTTAGGTACTAAATGGATAAAAATCCCAATGAAGCGACCAATCGCATAAACAAAAGTGTAAATGATAAAAAAAGCTAGGCCAGCGTAGAAGACTTTATCTAAATGAAAGAGCTGATTGTTAGGAAAATAATACGTTGTAGCTCCTTCTATCGCACTTGAATAAGGGACCCACAAACTTAAAAAGCGGGCTAAACCTTGGTAAGATTGACTAGCGATAAAAAAGGCTACAATAGCTGATAGTAAATAATAAGCCTGAAGAACAATCCCTCTAGAGTAGCCAATATAGAAACTCCATGACAAAATCAGTAAAATTAGTAGTGAAATAATCATAAAGGCCCCTCTGTTTGTAAAGATTTTTCTTTTATTTCTGTTAGGGCTTTTCGACGCAAACTTTCTAATTCTCTTTCCTTGTCATCAAATTCAATTTCACGATTTAACTGAGTCGACAGACTGTTAATGGCAAGCAAAATAGCCAAGGTTTCATCATCCGCTTGGGGCATTCTTTCCTTGATTGCTTGGTATTTTTCTGTCGCGACCTTTTCGACTTCCTCCATAAACAGATTATCAAACCCTGTTGTTAAAGTCATGGTCTTCTTTCCAAAAGTAAACTTATATCGATTCAAATTTGCCATAAAATCACCTCGTTATATTATACCAAATATCAAGCTTTTTGTCAGGTCAGGGCTTACCCTTCTATCCTGCTTTTCTAAAATATGCTTGAAGATAAAAAGTCCGTCAATCTTTTTTTCAACTTTACTCTTTTTTATGTTAAAATAGAAGGCATGGGACAATTCACCTTAACACCGAGTGAGCAGGAGATTCAAGCATTTCTTAAGCAATATAAAAAATATCTCAGCTCTAGTAAAAATCCTTATATCCGTTATTTTTTCCGTTTGGAGCAAGCAACAGCCAGCGTCTATACTTCTGGTAAATTACTTCTTCAGGGAGAAGAGGCAGATAAATATGCTCTTTTTTTCAAAGAGACAGCAGATCTCACTCAACCTCCTCAGAAAATCACCTACCAAGCTATGATAGGAACGGATGAGGTCGGTAATGGTTCCTATTTTGGCGGTTTAGCTGTTGTGGCTTCATTTGTCACTAAAGAACAGGAGGATTTTCTCAGAAAATTAGGAGTTGGAGATTCTAAAACCCTGACGGATCAAAAAATTCGCCAGTTAGCTCCTATCCTAAAAGAAAAAATCACCCATCAAGCCCTGCTCTTATCACCTAAGAAATACAACCAAGTCATTGCTTCGGGTTACAATGCTGTTTCGGTCAAGGTTGCCCTTCACAACCAAGCCATCTATCTCTTGTTAGAAAAAGGAATAAAACCTGATCAAATCGTAATTGATGCCTTCACTAGTAGCACCAATTACCAGCGTTATGTCAAGCAAGAGCGAAATCAGGTTAGTCAGGCGATTCATTTAGAAGAAAAAGCTGAAGGAAAATACTTAGCTGTGGCTGTCAGCTCCATCATAGCCCGCGATCTTTTCTTAGAGAATCTAGAGATTCTGAGCCAGGAATTAGGCTACCAATTACCAAGCGGAGCAGGAGCTAAAAGTGATCAAGTGGCCAGTCAGATTTTGAAGGCTTATGGTATGGCCGGTCTTGAAACAAGTGCTAAACTACATTTTAAAAATACTCAAAAAGCAAAACAATTACTAGAAAGGTAAGTTATGTCTGGTTTTAGAAAATTTATGAAAGAATGGGGATTTTTCATCCTCTTCATGGCTACTTTGCTCCTCTCCCGCCTCTTCCTCTGGTCCCCATTTTTGGTAAGTGGCCACTCAATGGACCCGACCCTTGCAGATGGAGAGTATCTACTCGAAGTCCGCTATCTACCCATCGACCGTTTTGATATCGTTGTTGCTAAAGAAACCGATGAAAATGGGAACGAGAAACGGATTGTCAAACGAGTGATTGGTATGCCTGGTGATACCATCAAATATGAAAATGACCAACTCTATATCAATGGTAAGAAAACTGATGAGCCTTACTTAAAGGAATACGTTTCTAAATTTAAAAAAGACAAATTACAGTCGACTTATTCTTACCGAAAGATGTTCCAGCAAATCGCTGAACAAGCCAACTCTTTCACTCAGGACTCTCTAGGTAACTCAACATTCACTGTCGAAGTTCCTAAGGGACACTATTTCCTTCTAGGAGACGACCGACTCGTATCACGAGATAGCCGGGAAGTTGGAAACTTCAAGGCCAGTCAAATTGAAGGAGAAGCGAAATTACGCTTCTGGCCACTCAATAAGATTGGTATCTTCTAAGTACCATTTGTTAAGCAAATAAGAATCAAGAAATAAAAAGGGCAGGACAGCAGGTTTCATTGGCTTGTCTGCCTTTTTTTCTAGGATGAGAGATATGGAATTCTATTTTTCAGGAACCGTCGAACGCATTATATTTGAAAATCCCAACAATTTCTTTCGAATTTTGTTACTGGATATCGAGGACACAGATGCAGAATTTGATGATTTTGAGATTATCGTGACTGGAACCATGGCCGATATCATGGAAGGACAAGACTACACTTTTTGGGGAACTCTTGTCCAGCATCCCAAATACGGGGAACAGCTAAAAGTAACTCGCTACGAAAGAGCAAAGCCAACTAGTAAGGGCCTGGTCAAGTATTTTGCTAGCGATCATTTTAAAGGGATCGGTGTCAAAACCGCCCAAAAAATAGTAGACCTCTATGGCGATAATACGATTGACCAGATTTTAGCTGATCCTAGCCGGCTCGTAAGTATTAATGGCCTTTCTGCAGTCAATCGGGAAGCCTTCGTCAGCAAACTGAGACAAAATTACGGCACAGAGATGTTGCTCTCTAAACTCGCTGAATATGGCATCCCCAATAAACTTGCCTTGCAGATTCAAGACACCTATAAAGAAGAAACGCTGGAAATTGTCCAAAAATATCCTTATCAACTAGTTGAAGACATTCAAGGTATTGGTTTCAAAATAGCTGACCAGTTGGCCCAGCAACTTGGTATTGAAAGCGACGCTCCAGAGCGTTTCCGGGCTGGACTTGTTCATACCCTTTTCAGCCAGTCTATGGAGACAGGTGATACTTATATAGAAGCACGTGACTTACTATCCCACACCATTGATTTGCTGGAGAATGCCCGTCAGGTTGAAGTTGATCCTGCCTTGGTAGCGGATGAATTGGCCCATCTCATTGAAGAAGATAAAATTCAAAACGTTGATACAAAAATCTTTGAAAACAGTCTTTATTTCGCCGAAGAAGGTATCCGTAGTAATCTGATTCGGATTCTAGAAAAAGGCAAACAAGAAACCTTTGATGCCCCAAAACTCGACAGTATCATCGAACAAGTCGAGCAAGATTTAGGAATCTGCTATGACCATATTCAAAAGAAGGCTATCTGCGATGCCATTAATCATAAGGTGTTTATTCTGACGGGTGGGCCGGGAACTGGTAAAACGACCGTTATCAATGGCATCATCGCTACTTATGCTGCTCTTCACAAACTAGATTTAGCTAAGAAACAGGAATTACCTATTCTGCTTGCTGCTCCGACTGGACGCGCTGCCCGACGAATGAATGAATTAACTGGACTGCCCAGCGCTACTATTCACCGGCATTTGGGGATGACTGGAGATGACGATACCAGTCATTTAGATGACTATTTGGATGCTGACTTCATCATTGTGGATGAGTTCTCTATGGTCGATACTTGGCTGGCCAATCAACTGCTCAGCAATATTTCTTCCAACAGTAAGATCCTCATTGTGGGGGATGCTGACCAGCTTCCGTCTGTCAGTCCAGGTCAGGTTCTGGCCGACCTTTTAAAAATACCTCTCTTATCCCAAACTAAACTAACCAAAATCTACCGGCAAGGAGAAGATTCAACAATTGTTACCCTGGCCAGTCAAATCCAGCAAGGGATTCTGCCAGCTGATTTTACTGAAAAAAAGGCGGATCGTTCCTATTTTGAAGCAACTAGTGAATATATCCCTGACATGATTAAGAAAATCGTAGCCGCTGCCATTCGTAGTGGCATCCCTGCCCAGGACGTCCAAGTCCTGGCTCCTATGTACCGAGGACCCGCAGGAATCGACCAGATCAACCAACTCATGCAAGATTTAATGAATCCATCAGAAAAAGACCAACTGGTCTTTGAAGCGCCAGACTGCCAATACCGGCAAGGGGACAAGGTCATTCATCTGGTCAACGATGCTGAAAGCAATGTCTTTAACGGCGATCTGGGCTATATCACCGACCTCTTGCCTGGCAAATACACCGACTCTAAGCAAGATGAACTTACCATCAACTTCGATGGAAATGAAATCGTCTATCAACGTAGCGAGTGGTACAAGATCCGCCTAGCCTATGCCATGAGTATCCACAAATCTCAGGGCAGCGAGTTTCCCGTGGTCATCCTACCTATCACCCGTAGTAGCCACCGCATGCTCCAGCGCAATCTGGTCTACACAGCCATTACCCGGGCCAAGAGCAAGCTGATCCTGCTTGGGGAAAAAGCAGCCTTTGACTATGCTGCAAAAAACACCGGTACCGCCCGCAAAACCTATCTGGTCGAGCGTTTTGCTGACCTAGAAGCCCCACAGGAACTTAGCTACACTCCTGTGGATAGGTTGGAAAAAGCTGTGGAAAACTATGTCTTGACAGAAGAAAATTTCCTGAAAATCGACCCCCTAATCGGCCTGACCGAGGAAGATATCCACAGTATATTCAGCACATAAATAAAAAGGCTGGGACAGAATTAAATTTTTTAGTTCTGTCCTATCGCCTTTTTTTGTGCCTTATTTTTCTGGCTAAAGAGCTGCATGAGCTCATCATCAAAGATATCCAGACCGACCGAGGTCATCATAAACTGCAGAAAGTGGAAGCGTTCTGGCAGTTTTTCAGGATCGCTTTCAAAAACGGTCCCATGCATCCAAAAATTCACCAGCAGCAGAAAAACTTCTGCAGCCTGGTCCGGATACTGGGTCTGAAGGGAGCCATCTGCCATGCCTTTTTTGATAATGTCACTGACCACAGAGGCGCCTATCCGCAGATTGTCCCGCATCATGGTCAAAATAAAGCCCGCGTCCTTCTCATACTCACCCAAAATGCCATCTATGGCCCGGGCTGTCTGACTTCCCATATTATTCTTGAGGATGGTCTGCAGCTGCTCTCTGCCAGTCAGATTTTCCGTATCCTTGAGCCACTGCTTTATCTCTTCTTCCATCATCTCCTGCCGGCTCCTCATCACCTCAAGGACAATCTCATCTTTTGACTTGAAATGATGATAGATAGCCCCCTTGGAGATGCCCGCCGTCTGAGCAATATCCTGCATACTGGTCTTTTCGGACCCCTTATGGATAAAGAGCTGGGTTGCTGTATTTAAAATTTTTTCTCTCATGGCCTGGGATTTGTCTTTTCGCTGCGCCATTCTGTTCCCCTTTGTTTCTAATATAGCTTTATTCTACCAAAAAAGCCGGAGAAATACAAAATCATAAAAATATCTTTAAGCCTTGTCTTGCTGATCCCTTTGATACCAAAGATAGATACTGTAAGCCGCCATCAAGATATAGCCTAGGAAAAAGAGCGGATTTTCCGTCCCCTTCCCCAGGAAAATGCCTTCACCAATGGTATTGATGGCCCCGTGAAAAAGAACACAGTAAAGGATGGACTGACTGACCTTGTAAAGAGCCGCCAGCCAGAAACGGGCGAGCAGGCAGGCGGCAGTAAAGACTAGAAAAGAAGTCCCTGCCTGACTGCTGCCGGGGGTAAAGAAGAGGGGCAGATGCCAGACAGCCCAGATTAACCCAGTTGTTACAGTTGCTAAAGGGAAGGGCAGGATCTTCTCCAGACTTGGCTGCAGGAAGCCCTGCCAGCCAATCTCTTCATTGCCACCTGTCAAAAAAGTCGTCATGAGAAAAAGCAGAGCAATCCTGAGGGGGCTAAAACCAGGCAGGAGCGGGCTCCAAAAGACTATGGAAAGGGTATAAAGAATTGTCAAAATCAAGAGATGGACCCAAGTCCTTTTTCGGGCCGATCCGATAGAAGCCAAGAGCTCCTTGAACGATTTTCCTAAGACCACTTTGGCTCCAATGGCCGGGCCAAAAACACCAACGATGGTTAGGACCTGGGAAATAATAGGAATCCTCAAGAAAGCCGAAGCCAGCCAGGCAGACCAGCTGATACCAAAGGTCCAGGCCAGAAAGGGCAGGATATGCCTTGTCTCTGGCTCTACATGTGTTTGTGTTTTCATATGATTACTCCTTTTTCTTTGGCAGAAGAGCGATTGCCAAGATTTTTAGCCTGCATCTTTCTGAACCCCTTTCCGATTGCCCTTCCAATACCACCAGCCGACCAGCAGGGCGGTCATGACCAGATTAGCAGCCTGGAAGCTGAGATACCTTCCGCCATTTGTAGCACTGCCGACAATCGTCACCTGAGCAAAGTTAATGCAGCCGTGAAAGACCATGCAGGCAAAGACAGAGGCCGTCTGCTTGTAGAGAGCCGCCAGACAGAAACAGAGCAAGATACCAAAGGAGAGATAGAAGAGCAAAGAAAGCTGACCTTGACTCGTTCCCGGAATCAGCCAGAGGGGCAGATGCCAGGCCACCCAGACCAGAGCCGTGATGACAGTTGCCAGAGGGGAGGAGAATTTTTTCTCCAGAGCCGGCTGCAGGAGGCCCCGCCAGCCCAGCTCTTCGTTCCCGCCTCCAAAAAAGGTGACAAAGGTCCAGCCCAGAGGAAACATCAGAACGGCATTGAGCGGCGGTAATACAGGATTGGCGATAAAAAGGGTCAAAACCCGAACCAGACAGAAGGCCAGCATATAAATCCACCAGCCCTTAGCATGAGAAAAGATAAAGTCCAGCATCTTCTTAGGATGAGAAATTTTGAGGCTGATAAAAGTTCCCAAGGTCGGTCCGGAGCCACCGATGAAAAAGAGAGCATAGCCCAAAGGCTCAGCCACGCTGGTCAGCTTCAGGGCGGCTAAAATATACAGAATCAGCCAGGCAGACCAGCTAATGCCAAAAGTCCAGGCCAGAAAGGGCAGGATATGCCTTGTCTCTGGCTCTACATGTGTTTGTTTGTTCATACGATAACTCCTTATCAAATGTAGAATAGTGAAAAGTCATCCGAAAACTGGACAAAGGCATCCTTTACTCTCAGTCTTTCAGATGATTACCTGTTTTGAAACGGATATTTTTAAAACCCGACCATTCGGTTTGTTTTGTTATAAAAAATAAAAACCTGCGCCACATAGAAAACGTAGTCTTTTAGTCCTTGCCTAAACTAAAAAGCAAAGATAGACTAATTGGTGCTAAAAGATACGTCAGCATCGTCTAGATACTGCCTGCTGCTTTTAGTTTCTAAGTTGTCCTGACTCTGATGCTTAAGACAGGCCATTTCTCTGCTACTTGCTCCTTTCTTGATTTTGCAATCGCCGGATATGCCAGAGATTGGAGGCAAGGCTCAGACCCCCTACTGCCATAATACCCAGTCCTCGCCAAGGGCTAAAGATAGAAGTCAATAGGCCACCAGCAAGGACAGCATATCCAGCTTTGACTCCCCACTTAGAATAGCGTATGCCATTCTCACCCTGTGTCATCTTTTCCAGCTGCACCTTACGTTTTTCTGCCTGCTGCTGCAAAAACTCTTTCTGACCTTCCCGCTGCCGATCCAGCTCCTGATTAAACTTGAGGATGTGCTCGCTTGTTTTTTCTACTACAGATTTCTTCATTTCTGCTCCTTTCTTTTCAAAAACCGACCAGACGGTTTTTATTTTATAAGCTCAGTATAACAGACACAGAAAAATTTGTCCAGTATTTTTTCAAAAAAGATTATTTTTAGTTAATGAAAATCATCAGACAACTTAGAAACTCGTCACAAGCAACTTCTCATACTAAAAGCTATATCTAAAAAAGCTCGGTAATGAACCAAGCCTTTATCTTTATTCAAACCCCGTCACTGTCAGTCCTAGCAGCCGAATACCTCGTGGTTGCTCTTCCAAGCTATCGTATATCTCATGAGCCGTTTGCTCGATTTGCTTCTTGTCTCGAGTGGCTAGATTCAAACTTTTTCTTTTAGTTAAGGTAGAAAAATCGGCATAGCGGATTTTCAGAACGATGGTTCGTCCTTTCTTGTCATGCTTAGTTAGGCTATTTTCTACCTTCTGAGCCAGCAGGGTCAGCTCTTTCTTGATGTCCTCGTCACTATAGAGTAGTTTGGCATAGGTCCGCTCCTTACCAATAGACTTACGAATGCGATTGGACTTGACTGGACTATTACTGATTCCACGCGCTTTACGATAAAGATCAAAACCAAAGCGTCCAAACTTATCAATCAAGGTCATTTCCGGTATCTTGAGCAAATCTGCACCAGTATAAACTCCCATTTCATGCAGTTTTTCAACGGTCTTCTTACCAACCCCATGAAACTTAGCAATATCCATTGGCGCTAGAAAGGCCTTTGCTTCCTCAGGTAAAATAACAGTCAAACCATGAGGCTTCTTATAGTCACTGGCAATTTTGGCCAGGAACTTATTATAAGAAACACCTGCCGAAGCCGTCAGTTGCAGTTCATTCCAGATATCATGCTGAATCAGCTTGGCTATTTTGACTGCAGATTTAATCCCTAGTTTGTTTTCCGTTACATCCAGATAAGCTTCATCAATACTCATCGGCTCAATCAATTCTGTATAGCGTCTAAAAATCTCTCGGATCTGCAAACCGACTGCTTGATATTTTTCGTAATTTCCCGAAATAAAAATCCCTTGTGGACATCGTTCGTATGCTTCCTTGGAGCTCATAGCAGAATGGACACCAAACTTTCGTGCTTCATAGTTACAAGTAGAGACGACACCACGACCGCCAGTCAAGCGTGGGTCGCTGCCGATGATGACCGGATGTCCCTTTAGCTTAGGATTATCCCGCTCTTCCACCGAAGCGAAAAAAGCATCCATATCAATATGAATGATTTTTCTTGATGTGTCATTAATTAAGGGAAAAATCAACATTCTAGTCGCCTCTTATTCTTGTCTTCCAATTCTAGTATAACCTTTTTCTCATTTTTGCCCAACTATTTGCTGAGAAATTTCTCTCATCCATCTATATAGTACACTTTTTGGTATTTTAGACAACTGTATTATAAAAGAAAAGGCTTACAAACCCCGAAAACACTTTGTGTAAACGATTACTCTGTGTTATACTTTAACTATACAAATGTAACAGATGCTTGTTACTAGAAAGAAAAAGAGGAATTTAACATGGTTGTTAAAACTGTTGTCGAAGCACAAGATATTTTTGACAAGGCTTGGGAAGGCTTCAAAGGTGAAGATTGGAAAGAAAAAGCAAGTATTTCACGCTTTGTTCAAGCTAACTACACTCCTTACGATGGAGATGAAAGCTTCTTAGCAGGTCCAACTGAACGCTCTCTTCATATTAAAAAGATTATTGAAGAAACAAAGGCTCACTATGAAGCAACTCGTTTCCCAATGGACACTCGCCCAGCATCTATTGCAGGTATCCCAGCTGGCTACATCGACAAAGATAACGAGCTAATCTATGGTATCCAAAACGACGAACTCTTCAAATTGAACTTCATGCCAAAAGGTGGTATCCGTATGGCTGAAACTACTTTGAAAGAAAATGGATACGAACCAGATCCTGCTGTTCATGAAATCTTTACTAAATATGTTACAACAGTAAATGACGGTATTTTCCGTGCTTACACTTCTAACATCCGCCGTGCTCGTCACGCCCACACTGTAACTGGTCTTCCAGATGCTTACTCACGTGGACGTATCATCGGTGTTTACGCACGTCTTGCTCTCTATGGAGCTGACTACCTCATGGCTGAAAAAGTTCGCGACTGGAACGGTTTGACTGATATTGATGAAGAAACAATCCGTCTGCGCGAAGAAATCAACTTGCAATACCAAGCACTCGGTGAAGTTGTAAAACTTGGTGACCTTTACGGAGTTGATGTTAGCCGTCCTGCCTTTGACGTTAAAGAAGCTATCCAATGGACTAACATCGCCTTCATGGCTGTCTGCCGTGTTATCAACGGTGCTGCTACTTCTCTTGGACGTGTGCCTATCGTTCTTGACATCTACGCAGAACGTGACTTGGCTCGCGGTACTTACACTGAATCAGAAATTCAAGAATTTGTCGATGATTTCGTTATGAAACTTCGTACAGTTAAATTTGCTCGTACAAAATCTTACGACCAACTTTACTCTGGTGACCCAACCTTCATCACTACTTCTATGGCAGGTATGGGTAACGACGGTCGTCACCGTGTTACTAAGATGGACTACCGTTTCTTGAACACTCTTGACAACATCGGTAACTCTCCAGAACCAAACTTGACAGTTCTTTGGACTGACAAATTGCCATACAACTTCCGTCGCTACTGTATGCACATGAGCCACAAACACTCTTCTATCCAATACGAAGGTGTAACAACAATGGCTAAAGACGGATATGGTGAAATGAGCTGTATCTCATGCTGTGTGTCTCCACTTGACCCAGAAAATGAAGAACAACGCCACAACATCCAGTACTTCGGTGCTCGTGTAAACGTATTGAAAGCCCTTCTTACTGGTTTGAACGGTGGTTACGACGATGTTCACAAAGACTATAAAGTATTTGACATCGAACCAATCCGTGACGAAGTTCTTGAATTTGAATCAGTTAAAGAAAACTTTGAAAAATCTCTTGACTGGTTGACTGATACTTACGTAGATGCTTTGAATATCATCCACTACATGACTGATAAGTACAACTACGAAGCTGTTCAAATGGCCTTCT
>ERZ773263.1776-NODE-1776-length-12474-cov-12.734037_pt1 | contig 12474 bp, 16 predicted proteins | sample MGYA00511076_ERZ773263 | MGnify/ENA primary metagenome ERZ773263 (study PRJEB29015, sample SAMEA2738155) | human oral metagenome | biome: human oral; feature: human-associated habitat; material: saliva | place: China | collected 2195 ... | reverse complement strand
GTATCTGCAGATCATCAAGGAGAGTGACCATGTCGCAGCTTAAGCAACTCGGGGCAATGACCCGCCTGAACATCCGCCTGCAGCTCACTGACCCGGCGCCCACGCTCATCCTGACGGTGATCCCCCTCGTCTTGATTCCCTTCATGATGCCGGCGTTCAAGTCGATGCTTCTGGCCGACGGCTACACGGGCGTCACCGGCGCCGAGCAGGCAGTGCCGTCCATTGCGATCCTCTTCTCGTTCCTGGCCGTGCAGAACATCATCAGCTCATTCTTCAACGAGCGCTCGTGGGGCACGTGGGAGCGTCTCGAGGCCTCCCCTACCTCGCGCGCGTCCATTCTGACGGGCAAGGCGCTGGTCGCATTCCTCATGCAGACCGTTCAGATCGCGGTTGTCCTCGCGCTCGGCGCCCTCATCTTCGGGTATCGGCCGACCGGATCCCTCGTCGCACTGTCCGCGATTCTCCTCAGTTTCTCGGCGGTTCTGTCGGCGCTCGGCGTCGCGCTCGCGCTGTGGTCACGCAGCCGCGACGCAGCCCTGTCACTGTCGAACATCATCGGCATGCTGGCGGCCGGCATCGGCGGCTCTTTCTCGACGGTCTCCTCGTTCCCCGATTGGGCACAGCACGCCGCGCGCCTGTCCCCCGCATACTGGGCGATCACCGCGATTCACAAGGTGAGCCTCGACGGGGCAAGCCTGTCAGACGTTGGGGCACCTATCGGCGTCCTGTGGGGTTTCTTCGCCGTGATCGCTGGGCTGGCACTGATACAGTTCCGTTATTACAGGGAGTAACGACCACCGAAGCGGAGAGTCCATGCCTCAATCGAAGCAGCGCGCGCTATCGCGAGAGATCATCTTGTCGACCGCGCTCGACTTGGTTGATGAGGAGGGGCTCTCCGCTTTGTCTCTGCGGTCCTTGGGAAAGCGCCTCGGCGTCTCCCAGGCCGCTTTTTACCGTCATTTCCCCGACAAGGCGGCGCTCCTGGAGGGCATCGCCGAGCAGGTTTGGCGCCTCACGTTCGAGTCGTTCCTGGGCCGCGTGGACGCAGGAGGGGTCGACGCGGAATCGACGCCCGCACCCGAGGCGAGCGAGCCGACCGAGGTCGCCCCGGCCTCACCCCTGCTCGCCTACATGCGCACCTACGCGCATTGCCTGGCCTCCACGCTGCGCTCTCACCCGGGCGCGGTCATGCTGCTGCTCACGCACCCGATGTCGACGCCCGAGCAGCTCGCGCTCCTGGCGCGCGTGTTCGTGACGCTCGCCCGGCGCGGTTTCACGCCGAACGCGGACATGCTGGGGCTCGTGAACGCCGTGTCGATCTACACGACGGCCTTCGTCGCCGCCGAGGTCGTTCCACCCGTGGGCGGTTCCCCCGAGCAGCCCGCCGATCTGTCGGCCGCGAGCGCCGCGCTCGACCCCGAGGACGCGCAGGCGCTGCGCCCGCTCATCGAGGATCTCCTGGACGGCCGCTACGACTTTAACGCTCAGTTTGAGCGGGGCCTGGAGGCGATCCTGCGCGGCTGGCACTGAGGCTAACCGACCAGCTCCTCGACCTCGCGCACGATGCGCGCGGCTCCGCCCAGGGAGGTTAGTTCCTCGCGCAGTCCTCGGATCCCCGAGGTCAGGGCGGGTTCGTCGACGAGGGTGCGGGCGGCGCGGGCAATGAGTGCCGGCTTGGGCTCGCGCACGGTCAGGCCACAGCGCGCGTTTTCCACGGCCTCGGCGTTGAATTGGCGCTCGAAGACGCGACCCGGGACGATCACCTGGGGGACCTCATAGGATAGAGAGTCCATCATCGAGTTTTGCCCGCCATGGTGCACGAAGACGCGGGCGCGCGGCAGGAGCTCAGCGAAGTCACAGCGGGGCGCGCAGGTCACTTCCTGGTCCCCCACAGCGTGGACGGCCTCGGATACGCCCGCGACGTAGACGTCGCAGTTCAGCGCCTCGGCGAGTTCTCGCCCGGCGCGCACGGCCACGCCCGCGGGGACGCTGCCCGCTCCAAAGTAGACGAGGGCGCAATCGCGAGGCGTCGGCGCCAGTGCGGGCGGCTCGTCCAGGAACCCGCAGTAGACGGACCGCTCCCCCGCCCGCGGTTCCAGGGTCGGGCCACTTGGGATGAAACGGCGCGCCATCCCCTCAAGGATCGACAGGGACGAGGCCGGGGCGGGCATTCCCATCTCGCGCAGCAGGCGTCGAATTCCCGCGGATTTGCGCGGGTTGGAAGCGTAGGAGGCGGTCGTAGGCTGCGAGCCGCTGCCCACGCACGGGATGCCCTCGGCGCGGGCGGCGATGATGGCGGCGAGGTTGAACTCCGAGTAGACGACGTCGGGGCGTGCGGCTCGCATGTGGGTGCGGAGGACCTCGACGGCGGCGCGCGTGTAGCGCGCGTCGAGGGCACCGGTCAGCCAGAGGACCTCCTCGAAGCTGTGCACGGGCTTGCGACCCATCAATCCCAGGCGAGAAGCCAGTGGGAAGGTGTGACGGGCGATGGCCTCGGGAAGGCCAAGGGGCGAAGGAACGGGAATCTCGAGCGTCGGGGCGACCGGATCGACGCAGTTTCCATCGTCTCCCCACGCGAGCGTAACCTCGTGGCCACCATCCCGAAAGGCGCGGGCGACGCGCTTCGCGCGCAACCACGGTCCTCCCATCCGCGAGCGCGCAACCATGGGAACGACGAGAACCTTCACGATTCAAGGGTACGGCACTCACAACACGGCGCACCCACGCACCAATGCCAGGCTCCTCAAGCTAGACACATGCCAGCTACCCTGCGCAGCGCTACAGCTCCAGCCTCATGTACACGAGTTCTTGGTAGCCCGCAGACGCGGACCGGTACCCCCGGGGATTGCGCCCGTATTCCTCGAACCCTGCGCGGCGGTAAAGGGACACCGCCCGTTCGTTGTCCGCCACCACTTCGAGCTCGAGCTGGGTGTAGCCCGCCTGCCGAGCACAGTCAACGCTCGCATCCATCAGCGCCCGGCCGATCCCCATCCCCCAGTACTCCTTGAGGACGCTGATCCCAAAACGCGCCCGGTGGGCGACCTTGCGCCGACTGCGCACCGCTGAAACTCCTGCGCTTCCAACGATGCGCCCGTCGATCACGGCAACGAGTTCAACCTCATTGCTGCTGCGTTCTGTTTCCTCGAGGGAGAGGGCCTCTTGTTCATCGTCGGCGCTGTGCTCGTCCGGGTAGGACAGCAGGTAGTCGGTCTGCGCATGCGTACGTTGCGTGGTCTCACGCAGGACGCGGGCGTCCGACGCGACGGCGTTCCTCACCAGGAGTTCCACCCCGCCCTTCAACATCACCGTCTTGGCGTACCTCATCGTCGGACTCCTCATCTCCCTAGGAATGAGCGTCAATTTCACGCTCAATGTAGCAATAGCAGTGCACGAGTGACACGCGCGAACGAGTCTGCAAGGAGCTTACTTACCCCCTGCAGATTGATTACCGCCAGACTTATACCGCCACTGGCGGTGATCGAGCAGTGGCCCCATGATCAGCCGCACCTCTTCCCAGACAGAAGAGGCAACCATTGCGCATCGGCATCACAGAGCAATAGAATACGTTGTATTCAGACCGAGGAGGTCCCATGCCCACCATGACTATGCGGCTCGACGAGGCAGATGCCGAGGTCGTTCGCAAGTACGCCGAATTTGAAGGAAAAACAATCTCCGACTTCGTTCGAGACGCCGTCTTCGAGAAGATCGAGGACCAGCAGGACCTCGCCACGCTGCGCGAAGCAATCGCCGCAGACAACGGCGTTCGCTACAGCCACGAACAGGTACTCGCAGAACTGGGCCTCTAAATGTCCTACTCCGTCGAGTACAGCGACACGGCCCTCAAACAACTGAGGAAAATGGACCGCTTCGAGGCTCGCCTGATTGTTTCCTGGATCGACAAGAACCTTCAGGGATGCGCCGATCCACGAGTCCACGGCAAGGGCCTCACCGCCAACCGATCAGGTGAGTGGCGCTACCGCATCGGCAGCTACCGCGCCCTGTGCGTCATCGAAGACGACCGCCTCATCATCGAGGTATTTTCGGTTGGCCACCGCCGACACATCTACCAGTAATCACGCGGCCACACCACCCTCTCCCGGTTTCACCGCCAGATTCATACCGCCACTGGCGGTAATCGATCGGCGATAACACGAGCACCCCACATGACGAACCCCGACCTCGTCGATTTCCACGAGGCCGGGGCAGGGTTCCAGAGAGCGCTCAGTCGGTCCCGTGGAACGCCCAGGCACGGCCACGCACGCCGCGCGCGATGTAGCTGGCGCCCGCGAGGGTCAGGGCGAGACCGAGGCCCGTGTAGAAGAAGGCGATGAACCAGTCGGGGAAGATACCCGCGGCGCGCATGCCAATGCCGAGGGACATCATGAACGCCATCATCATGTAGCTCTTGCGATCAAAGAAGCGCACGACGTGGTGACGATCCCCCTCCAGGTCGGCGATGCGCTGGGCATTCTTCTGGACGAGCTTGGAAAACATCGGGTGAAACGCGCAGAAGATTGCGGCCGCGCCGCCGGCAAGCGCAAGGAAAATAATCGCGGCGACTCCGCGCATGTCAATGGCCGCGCGCACGCCGAGGATCGCGACGTTCAGGCCGGCGAGCAGCCAGACGACGCCGGCGACGGCGATCAGGGGCTGCTTCTTTATACGGAATCGACTCATTTCACCATGTCCTCTTCTTCTACCGTCTCGTCGTACAGGGAGGCATCGAGGAGGGCGAACAGCGTCTCGCATTCGTCGCCCTCCATGAGTGAGGCGAAGACGACTCTCAGCACGTATCGGCACAAAGCCTCAGCCCTCATGGGGCCGACGAGCCGGGAGCGATCCACGGCCTCGTCCCCGTCGAGGACACGCATGAGCCCACGCTCGATGTGGGCGAGCATGGGGGCGCGTACGGCCTCGAGGGCTTCCTGTTCGGCACTGGGCAAGCGGCGCATCTCGGCGAACCAGTCGACGCTCATGTCGGCGCGCGCGGAGCTTAGGGCCTCGCGAAATCGCCGCACGTAGGAGGTGAACCGTTCGCCGGGGCGCACGGCGCAAAGCTCGTCGGAGAGGTTCTCTTCAAAGAAGCGGGTGAGCACGGCGGCCGTCAGGTCCGCCTTGGTCGGGAAGTAGCCGTAGACCGAGCCGACCGCAATGCCGCACGCGGCGGCGACCTTGCGCACGGAGAGCGCGGAGATGCCGTCGCGCGAGGCGATGGTATAGGCCTGGCTGACCAGTTTCTCCGGGTCGACCACTTGTTTGGGCACGGCTTCCTCCTGTCCTACTACCAGCGACAATCCATAATGAACAGTGTTCAGTATAGGCTCGCACACCCCTGCGTCAACAGAGGAAACTAGGAATCACACCACTACCACCAGCAAGTCATCTCACGCCAACGCAGCCCCCCCTGCTTGGCAAGGTAGGCCTCGCTCCGCGACAGTAATGTTATACTCGCCACAAGTCAACGAAGCCTGATGGAGAAAACCCATGTCTCGAGTCGCATCCCTCGTCACCTCGTTCTGTTTTGTCGTGACAGCCTATGCGGGCGGGCCTTTCACCATGGTGTTCCCCTCTCCCTTCCCGACGCTCCGGATCGACGTCTGGTTCCCCGCGATGCTTGTGTTCGCCGTGGCGACTGTCGTCTTCACCAATATCTCGCGCAACAGGCGCAATCCCCGCGAACTGGCGTTCTGGGGCCTCGTCATCAAACTTAGCTTCCTCCCCCTCTTCCTTATCGCGTGTTTGTTGATTCTCTTCCTGGGACAATATTTATTCGCTCCAGGCGGCCCCGCCCCTCACGCGCTCTTCCTCCCTCCCCTACTCCTGGGGAGCTACATCATCATGATCGTCACCTCGTCCCACGGGTTCGCGGCGATCGTCCGGGCGCACAACGAGCAACTGATTTCCCCTGAAATGGCAAAGAAGTACAAGCGAGGGCATGCCATTCTGATCGCCGACCTGGTTTCCTCATTCAGGCTCTACATGCTCCTGCGTCGACTCGACAGCGCCACTCCGACCAGCTCTCAGGACGCTTAACCTGCCATTTTCGCCGAGGCCACCCCATCAACCAGCGGCGTCCTGGTGCGCAAGAACCGACAGGCACTGGAGAGTTTCCATCGCTTGAGCGCGGCCGTGTGGACGATCTGGCTCATCCCCTCACATTGGGTGAGGCCAGGGCTACGTCCGCTCACGACACCCCCGAAGCCCGATCCGCTTCCATGTCAAAAGCCTGGACATAGTCATCGCTCAGGACGACCACGACACCATCTCCACCCATTGACACATTCTCACCCTCACTCCGGCCTTGAAACCCCTCCATTGAGCGGAAGAACTCTGATACACGGTGAAAGCAATCAGCGCTATCTCTCTCCTGGACGCCGCTACCCTGATCGCCGAATCCAACTGTCACATTTCCATGATCAGCAATCACCTCACGAAGACCGCTCACTAAGCCCACGGATACACCTTCTCCGATTTGGACGAGGTCACAATCAACACCATTGACGCTTTCGCGCCTCACTTCATCACGTGAAAGCCATTGCAGCACCGGCATGTAATGTACATAAATTGCCCCATCTAATTTAATAGTCAGTTCCCCCTCGCCAGCGCCGTCAGGATCCACGTCGCACAACTCCCAAGAACTCGCCTTCGATGCCACGCCACGCGGGAAACTTGATGCAACCACATGCTTCTCTAACTCATCTCCCGACCTCACCCACAGGGGACGCCCTGCAGCATCCAAGGTTATCACCAAATCGAGCTGCAGCTGACCCTTTGCTTCCTCCACACTCGCATAACGAACCCTCGCCCCTGACGTACCCTTCGCCTCCACAAGCGCATACGGAACCCCTCGATCATCGATCGCAACATAGTCAGGCTTGGGCTTACCGCCAGATGTCTTGCCATTGCCGCTAGATGACTTACCCTTACCACTAGACGGCGTAAGAATGAAGTGCTTACTATCTCCCGCATGAAGTAGTTGGTAGTTAGGCTTATTTCCTCCCAAGAACTTTTCAAACACAAGGCGCGCGCCAATCATGCCCATAAAGAATGACACAGCCCCTTTATAGCTAGCTTCAGCATGCCGATAGTCATCGGTCACGCAAAAGCATTTCGACGCCCTATCAGGAGCGAGAGCAAATCGCGGAATCGAACAATAGAACGCTCTCCCCCACCAGGAGGTGACGACATGCCCCTCAAAAGCGCCGTTATCGAGCGAATATCTAAAGAGATCCGCTACAGTGCAATTGACAGGCACATAACTGCCACCAATACTATTCCTCGACTTATAGTCACCATGCGAAGCGTAACGCCATACTGGAACGGCAGGCACATTTCCCCCTCTACTTCGAACTAAAGGTCCAGAGTCACCTAAACCCCCTCATTGACACCTGCGACAACAAGAGCTGAAACACAGTATAAACAAGGCCTGCCCCATCTTGACACCTGAGGGACGGATACAAAAAATACAAATTGTTTCGCGGCCGCACACGAAACTCTCGCTACCCTCACACAAACGGAATATCTCCAAACCTCGTCGCACTATCCGGCTATGCATGCTGCTGCGTCGACTCGACAGCGTCGCTCCCACCAGCTCTCAGGACGCCTAACCCGCCATTTCCGCCGAGGCCACCCCATCAGTGAGGGATCCGTACACCACGACGCAGTGGCCGAAGAACATATCGTCGTCATCGAAGTAGGCGGAAAATGAAGCGTCCGGATCCATGGCGATACTGGTGAGACCTAATCGCCGCGCGAAGCTCTCTTCCGTAATCTCAGGGACTTCCTCGTCGGCAGACTCACGCCATTCGCACGCGAGTTCGGTGAGCTCTCGCGCGGCGAACGCCCGCATGTCACGGTCCCAGCGATCCTGCTCCGCCAGCATCGCCTTCATCGCCTGCCTGGCCGCGGCCCAGCTGTCCTCGTGCGCCGGATCGACCTCGAGCGACACCTCGACCTGCTCGCCTTGCCACAGGAGGTCCCCTTCGAACATTCCATAGTCCTTGTTCAGGGTGAGCTCTCCAAGCACATCATCGTTGACCACGACTGGCGTGAGGTACCGTTCCAGCACCTCCTCCAGCGCGGGACACGTCGGATTCTCTTCCAAGACTTCCACGAGCAGGAACTGGTTCTGCGAGGAGGCGGTAACACCCTCAGGAACTTCCTGCGGGATCTTCTTGCGCGCCTTCACGCGATAGACCACCTCTTGACGGAAGCGGTCGAGGATGCCTCCCGCCTCGCTCTCTTCATCGCTGACGGCAAAGACGAGACGTCCTTCATCCTCATGTAACGCACCGGTCTGGCAGTCCACATGCGCAATATAGTAGTGCGTGACGTCCCAGAATCCGTTCCTCTTGCCGGCCCCGCCACCGCCGGCGAGCAGGACGAGGATCTCCCTGGCCTCGTCCTCAAACGTGCGTTCCCATTCGGCCTGCGTCATGTTGTCTTGCGAGCGCATGTATTCGAGCAGATCCACGAGCCTTCCTCCTTGATCGACGGGACCAGTTCGCTACGACGAACCCTACTCGACGCGAGGCTTCACGACCGACTCAGAGGCGAACGAGCCCCGGCCTCATGCCAAGAAAATGCGACAGCGTTCACTTCGCGAGCTCTTCAAACACGTCCGCGTAGGCATCCATGAAGTCAACAGCGACATCGACAGCGCTCTCAGACTGCTGTGCCGGCTGAATGACGACCCACGGCCTGTTGTTCTTGAGGATCGTGACAGGCTTCCCCGTCCTATTCACCTCTGCTGTCACTCGCGAAAAGTTGTTCTTCGCCTCAGCAAGACCCATAGTCAGTGTCGACATACCACTCCTTTCAACCTTAGCCATAATTATGGCCAGAATTCAACCTCAGATCAAGTGGTGCAACTGTCTACAGCCAACGCCACACCACCCCACAACACATCAATATCATCCCAGAATGAACCCAAACTGGTACCAGTCTGGGACTAGAATATAGATAGCGAAAGGAGCGATCATGCCGCCGATGACCCGCACCGCTGAGGTGAAGACCCGCACGACCGCACAGATCAAGGCCGATGCCGCAGCCGTCTATGCGCGCTGGGGAATTAGCCTCTCGGACGCAATCAACATCTTCCTCGCGAAGTCGATCGAAGTCGGAGGCCTCCCCTTCGACATGCGCCCCGAGACTCCCACGTTCGACGGACTCGAGCGCTACGCCTATCGCCCCACGATGGACTCAAACGGCGTCGCACAGCTCCCGGGAGACTGGGATGACGGCGACTGAGGGAGCGCCCGCGCCGTGGGAGATCTGGCACGCACGCTTTAACTTCGACGACCGCGGCTATAAGTTTCGCCCCGTCCTGGTTCTAGCTCACTCACCCACCGGGTTCCTGACCGCGATCATCACCAGCTTTACACTCAATTCACGAACAGATTCCTACGCTCTCCAGAACAAGGTGAAACGTTAGCGTAATGATCCTACAGCTCCCGCAGTATGTCACTTAGCTTTCTCGAAAAGATCTCAAGACCTTCTTTATCATCATGATATGAAAATACGCGCCTCGAGCTGAAATCGAAAGGTAACTTGCCAATCGGACCCGCATGAATCAGAATCGGTTTCTTTCCAAGCCCATCCGCAAATCCGAGTTCATACAGCACGTTCGAATTAAGATCAGTAAGATCGACAATCACCCCATATGAAGAGCGAATAAGATTCCTAACATCATCTGGAATATCGGTTGGAGTGTTGAGTTCATCAACACGACGCGCGGTCTTCCCTACCGCTTCAGCCCCATTCCGAATAGCCTCAAACACTGGATCCACGGAGTGATGCCCTCTATTAAAAGGCATCATCACTGCAATCATTGTTTCATCAATGGGCAAAGATTGGACCTCTTTCACTGCTCCCGGAAAACCATCTCCAAGCAAAATACGAAATGGATCCCCTTCAAATACACTCCAACGTGTACGATGACCAACCCACTCCAGTTGCCTCGGAGTATAGCTCTTATCCCCCAAAACCTGTTTCTCAATCAATAAATCTGAGGAAAATTGAAGAATCGGATTCTTCATTGTCGGACACATAGATGGAGAGTCGATATACCCGATACGCGCAATTTGCTTCCCAGTATCCGGCCCAAACTCTTTCACCATAATAGTAGGCAAATCACAGAGCGCTTCCAGATCTGGTTCATCATCGCGCGTAAATCGCTGCCTGATAGCACGGTTCGTATTCTCGAACATCCTGTCGGATTCAATCTCTCGAGATTCATCATACCTAATGATGAGATTAAAATACATGACTACTCCCACTCAATATTTAAAAAGTTTCGTACTTTCTTCAGTTTCAATCCCAGTTCGCCATTTTTCGGAATTTTGCACTGAATTAAACTAAATTCTCGAAAATCCATGTTGTCATATTTCTATCACGGGGCATTTTGATATGACAGACGGTGGCAAAGGTAGCGGGTGGCTTGCAGGCCCGCAGGTGTGAGACCTCCAAACCGCCTGAAGATTTGTCGGGGCAGGGCGGGGTAGAGCGGTCATTGCAAACCCTCCCCTTACCTCTATAGCGTGAACAGTTGGATTACTTCTTTAACGAGTTTCGCTGTTCTCGCTGTGATTGCTGCTTCGTCCCAATCGTTTCTTGAAGCAATATCGGAGTTGATATTCAAGCCGTTGAGGTAGCCAACAGAGTTGCCATCTTTATCCTTCCTGAGCTTCTTTTCCTGGAAGGAAAGATTGCTCAAGGTTGAGTTGTAACCAGTCAAAGTTAGGTTGCCGAGCTCATGGACATGATCGTTCTGAATCTGGGCGGCGAGCGCCTTGTCTCCACCGGCAATCATGGTGACCCAAGCGTCAGGTAGGTTCTTCCCCTGGGGAAGAACGTGTTCGATAGTCCAAACGTATGTACCAGAAGGAACGCGCTCCCAAAGGCCCTTCATCTCCTTGGTAACCGACGGCGTAGCCAAGCTCGTCAAAATGAACCTAGCCGTGTCAGGATTGGATTCATAAAGCGGGCCAGCAAGCATCTCAGCAAATCGATTATCGTCTGCCGAGACCGCCAGAAGCTTGGCGCGCACGAACTGCACGAGATCGTCACCAGTTTTCTTTTCATCTTCGATGCCCTCAACGATGTTGATGAAGATCCTGGTAAGGTCGCGCGTTGGAGGAGCGTCGGTAAGGTTACGCCTTACGAAGAACTTGACCAAAAGATCATTTACCTGGACCAGATGCTGATCCGTGAGCGAAAGGCTGTCCGCTCTCCGCATCAAGTGGAGCAGGAGCACATACGAGGGAACGCCCTGAATCCTTGAAAGGTTCATAAGCGACTCTTCCAAGTCGCCAGAGATGCCATCCGTGTCCACAAGCGCGATCTTCGTGTACTCCTCCGCGTTCTTGAGCAACCAATCGAGCATGCCGGCTGCATCGTTCTTAATCTGCTTCTCGTAGATGTGGAGGAGGTTTGACCTGGTTGCTACGGCTCCGAGAGGGTACTGAGCGGTTCCGGTGATGAACGGCTTGTTCACCTCTCGCCTGAACGCAGCGTATGCCTGTCTGAAGAAGCGCTCCTGAGTCTTGTAGTCCTCTCCAAGCAGGGAGAGCATGCGCTGCCACTGGTTGAAGTGGTCGTCCAGGTCCTCCTCGGTTGCGTCCTTAAAGCTGGAGAGCAGGGTGTTCTTGATGAGGTCAACCGCGCTCAAGGCCTGGCCCCTATTGTTAAGGGACTCGAACAGGGTATAGGCCTCGGATGCGTTGGAAACGCTGATCTGGACTATCACTGCGGAAAGCACTTTGTCGAGGAAGTTGCTGAAGGCCTCGTAGGCGTTGTTCGGGTGGGTTCTCTCAGGCGCTTCGACCATGGCCTCTAGTCGGGACTCGAAGTATGCGTATGCCTTATAGATCTTCCTGTTGCCTGCGTACTTGGGCCTCTTGTCCTTAATTTGATTGGAGACCCGCTCTCCCATGAGAGCCCTGTAGTCTTGGAGGTTCTGGCCTTGGACCTGGGGAACCACGCGCGTCTGCCCCTTGGACTTCTTCATGATGAGGCGGTTCTTGAGGTTGATGAGTTCGACGTTGACCTCATCTTCGTCCTCCTCGGCATCATCTTTGTGCTTGCTGAGCTGGTCGTACAGTGCAGCAAGCAGCAAACTGACGGTGGTGAGCCTCTGCTGGCCGTCGATAAGCTCGCATTGGGTCACGCCCTTTTCCGCATTGTAGCCATGGTCGATGACGATGATAGAGCCGAGGAAATAACCCTTGTCATTGTCGGAAATGTCGTCGAAGAGGTTCTCCCAGTCGCGCTTGGCCCAGGTGTACTCGCGCTGGTAGCGAGGCACATTAAACATGAGGGGTGAGTCCGTAGAGAATAGCTCGCCGATAGTCGGTTTGATTACGTCGTTGATCAACGAGATCACTCCAATTGGCCTGGTCTGGTTTTGTGGACCAGGTGTGTTGAGGGTTGTTGGTTGTTATTGGTGGTGTTGTGCCCATTGGCGTGCGTATTGGT
>ERZ773263.1771-NODE-1771-length-12506-cov-9.127701_pt1 | contig 12506 bp, 9 predicted proteins | sample MGYA00511076_ERZ773263 | MGnify/ENA primary metagenome ERZ773263 (study PRJEB29015, sample SAMEA2738155) | human oral metagenome | biome: human oral; feature: human-associated habitat; material: saliva | place: China | collected 2195 ... | reverse complement strand
GTGATAAGTACGATATTATCATGGTATGTAATGGAGTACGTTTATTTCACCACTAAAAGGAGGTAGTCTATGAAGGTTTTGGTAATTGGTTCTGGTGGTCGCGAACATGCAATCATACGTAAACTAAAAGAGAATCCTACAATTGAAGAAATTATCTGTGCGCCTGGCAATGGCGGTATTGCGGCAGATGCCAAGTGCGTTAATGTCAGTGCAATCGATCTAGCAAATATGGTAGAACTTGCTAAAAATGAGAAAGTTGATTTCTGTGTGGTAACACCAGATGATCCTCTTGCGATGGGAATGGTTGATATTCTTGAAATGGAAGGAATTCCTTGTTTTGGACCAAACGCAAATGCGGCAATCATAGAATCGTCAAAAGTATTTGCAAAAAACTTAATGAAAAAGTATCAGATACCAACTGCTGGTTATGCAGTATTCTCTGATGCGCAAGAAGCTATCAATTATATTCGCACAGAAAACCGTTATCCAACGGTCTTAAAGGCTGATGGCTTGGCCCTTGGTAAAGGTGTATTGATTGCACAGACAGAAGAGGAAGCCGTTCAAGCAGTCAATGAATTAATGGTTGATCAAGCTTTTGGACAAGCTGGTAAACAAATCGTTATAGAAGAATTTATGATAGGTCCAGAAGTATCTGTACTAGCATTTACAGATGGACATGTTGTAGTACCGATGGTTTCTTCTATGGATCATAAACGTGCACTAGATAATGACGAAGGATTAAATACTGGTGGTATGGGTACGATTGCGCCATCTCCATTCTATACAAAAGAGATTGCGGATACATGCATGAAGACAATCTTCCTACCAACTGTTGAAGCGATGAAACAGGAAGGAAGACTGTTCAAGGGTTGTCTATACTTTGGTTTGATGTTAACACCAGAAGGACCAAGGGTTGTGGAATACAACTGCCGCTTTGGAGATCCAGAGACACAAGTTGTATTACCTCTATTAAAGACCGACTTATTAACTATCATGCGTGCAGTACATGACGAGAAATTATCTGAACTAACGATTGAATGGGAAGATAAAGCATGTGCTTGTGTTATCTTGGCAAGCGGTGGATATCCACAGAAATATCATAAAGGATATGAAATTAGCGGTTTAGATGACTATGGACAAGTTGAAGGTGTAACCATTTATCATGCAGGTACTGCATGGAAAGATGGTAAGTACTATACAAACGGCGGACGTGTACTCGGAGTTAGTGCAGTTGGCGATACACTAGAAGATGCACTTCAACTCTCTTACGATAAGATTAAAGAAATTCATTTTACAGATATGTACTATCGTACAGATATCGGCAGAAAGGTGGTAAAACAATGACAGTATTCCGTTGTTTTGTGGAAAAGAAACCTGCATATGCAGTAGAATCGAAATCCATATTAAATGATTTACACGTTGCATTACGCAACCAAAATGTTGAAGCTGTACGTGTTTTAAATCGATATGATTTAGAAAATGTAGATGAGGAAGATTACATTGCCGCAAAGTATACGATTCTTTCAGAACCACAAGTAGATTTCTTTTATGAAGAAGAAGCACCTACACCAGATTATGATGAATATATTCTTGCGACAGAATATTTGCCTGGACAGTTCGATCAGCGTGCAGACTCTTGTGCACAGTGTATTCAACTCAGTTCCATGAAACAAAAACCTACTGTAAAAACAGCTCGTCTTTATTACATCAAGGGCAAATTGACTGATGATGAAAAGAAATTGATTGAAGAAACTTTAATCAACCCAGTGGAAGCTCGTATCGCAAGTTTAGAGAAGCCAGAGACAATCATCATGTCTTTTGAAACTCCAGAACTTCCACCAGTGATTGATGGTTTTATCGAACTTGATGAAGAAGGCTTAAAGAAATTTCTAAAGGAACATGGACTTGCGATGGATTTAGAAGACCTCAAGTTCATGCAGGAATACTTCCAAAAAATTGAATGCAGAAACCCGACGATTACAGAGGTGCGTGTCATCGATACCTATTGGTCAGACCATTGTCGACATACAACATTCCATACAGTTATCGATGATGTAGAGATTCAACCTGAATATGTAAAAGATACGTATTTAAATTACCTAGATTTACGCAGTCATATCTATGCCGGTCGTACACCCAAACCAGTATGTTTAATGGATTTGGGTACGATTGGAGCCAAAGCATTAAAGAAATATGGTAAGTTAACAGATTTAGATGAGTCTGAAGAAATTAACGCATGTTCTGTAAAAATCAAAGTTGATGTAAATGGCGAAGATAAGGATTGGTTATTGATGTTTAAGAATGAAACACATAACCACCCTACAGAAATCGAACCATTTGGCGGTGCTGCGACTTGCCTTGGTGGCGCAATCCGTGATCCATTATCAGGACGCAGCTATGTATATCAAGCAATGCGCGTAACAGGTGCTGCAGATCCGCTAAAGCCAATTAGTGAAACGATGAAAGGGAAGCTACCACAGCGTAAACTCGTAACAACTGCAGCTGCTGGTTATAGCTCTTATGGTAACCAAATTGGTTTAGCAACAGGGCTTGTACGTGAAATCTATCATCCAGGATACGTTGCGAAACGTATGGAAGTTGGTGCTGTGATTGCGGCTGCCCCAGAAGAGAATGTTGTTCGTTTAAGACCAGAACCAGAGGATGTAGTCATCTTATTAGGTGGACGTACAGGGCGTGATGGTTGTGGTGGCGCAACAGGTTCTTCAAAGTCACACAATATCGAATCATTAGAAAGCTGTGGGGCAGAGGTCCAAAAGGGTAATGCGCCAGAAGAGCGTAAGCTACAAAGATTATTCCGTAATCCAGAAGCCGCAAAACTTATCAAACGCTGTAATGACTTTGGGGCTGGCGGTGTAGCAGTAGCTATTGGAGAACTCGCTGATGGATTGGTGATAGATTTAAATAAGGTTCCAAAGAAGTATGAAGGCTTAAATGGAACAGAACTAGCGATTAGTGAGTCCCAAGAGCGTATGGCTGTTGTCGTTAGAAAAGAAGATGCTGAAAAGTTCCAAGAACTTGCAAGCATGGAAAATCTTGAGACGACAATAGTAGCAAAAGTTACAGAAGAACCACGTATGATTATGACCTTGCAGGGAGAAGAAATTGTAAATATCTCTCGTGAGTTCTTAAATACAAACGGTGCAAGTAGACACACATCCGTTGTGGTTGGTGAAGACCAACCAGAAGAAGAGGTTCAAGTAGAAAGTCTTCGTGCAGGTATGGATAAGCTTGTAGAAGATCTAAATATCTGTAGTCAAAAAGGCTTAGCGGAACGCTTTGACGCAACGATTGGTAGTGGCACTGTATGCATGCCATTTGGTGGTAAATACCAAATGACACCAAGCCAGGTAATGGCTGCTAAGATTCCAGTATTAGATGGTGAAACAGATACAGCATCGCTCATGGCCTATGGCTATGATCCAGAGCTATCCTCCTTATCGCCATATAAGGGTGCGATGGCTGCGGTCATTGAAGCGATGTCAAAACTCGTTGCGGCTGGTATTGATCCTAAACATGCATGGTTATCGTTCCAAGAATACTTTGGACGTACTGGCGATAATCCAGAGAAGTGGGGCAAGCCATTTGCGGCATTACTTGGTGCACTCAAAGCCCAAGCAGAATTAGAAGTTGCGGCAATCGGAGGTAAAGACTCCATGTCAGGAACATTCGAAGATATCGATGTTCCACCTACACTCATTGCCTTTGCGGTATCTACGGCAAAAGCTTCTCATATTATCACAAATGAGTGGAAGGCTAAAGATCACTATATCTATGCAGTGATGCCAGAATATGATGAGAATGGTATTGTGGACTTTACGAGTGTGCGTGCGGTATTTGATAGAGTTTACTCTTTAATTGGCTCAGGTTGTGTGAAGTCTGCTTGTGCACTCGAACATGGTGGCACAGCAGAAGCACTTCTCAAGTGTAGTCTAGGTAACCGTATTGGTTTTGCATTAGAAGAAGATGTAAATATCAATCAAATCTTTAAGAAGTGCTATGGTGGGTTCTTGTTAGAAACAGATAAAGAAATCGAAGGGCTTGAACTGCTAGGTAAGACAATAGGAGAGTTTGAATTACGTACAAAGGATGAAGCTATCTCCTTAGATGAATTGCAAACTCGCTATGAAGAAAAACTAGAATCTGTATATCCTTGCAATATCAAGCAGAGTGAAAAGGAAATTGAACCTGTATCTGTGGAACGTAGATTTGACATGCATGCAAGTTATACGGTTGATACTCCACATGTCTTAATTCCTGTATTCCCAGGAACAAACTGTGAATATGATACAGCACGTGCATTTAAACGCGAGGGTGCTGAAACAGAAATCTTCGTAATCAAGAATCTAACAGCACAAGATATCGAAGATAGTGTGGAAAGATTTGTGGATGCGATTGGTCGTAGTCAAATCATCGCACTTCCAGGTGGATTCTCAGGTGGTGATGAACCAGATGGCTCTGCAAAGTTTATCGTTTCCTTCTTCCGTAACCCAAAGGTAAAAGAAGCAGTAGAAGACTTACTCAATCATAGAGAAGGTTTAATGATTGGTATCTGTAATGGATTCCAAGCTCTCGTAAAACTTGGACTTGTGCCATATGGCAAGATTATGGAACCGGATGAATTCCGTCCAACACTGACATTTAACACAATTGGAAGACACCAATCCAAACTCGTTAAGACGAGAATCGCATGTAATCAATCCCCTTGGATGAAATATATGAATGTTGGAGATATTCATACAGTAGCGATTAGCCATGGCGAAGGAAGATTTATCGCAAAAGATAATGTTATTCAAACCTTGATTGACAATAGTCAAATTGCGACACAGTACGTTAACTTTGAAGGACAACCAACATCTGATATTCATTTCAATCCAAATAATTCTGTCTATGCGATTGAGGGAATTACCTCACCGGATGGACGCATTCTTGGTAAGATGGGACACTCTGAGCGTAATGGCGAAAACCTTTATAAGAATGTACCAGATATTGAAAATCAACAGTTGTTATTTAAGGCGGCAGTTGAATACTTTACAAAGTAAGTCTAGAAAAGAAGGGGCTGTAACGCATAACAGCCTAGAAAATAAAATGTCCAACCTCTAAATTAAGAGGAAGGACATTTTATTTTTGGTTATAATTTATGTATGGAAAACACAATAAATCATAATCTAACCTACGCAGATTATACCCATATCAATTGCGTTTACCAATAGAATTATCACTGGTCATTGATAAAAGTTAAGTTCCTTTCAAAAATAATTGAGGAATAATTGAGGAATAATTGAGGCTTTCATACCCTTAAAGTAGAATTTAACTTTTCCTCAAAATAATATGTTATTATATCTAAGACTCCCTTTTTACATGTATAACTGTTAAAAATGGGATTATATAGTATTAACGTGAAAGCAAGGAGGAATTTGCAATGGAAGGATCGCTTAACAACAGAAAGGGCATATCGGGTGTATTGTTATCGATGCTAATGGTTATTAGTATGTTGTTTAATGTGCTACCAACGACTGTTTTGGCAGAAGGATCACCAAAGGAAGTAACGGCAACGATTACGAATTTCGAAATTCAGAACTTAAGTGGACAAAAAGCGGATAAAGTCTTTGTTAGTGACAAATTTTACTTAAGCATGAATTGGGATGCTAGTTCAAATGGAGTTGGGCTGAATGAGGGTGATTATTTTGATATCACTTTACCTGACAAAATGAAGTTCCCTCCTGATACAACAGCTTCTGATTTTGATATTCTTGGTCCAGATGGCGTGACGGTGATTGCAAAGGCACATGTGACACCTGGTCCTGGAGATAAAGGTGGTAAGGTTCGTGTTACCTTTACTAACTGGGTTAATGGCAAAGAAAATATTAAGGGTGATATCCGCCTTGCTGCGCAGTTTGATCGTGAGGCGGTCAAGAAAAACGAGAAGAATCATTTTGATATCGCGGTGAGTGGTAAAGTTATTCCTGCAGATGTCACGGTTGTGGGTCCTGTGGATTTACCACATGATGAAATGCTTGCTAAATGGGGACAATCTGCAGCTGATCCTAATCAAGCAGAATGGTGGGTTCGTGTTAACTATGCGAAGGCGCACCTAACAAATGCAGTGATAACAGACCATTTAACAGGTGGGATTGGAAATGAGACTTATATTCCTAGTAGTTTCAGATTAGTTCATGTTGAATATAATTCTACAGGTGATAACAAACAGGTATATGGTGAGGTAGATTTATCTGATAAGCTCACTTTCTCTCCTGATAATAAGACGTTTAAAATCAATCTTGGTGAGGTAAATGGCGAGCAATATCGTCTTATCTATCGAACGACATATACACCTGGAACTAGATTGGTAAACAACGTAAATATTACATCTAATGAGACAAGTAATGAGACGCACGGAAGCCATATTTCAGCAAACTCAGGTGGCTCTGGAACAGGTAATCTAGCAAATAAGATCAAGCTCATTAAGGTTGATGCAGATGACAATGCAATTACTTTGGCTAATGCAGTTTTTGAGGTGACCCGTCCAGATGGAACAAAGTTTGAATTAACAACTGGCACAGACGGAACAGTTACTTCCGGTGCTCTCTTACATCAGGAACATATAAAGTGAAGGAAAAGACGGCTCCGATTGGATATGAATTAAATCGTGATGAATATACATTGCAGGTTACATCATCCGGTGGAGCAATACAGACAATTACGAATAAGCAGATCAAGACATCAGTAAGTGTGGAGAAGGAATGGATAGGACAACCAGCAACTTCTGTGACAGTAAAATTACTGGCAGATAATGTCGAGAAAGAAAGCATCGTATTGAATGCAGGCAATAACTGGAAGCATACATTTAATAACTTACCTAAACATGATAGGATAGACGGACATGAAATCGTCTATACAGTAAAAGAAGAGCAGATTGCTAACTATGATCCAGCAATCACAGGCGATATGGCTAGTGGCTTTAAGATCACAAACACAAATACAGAAAAGATATCTATCCCTGTTGAAAAGAAGTGGGTAGGACCAGCAGTAGCTCGAGTAGATGTGAAACTGTTGGTAGATGGCGAAGAAAGAGAGACACTTACTTTGAGTGCAGCAAACCATTGGAAGGGTGAATTTGAAGAATTGTACAAATATGACCCAGTAGATGGACATGAAATCCAGTACACGGTGAAGGAAGTTGCCGTAGAGGGATATACAAGTGCTATCTCCGGTACAGTGCAAACAGGTTTCACAATTACAAATACAATTACTGGTAAGGTATCTGTTCCGGTGACCAAGAAGTGGATAGGTAAAGAAGCAGATTCCGTAACGGTACATCTATATGCAGATGGAACGGATACAGGCAAATCAGCTACATTGAATGCTGCAAATCAATGGCAATATACGTTTGCGAATTTGGAACAGTATAAAGATGGGAAGGCCATCAACTATACAATCAAGGAAGATAGTATTGCTGGTTATGAAACGAAAGTAACAGGCGATATGAAAGGCTATATCGTAACAAATACAAACACGGAGAAGTTGACGATTCCGGTCGAAAAGAAGTGGATTGGAAAAGAAGCAGCTCAAGTAGATGTGAAACTGCTGGTAGATGGTGAAGAGAAAGAGACACTCACCTTGAATGCCGCAAACCAGTGGAAGGGTGAATTTAAAAATCTGTATAAGTATGACCAAACAGATGGACATGAAATCCAGTACACGGTGAAGGAAGTTAGCGTAGAGGGATATACAAGTGCTATCTCTGGTACAGCACAAACAGGTTTCACAATTACGAATACGAAAAATCCTGTACCACCAACAACACCTAAGACAGGCGATAACTCAAATCTATCTCTCTATATTGGTGTAGCTGTTGTAGCTTTGGCGATTCTTGGATTTGTCATTATAAAGAGATTTAAATCGAGTAAGTAATAAATAAATTCATAGAGGTCGATAGTTTAGTCTATCGGCTTTTTCTACTTATATTTTTTGAGGAATTATATATAATGTGATTGTTAATCAATAGAAAAAGGTACTGTATGAGAATTCTTTTAGCTGAAGATGAACGTAAACTCGCTTCTGCCATTGTGGCATTTTTAAAAGATGAAAGGTATGATGTCGATTATGTTGGAGATGGATCTGCTGCATTATCATCTCTAGAGACAGGTGTGTACGACATCGCAATTATGGATGTCATGATGCCGGAAATGAATGGGTTTGAAGTGGTTCGTTCTGCACGTAACGCTGGGGTAAAAACACCTATTTTGATTCTATCTGCCAAAAGTGAGGTAGATGATAAAATTACAGGACTTGATAGTGGTGCAGATGACTATCTAGCAAAGCCATTCCAAATGAGAGAACTTCATGCACGATTACGTGCTCTAGCAAGACGCGGTACAAATATTCAGGATGATAGTATTCATTTTGCGGATCTATCATTGAATGTATCGACTGCAATGTTGAGCTGTTCTACAACAGGTCAGAATGTACGTCTTGGTGAAAAAGAATTAAAGATTTTAGAATATATGATTGGTAATCAAGGAAAAATCATGACAAGAGATCAACTTGCTATCAAGATTTGGGGTTTTGATAATGAAGCAGAGTATAACAATGTGGAAGTGTATATGACTTTTACGAGAAAGAAACTACACTTTGTTGGAACCAAGGTTGAAATCAAGGCAATTCGTGGTCTTGGTTATGAATTGAGGTCAGAACATGTTTAATCAATCTAGAAGAAAAATCGTCCTAACAATTATGGCTTCTATTACACTGATGTTTGCGGTAACTCTTGCGGTTATCTTATTGGTTAGTTTTCGTGAAATACGTGAAAGGAATCAAACAACCCTAGAACATTACGTTGCATCTTATACATTGAAGCAAACGACAAGTGCGAATAAATCACAATCTCTAAACGATACTGTACCAAAAGAAGATAAGACAGACCTTCAACTTGCGACCTTCTATGCGGTTGCCTTACGGGAAGATGGAACGGTGTTAAGAGTTGATAATGCAGGGAAATCATTATTTACAGAAGAAGAACTAGTGAAGCTTGCAAAGCAACTGATTAGTGAAAATAAAACAGAAGGGCAGACTGCAACACTATCCTATATGATTGCCAGCAAGAATGGATATACGCTTGTGGCATTTATGGATAACACTGTATCAGAAGGTGGACTAAAAACCATGTTACGAAACGTAGTAGTTGTAGGATCCATTGCGATTATCCTATTATTTGTAATCTCTATTTATTTATCAAAACAGATTATTAAACCACTTGCAGAGAATGATCAAAAACAGAAACAGTTTATCTCGGACGCAAGTCATGAATTAAAGACACCACTTGCGGTGATTAGCGCAAATGCAGAAATGCTTGCAAAAGAGATTGGACCAAATGAGTGGTTATCAAATATCCAATACGAAAACCAACGTATGGATGATCTAGTAAAACAGCTATTGCATTTATCGCGTGCAGAAAATGCAGAAGTGGTGATGGAGAAGGTAGACTTATCACGGATTGTGACTGGTGAGGTGCTAGCCTTTGAAAGTCTTGCATTTGAACAAGGGAAAGCCCTTCAATATGATGTGAAGGAGAATATTCAGATAACTGGAAATCAATCGCAATTAACACAATTGACTTCAATCTTAATTGATAATGCGATACGTCACGCAACAGGGAATGAAATTGATTTAGAATTATCCCAACAGGGATACACAGTTATATTGAGTGTGGAAAATGAAGGAAAAACAATTTCGTTAGAAGATCAGCAGCACTTATTTGATCGCTTCTATCAAGTAGATAAAGTCAGAAATAGTGAAGGACATCACTATGGTTTAGGTTTATCCATCGCAAAAGCAATCACCCAAAACCATGGTGGAAATATTGAAGTTTCTTGTCACAATAACAAAATTAAATTTAAAGTTACACTTTTTCAAAAATTTAATATTTTTCAATCTTCGTTCAATAAAAGCTCTGTATAGTGAACTCATACAAAAGGAGGTCACATATATGACAACACTTAGAAGACATTTAACTCCCCTCTTCGCAACAATACTTGCACTAAGCTTATGTGCATGTAAGACAAATACAACGACAACTTCCGCTAGTACAAACCAAGCTCCATCTAACCAAAATGGAGGCCCAGGTGGACAACCTCCGGGAGGAAGTAGTGCAGCAGACGTTAGTTACAAAGGTGCTGTTGAAATCACTACAAAGGATTCACAGACAGGACAGACATACGCTAGTACAACAAGCGATGAAAGTGCATTGTTAATCTCTACTTCTGATGAAGTAACAATCACAAATCCAACTCTTACAAAGACGGGTGATTCTGATGGCGGTGACAACTGCAACTTCTATGGATTGAACGCTGGTCTTCTTGTCAAGGGTGGATCAACAACTACTATCAAAGGTGGCACGATCACAACCGACGCTGATGGTGCAAATGGTGTATTTAGCTATGGTGGTAATGGTGGACAAAACGGCGCAACAGGTGATGGTACAACTGTTAAGATCAGTGACACAAAGATTGTGACAACGGGTGATGGCTCCGGTGGTATCATGACAACTGGTGGTGGTACTACATATGCATATGACCTAGACGTTACAACAAGTGGACGTTCTTCTGCGGCAATCCGTACCGATAGAGGTGGTGGAACTGTCGTAGTAGATGGTGGTACTTATACATCGAATGGCTTAGGTTCTCCGGCAATCTACTCTACAGCGGATGTCAGTGTTGCGAATGCAACATTACTATCGAATCTATCGGAAGGTGTATGTATTGAAGGCTTGAACTCTATCACCTTAGAGAACTGTGATTTGACGGCCAACAATACACAGCGCAATGGTAATGCGACATTCTTAGACACAATCATGATCTACCAGTCTATGTCTGGTGACGCAGATAGTGGTACAAGTACATTCACAATGAATGGTGGCAGTCTTACAAGTAAGAGCGGTCATGTATTTCACGTAACAAATACACATGCGGTTATCTCTTTAAAGAATGTTACAATCAACAATAAAGACTCTGAGAATATCTTACTTTCTGTATGTGCTGATGGATGGAGTGGCGGAACAAACAACGCTACATTGAAGGCTGATACACAGGCATTAACAGGTACAATCAAAGTTGGTAGTGACTCTACATTTGCTTTAGAATTAACAAATGGTTCTACCTTCAAGGGTGCAATCGATGGCAATATCACAAACGCAGCAGGCGATACAGTTTCTACAAAGGTTGGTACAGTATCCGTTACTTTAGATAGCACAAGTACTTGGACATTAACAGCTGACACTTATGTAACTTCATTCAACGGGAACGCTTCAAATGTTATCGCAAATGGTTATACATTATATGTAAATGGTGTAGCTTTAACAGGTACAAAGTAACATATATAAAGATTAGATGTAGCAGGTTTTATTTCTGCTACATCCTTTTTTATCGTAGAAATTTGGTTCGCGGCAAAATCTATCATGCTTTATATTTACGATTTGACAGATATTGCGTTAATGATGAAAGCGATTGGTTTTGTTTCAAGCGTTGCATTGGCTACTTGGTTATTTTTAAAATTTTGAAAATAAAAAAATAGATGAAATATATTCATGATGATTTTATGGATGATAATATTTACAGCATTCATTTCAAAAACCGAATTGATTGACATGGAAGGTTGCTTCCTTTATTAAAATTCGAGTATCAAATATGAAAGAGCATAAGTAGAAGAGTTGCCGGTAGGCAGTGAGGATTAGATGTGTTGTTTTAACTTTCGTCTAGCGGAGTTAGATAGTAAAAAGCCTATGGTTTGTTTTATTTCTGATTTTGGTGTCACTGTAATACGATTAGCCAACAAAGTAAAAATAAATCTATACGAATGGTTCTAATCTTCCTCGAAGTCAAGAAAAATTGAAAACACAGTAGACAAATATGATGCGCAAGCTATGTAGCTTAAGGATTTTTTTGAAGATAATAGGGTTAATCGTTAGCGGATCAAAACAGATGCTTTTAAAGGCTTGAAATAATAGATATTACTTGTAAGTGACGTAGATAAAGCGACGCAAAGTATGGAGCTGTTTTGTGAGGTAATCTGTTTTATATTTGCAAGTTCATTAAAATGGGTTATCCTAAAAACATGAAAGAATATAAATCCTCCGCCAGTAAGCGTTTTGTCAAGTACCTTTTTTGATGTATTGGCGCTTTTATTTTGAAAAAATAAGTAAGAAAAACAGCAAACCTTTGTGATTTACTGTTTTTAAAATTGTTCTATTCAATTAGACAAATCGGAATTTAGATTTTAACCCTTACGGAAAATAAAACGGGCTATTCTCCTGAAGTATGTTCTATAACATTATAGTTTAATGCAAAGTGTAGCTATATAGTCATTTCCATAACGTGATAATCGATGCCTTTTGTCACACGATTCATAAAAATCTATCATAGCGAGACCATTTTTAAGTTGTCCTCTAATCTGAGTTTCTAAGGTATGGCTAAATTCATATCCATATTCTG
>ERZ773263.1770-NODE-1770-length-12509-cov-4.905573_pt1 | contig 12509 bp, 9 predicted proteins | sample MGYA00511076_ERZ773263 | MGnify/ENA primary metagenome ERZ773263 (study PRJEB29015, sample SAMEA2738155) | human oral metagenome | biome: human oral; feature: human-associated habitat; material: saliva | place: China | collected 2195 ... | reverse complement strand
ACAACCTAAAGTTGAAAAACCAGTAGTGAAACCACACCCTGTTGAGCAACCTAAAGTTGAAAAACCAGTAGTGAAACCACACCCTGTCGAGCAACCTAAAGTTGAAAAACCAGTAGTGAAACCACAACCGACTAAACAATTGAAACCAATTAGAAAACAAGCAGAACATCAGTTAGTAGTTCGCCGCCGTAAACCTATCGATTCGGGTCATCTTAGTCATAGATATTATCTTCGCCAACGACATCAATATCCGAAACATAGATTATCAGTAAAACAAACCCGTAGGCCATATGAGTCTCAAAAACAACATTTCCATTTAGCGACAGCACTTCATCAACTCATTAAGAAAACCGATTAGACAAAACCCTGTACATTTGCTAAAATAGTAATAGAAGAAATAGAAAGAGGATAAGTTAATGAGTCAACGTGTAGATAACATGAAACAAGCTCTTGCTCGATATCGTGAAGGTCGTGAACGTTATCGTCAGCAATTCGGACCAACGTTAACAGATACCGTAACATCAGTTGCCACGGAAGCTGTTAATGGTACTGTGGAAGCTATTCGAAAACCTTTAGGACGTGCCCAAGAGGGCTTCATCACCTTAAAAGAGCGAGCAAGCCAACGAGCAGCTGAGCTACAGGAAGCCAGTCAAGTAAAACGCCAAGAACGTTATGATAAAATGGTCGCGACAGGAGAAGCACTTGGTAGAAAAGCTGGAGAAGTCAGTGACGCAATTGGACAAGGAATCGATAAGGTAAAAGGTTTTGCCACAGCCACATGGGGGAAAGCTCAATCATTTTCGATGGATTTGTCCCAGCAATGGGAAGAGCATAAAGCAAAAGAAAAAACACCACTCTTTGAACGTTTAAAAAATCGTGCGCAAAATGTACTAGATGTGGCAAAAGAAAAATTAAATCATGCCGCAACAAGCATGGTTGAAAAGTATGTATTACCTTATTACGCAAATCAGACAGGAAAACAGGTTGCTGGAATGCAAGATATGCCGACCGAACCTAAATTAGAAGGTGCTACAGAGAAACCCTCATATGAAAATTTAGTTGAAGATGAACGTCGTCGAAGGGAGGCAGAATTCGCAGCCTTTTATATGCAAAATAGAAAAGATGCTGATTCTTTAAAGCGAGTACAAGACCTTCAAAATGTTGAAGCGAAAGGTCCTAAAGTGACTAATCAATCTCTTGCTCGAAGTGCTGCGTGGTCTACTTTCTGGTCAAGCATTAAAGGTGAAGAATCAATACCCGCTGATATTGCAAATAAGGTCATTGACCAAGTTGACCAATTAGCGCATTTAGAAGAACATGCACAAAACTTAAAAGAGGAAGAAAACATACAACGTGCTCAATTGGAGGAGCAATTAACACCCCTTAAAAATGCACGTCAAGAAGTTCAAGAGGAAGTTGATAAAGCAAGTAAAGAATTAAATTATGTCAGTCCTCATGGTGCAACAGCAGAAGCATACCGACAATTTGTCGAAGCGGAAGTGAAATATAGTCAAGCACTTCTTAATGATGCCAAAGAACGTGGCGCATCGGCTGAAGAAATTTCTAAATTAGAATCCAATCTTTCGTTATCTCAAAATGAACTAGATGAGTTAAACAATCCCTCTTTAGGTTCAGTTTCAGCCTCTCAGGAAGGTTTAATTAAACAAGATGACCAAAAAGATATAAACAACGCCACAGTATCTACTGAAGTCTCAAATCAGTTAACGGCAGACAATGATGCATCAACATTTGACCCTCGTAACACAAACACAGGACCAGCCCCATTCATCGTTGAGAATATTGAACCAAAAGGTTTGATTGACCTCAATAGTCTCACTCCACTAGCAGCTGCACAAGTACGATTATTCGCTCAAGATTATAGTAATCTCAATGATGAAGGTAAGAAAGAATTAGTCGACTCCATTGTTTCTCAAGATTACGACCCAGAAAACGGTGCTCGTAGAGTAGACTTATTCCAGGTAGCTAACGATATTGACAATGGAAATAGCCAAGCATATGATGTTGGTAAATATAGTCAAAAAGAATTAGAATATCAAGTCGAACGCGAACAGGTTCGTCATGAGTTTAAAACGACAAAGGCTAGTCAAGAACCTCTTATGGATTCGCCTAATTTTATAAATAATGCGGAAATTGCGAGATTCGCCACTGAATATATGAACGCCAATCCACATGAGCGAGAAGAATTACGTACTCAGATAATTGATATGGAAAAGGCTCCTTATGATTTAATGCCGTATGATTATTATGAGGTAACACAAGTTATAGACACTGAACATTTATCGGCTCAAGATATCGCAGACCGATATGGAATCTCAGGTGATAAAGCGCCCGAACAATGGGAAGAGCAAATAAATGAAGTCATGGCCACAGACCGTCAGTTAGTTGACTTAAATGACGACATTATGTTAGACACTGGTGGCCCTAATGAAGACTTTGCTAGTCTTTATGACGCAGTACCACCTTTAACAGATGATGATTTAGCCGGATTAGACAACGGTTATGGTTATGAACTATAAAGAACTCTTTGAGTTCTTTTTTAATACTTAGACTAAAACAAAAAAAGAGCCTTATCAGCTCTTTTGCTTTATTTTACAGCATCACGAAGTGTTTTACCAGCTTTGAACGTTACCGCTTTGCTTGCTGGGATATCAATCACTTCTTGAGTTTGTGGGTTACGACCTTTACGTGGTGCACGGTCTACCACTTTGAAATTACCATAACCTTGAAGTGTTACGGCACCATCTTCTGCAAGCAATTCTGCAATTGCTTGGAATGTATTTTCTAGGAAGATACCACTATCTTTTTTAGTGAATCCAGTTTTTTCTGCGATTTTTGTAACGAGTTCAATTTTTGTAGCCATGTTTGGCTCCTTTCTGTTTCTAACATTGATTAAGGTAATATTCTCTATTCCTTATGTTTTAAGTATAGCATATTTCCTAAATCTTTGCAAGACCTAGTATTACATACTATTCCTTATGTTTTAAGTATAGCATATTTCCTAAATCTTTGCAAGACATAGTATTACATACCATTCCGTATATTTAAGTATAGCATATTTCCTAAATATTTGCAAGACCTAGTATTACAAACTCTATAAGTTATGTTTCTTAATTTTTCGCAACATCTGATACATAGTATGACGTTACGTTAACAATATGATGGCCTTCTTTATCGGTATTTATATAGGCAAATGGTTTCCCATCAAAAAGGGCAATTGTCTGATAAGTATCATCTGATTGTTTATAGGTTTCAAGCGTCACCTTATCTTTATCTTTAACCTCTATCGTATCTCCAATTTTTGGAAGAGATTTGGTTAATTCGTCTGTAATCTTTTTACCAGTTTCATCATCTGCTACTGTTGTTTTAGACTCAGGATTAAACAATTCAAAATCTGTATAAAGTTTTGTCGGTTCATCTGGGTTATATACAGTTGCGCCTAAGATATATCCTCCTGCTAGATTTTGGGTTGCAATTTTATACGGAAGATTCGAGGTCTTAGCCGTAGCTTCTAATTTTTCCTGCACAGTACTTAAATATGTTTTAACAGCGGGTTCCACTTGTTCGGTACTTGTTTCCGCAGTTGTTGATGTGCTAGGGTGTGTCCATTTCCATAAACCAAAACCTAATATTAACAGAATAACAGGTACAATTGGAATCACCCACCAAAATTTTGGTAATGGTTTTTTTGATTCAACAGGAACATCAATATGTTCAGCTGTTTGTGCGAGTAATTCATCAGTCACTAATTGTCTAGGTAAAACTTGAGTTACGATTGTTCCAACTAAATCAATCGCTTCCCCTTTACGCCCAATATCAGTCAATGGAATTGTTTCAATTTGTGTACCTATTTCCGGCTCTACATTTGAAATAGTATCACTCAAATCTAGGGGTTCATCTTTACGAATATGTTGTTCTATTTCTTGTACACGTAATTCCTGCGTACGAGATAGTTTTCGTTCTCTATATTCACGACGTAGATTTTCAATTGAATCCTTATCAGTTGTTGTTAAATTTGGTTTCATAGTTAATTCCTTTCTAAGCAATAGGAGTCGCAAAATGTCGACCACCATATTTTTTCATTGGTAATGAATAGTGTTGGCTCAATAATTTTCTAACAGCTTCGGCGTCTTTTGTATAACGACTAAGAATAGGTTTTGAGCCATTTATCCATAATGTTCGGGTTGCTTTATCCATATGATATAGTTCTGAACAAGATACCCCGTTACTTAACGCATCAATCAAACGTTCAGTATCAAGACCACTTCTTGCAAGTAAATCGACAACTCGTTCTTTTGGACCCTCTTGTTCATGTAGTTTAGGTCGGTCCACAGACGCCAGAAAACTATCCGTCAGAAATACAGGGGTCAATCCACAACGTTCTTGTATCAATTGATTTAAAATGTAGGTACGTGTTGTATTAGAGTTACGTGCCAACATATCGATATAATCTGCCACTGCATTATCACAGTTAAAACTAATTAATTTTGACATATTTTCATTCCTTTTTATTTTATATTCATAGTATACCATAATATGAATTGGACGTCAAGGGCCAAATAAAAAGAACTCATTGAGTTCTTTTTATTTTGTTTTATTTGCGTTTACGGCGTTTCAATCGAGCAGCAAAACCAAACAACCCACTACCAACTACACCGGTCATCATAGACGCATCACCTGTATTTGGCAATACTTTTTGTTCAACTTTATCTCGATTTGGTATTTCAATTGATTTAGTACCTTTGCGAATAATACGTTTAACCATATTAATACTGTCATCAGAAATTACTTCGGTTACGTTACCTGTTTTAGAATTGACTGTGAACTGATGAATTTGGCGCACACGACCAGAATGACCGACTTGTTCAACAATTTCCTGGCCTTCAGTTAGTTCAGCATCTTCAATATATTCTATTTCAATAGGAATTTCACGTTCTTCAATGATTGCTTTTGTCCCGACAGCAATAATACGTTCTTGCGCATCGACCCGTTTAATTTCAGGTGACAACGCTCTAATCTCACCCGTTTTCTCGTCAACCGAGTATGCGATACGTGTCGCTATATACCCATCATCACCCTCATATACTACACGGGTTTGACCATTTTCAAGAAACTTATCTTCTACAAATCTTGTTGTGCGTGATAAGACTTCCTTTGTGAGTTTTGGCTTAATTCCTACACTAATAACTCTTGGTTTACCATCTCGTTTTGTCACAATAGGTTTACCTTCGATAATCGAACCATCTTTAGTGTTTCGTTGACGAGTAATTGTGGTAATCACTTTTCTATCTTCACCATCGTCAATAAGAGTCAATTCTCCGTTTGGTTTCTCTGGGTCACCTATATAACGTGTAGTGCGTTCAATTGTTTCAACTGACTCTTTTGGTTCAATCATTTCAAATTGTGGTTTTTCGATAATTGGAGGCTCAATTGGCTTATCTTGAGGCGTTTCGCCATCGATATCATTCTTTATACGAGTGCCAATTTTTACCACGCGTTCTTTTGGTTCAATTCGTTCAATAATTGGTTCACCATCCACAACAGAACCGTCTTTAGGACTTACTTTGCGAGGAATACGAGTGATAATCTTACCATCTTCCCCCTCAATTTCGACCTTACGTTCACCTTTTGGCATATCAGGGTCATCAATTGTACGTGTAGTACGTGGAATAACTTCTTCAGTAACATTAGGTTTAACACCTACACGAACACGTTTTGGCCGCGGGTCAACACGTTCCACTATAGGTTCACCATCTACAACAGTCCCGTCTTTCGGATTTACTTTACGAGGAATACGAGTGATAATCTTACCATCCTCACCCTCATCAATAACCGTAATTCCTTCACCATTTGGGTCTTCGATATATTCAATTGTTTTTGGAATCACTTCTTCAGTTACTTTAGGTTTATTTTTCACCTTAATGATTCTATCTTTTGGTTCAACTCGGTCAATTTTTGGAGTATCATCAGTGACAGACCCATCTTTAGGATTTAAATATGTGGTATTGTTGTTGTAATTTTACCATCTTCACCTTCTGACACTATTTCAGGTTCATCAGTTGGCTTATTAGGGTCTTCTATATATATCGTTTTACGAGGAAGTTTTTCAATGCGCACATCAGGCTTAATACCCACTTTAATGACTTTTTCCTTTGGTTCTACACGGTCAATAACAGGAGTACCTTCTTTAATAGTACCATCTTTGGGATTCAACTCAAAGGGTGTTGTTTTGGTTACCTTTCCATCTTCACCTTCTATGACAAGTTTTTTATCCCCTTTCGGCAATTCAGGGTCTTCCACATATCTAATGGTTCGTGGTAAATTTTCAATTTCTACTCGTGGTTTTTTACCAATTTTAATAACGCGCTCTTTTGGTTCAATACGAGTAACAATAGGTTTACCATCTGTTACAGACCCATCTTTCGGATTTAAAATAACAGGGATACGTGTTTCAATCTTACCGTCCTCACCTTCGGATACAATCTTAGGCATTCCGTCACCCTTTTCATTATCCTCTATATATCGAACAGGACGAGGTAAAATTTCTGTCAGAACTTTTGGTTTAGTACCAACCTTAATGACTTTCTCTTTTGCCTCCAATCGTTCCGTCCTGGATTTTCCTTCTCTAAAGGTTCCATCTTTAGGATTCAGTTCATAAGGAGTTGTAGTAGTGACTTTTCCATCTTCGCCTTCTGTTACTACGATTTGCTCACCCTTTGGTAATGTTGGGTCTTCTATATAACGAATCGTTTTTGGTAATTTCTCAACCTGAATTTTTGGTAATTTACCAACCTTAATGACACGTTCTTTTGGTTCTGTTCGAACAATTGTAGGTTTACCATCAGAAACAGAGCCATCTTTTGGATTCAAAATGACAGGTGTGGTGGTGACAACGTTACCATCTTCCCCTTCTGATACAATTTCAGGTTTATCTGTTGTTTTTGTTTTATCTTCGATATACCGAACCGGACGAGGCAACACTTCCGTCACTACTTTTGGTTTGATACCAACCTTAATAACTTTTTCTTTTGGCTCTACCTTATCAACTTTGGGAGTTCCCTCTTTAAACGTTCCATTATCTGGGTTAAAAATGTATGGAATTGTTGTTATTGATTTACCATCCGCACCTTCTGTAACTAATTTTTGTTCACCTTTTGGAAGACTTGGGTCTTCGATATATCGAACAGTACGAGGGATTGGTTTGGTTTCAATTTTCGGTAGCTTACCGACCTTCAGAACACGCTCTTTTGGTTCAGTACGAATTTCTGTTGGTATTTTAGCTGTTGTTTTACCTGTTTTCACGTCTAAATCATAAGTTGTGGTGCGGATAATTTTACCATCACTACCTTCGGTTACAACTTCAGGCTTTTCAATTGTACGGGTTTTATCCTCTATATACCGAATTTTACGAGGTAAAGTTTCAGTCACAACGGTTGGTTTCGTACCAATAGTAATAACACGTGGAACCATATCTACATTTTCTACTTTTGGCATATTAGGTGTCACATTACCATTTTCATCCATTTTATATGTTGTAGTTGTTGTTTTTTTACCTTCACGGCCTGGGGTTTCAACTGGTTTACCACCATAATCCTTAGTATCATCACGTTTATAGATAGTTGTAATTGGAGTTGTAAGAACATCAATCTTCGGTTTTGTTCCCACTAAGATGACTTCATCTACCGGATTTACAACGGTCGGCTGCCCCACTGTTGGAATAAGGTCACCAGTTTTATTATTAATTTTATAGGTTGTCGTAACTGTGGACGTACCCTTTTTCCCTGTTATTTTCGTCACTTTTGTTCCCACATCTTTTGTTGGGTCTGCTTCATAACGACGTTTAAACGGCGTTTCTGTCACTTTTTTTGTAGGTTTCGTTCCGATAATAACGTCAGTTGGCCCATTAGGATGAGGCTTTTCTTGTCGGAAAGGAGGTTCTTTAGTATCATCAGGGATGTAGTTATATGTAGGTTTGTTCTTTTTATAGTATAATTTAACAACACGTTCCCCTGTACCGACAAGCGTAGTTAATTCACCGTCACTTTTAATATATGTATACCCGGGAATAGTTTTAGGTGTGATTTTCACAACGGTAGCCCACGGTTTGTTTTCGGCTATCGTATCCATTGGAACATTTGCAAGTGGCGTTCCATTTTCATCCACATATTGTACTTTAAGTGTACCCGTTGAGCTTGTCCCTGTTGCATAATTTTTATTCAAGTCGATACTAGCAGATGTATCTTTGGTGAGAATGGGATTACCGTTCCGAATTAATTGATATCGAACACCTAAACGTGAACTATCAAAACCAGGTATCCTCGAATCTTTATCAATTGAACGTTTACCGCTTTTGACCATATTTGACAATGTGTCACTACCGAGTTGACTAATCCAATCATCTTTAAATTTAAATTTGGATACACCAAGATTCGAATCGAAATTCTGACCAGAAAACCATATACTATTACCCGTGACCACTACATCATCAAGCACTTTCCAAACAACACTATTATCATCTATTGAGACTAACTGGAGACGCATTTTAACATCTTTAGATGTTGAACTTGTGTCTCGTACATTGAAGTACCTAGTAGTATCAATAAACGAGTTAGATGTATTCCTAGTATTATCACGTTCTAAAATAGATAGTTCTTCAACATCTCCTATTTTATGAGTTGATTTAGGTTTTATTAATGAGTTCGAATTTAATACTTCGCCTTTAATTAAATCACCAGATTTAAAAATTGTTCTCTTATATGAGGATGTTAAAGATTCATCAAAACCCACAGATGGCTCAAAGAGAGATTCGACTATTGGTACATCAGAACGAACACCCTGTATACTTGGAGTAATATCCAACGGGTCATTACGTTGAGCGTCAGGAACCTTATTTATCTCTACATAATACTCCAGATTTCCACCTATGATACCTGTGTTATTTTTTGGATTAATTAATGTAGTTTTAACGGTTCTTGATTTAGCATGTGGATTACCATTCGCATCATAAATAGCCGAAATATCACCATTTGTATATAACGCGCTGCCCTGTTGCGGTATTTGAACAATATCAAACTCCATAGTTCGTGCTGTATCATCAATTAAATATGAATCAGACATTCTAATCGTAATGATAGATAACGGTTCCATACCACTTTTAATCGACTCAAAAATGTTCAAATAGTCTGTAATCGTTTTAGCCTTATTCATTTTAGTGGTAGAAGATTCTCTATCTGATTCGGTAGATAGAGCTAATTCACCAACCGTAGTTGAACCTTTTCTTATTTGTTTATTTGTTTGAGATTCATTTACAAGGCCAGTAAAACCTAGAACAAAATGAGCACCACGAGGTAATTTCACACCATCTTTCAATGTGATACGATATCGCAATGTATTACCATTTTCTGAGACCAATTCCATTGAACGAATTGCTTCGTTATACACATTACCGTCTGCTGTATCATGAGCTACTGGACTATTACCATAATCAACTTTTCGCTCTGTTATCTGACGACTAGGGTCAAAAGTTTTACGCCAACCATTTAAATTCACTTCACGCGTTTCGGCATGAGCATTTTGGATAACGACCATCGAGCCAAGTACAGCAGATGCTAGTCCAACACCTTTATAGGTACGTAATCCATATTTTTCTTTTTTAATATACGTCATATCGATTCCTTTCACTTTTTCTATATCTATTATATCATATTTTATAAATCTTGTGAACATCGCCCATCATTTAATGAATCTGTGTGAGGCCTTTTCATCATTATCCGATTGTGTTATAATAAATAAGGAGGTTAATATGAGTTATTCAAAAATCGAACAAGAAACCTATATTCATTTCGATGTGGAAACAGGGGAAACAACCGTTTATTCCACTTATGCACCTGACATTCGTCACTATTTAAAACTAGCTGACGAAGGAGGACTAGAATTGATAGATACAGAGACAGAGGACGGTCGCGTCATTTCGTTGTCGGCCAAATTGTGTCACGGATATACGTTCTCTCGCAAACCTAAGAAAAAACGCATATACACGGACGAAGAGCGTGCGGCGATGAGTCAAAGGCTTGCATATATTCGGAAAAAATAAATCCGTGCATACGCACGGATTTTACATTGGGCATCGCCCAAACCCTCATATTACTTGATTTTCACAAATGGCAAAAGACTACATCTTTTGCAACCAAGGGGTCATAGACCCCAAACCCCACATTTTCTTTGAAAAATTTTAACCAACAGAGGGAGACAAACACATGCAAAACTTAGTAAATGTATTAGAAAATCTTAAAAAAGCAACAAAAATTTCAGATAAAACAATTATCCTAGAAGGTATCACAAATCCAGAACACAAACGTGTACTCAATTTCTTGGGTGACCCAAATCAAGTCATTGGGTTATCAACTAAGAAAATTCAGAAAGCAGTAGAACCTGTAGAACATGAATTCACATTGACAGAACTACTTGACTATCTGCTTGTAAACAATACAGGAACTGATAAAGAAGTCGGAATGGTTCAGCACTACTTGTCTCAATTTGATGAACACACAAAAGATGTGTTAGCTCAAGTCATTGGTAAATCATGGACAACAACGGTAGGTGCGAGTCTTTTGAACAAAGTATACGGAATTGATTTCATTCCTGTATTTGATGTACAATTAGCATTTCCATATGAAAAGAAAATAAATAGCTACAAAGATGACGATGTTTTTGTTGTCACACAAAAGTTAGACGGTTTCCGCGCAGTTATCGAAGTTAAAGATGGAAAAGTCATGTCAGTCAAAACAAGAAAAGGTAAAGAAATTATTGGCCTAACAGAATTAATTACTGATATGGATAACGTGATTGATGCCTCACTAGGTCATTTCATTTATGATGGGGAGCTATTACTTGAAGACCCAGAAAATAAATGGACAAGTGGCGAACGTTTCCAACTAACAGGTCAAATGATTTCATCAGAAGGGGAATGTTATGGATTAGGATATCATATCTTTGACGCTCTACCTTATGAAGAGTTCAAAGCCGGTATCTCAAATGAAAACTACATCACACGTCGTGCACGCTACCTAGAAAACTTTACACCTGGTCAGTTAGTAAGAGCTATTCCTGTTTTAGGTACAGCTGACAAAGCCGGTATTCCTTCATGGAGCGATTACGCCACAGAACGTGGATTTGAAGGTGTAATGCTCAATGACCCAAATGCTCACTATGAAACAAAACGCACAAAAGGTTTGTTGAAAGTTAAACGTATGCATACAGCTGATTTGCAAGTTGTCGGTTTTGAAGAAGCTATCGATGGTAAAAACCGTGGTGGTTTAAAATCACTTATCGTTCAATTAGACGAAAACAATACGTTTAACGTATCTTCAGGTTTGACAGATGAATTGCGAGAAGACATTTGGAATAATCAAGAAAAATATTTTGGCAAAATCATCGAAATTAAATATTTCGAAGAAACCACTAACAAAGACGGAGGACGCTCATTGCGCTTCCCAGTCGTTCTTGGATTCCGTGACGATAAAACCGTTGAGGATATTAACATCGACTAAGAAGGTTTTCCTTCTTAGTTTTTTCTTTTACTGGTTTTCTTTAGAGAAAGTGACAAGAAAACATTAATATGATATAATTAAAATAGATAACGTGAAAGGAAATAAACTAGATGTTTTTTCGTCAAAAACCAGAACAACGACTATTAAATCCATTAGTAAATAACATTGAATAGTGTCTCGCGCATTCTCCATCAAAACGACGTTTGGGTGGTGTAAACGAGGCGTTCTTTGTGTACCTGATAGTCCCATGAGCTCTTGCAATCTTAGATTATTTCTGTTATAATATAACTATACTATAAAGAAAGGAACTGTCGATATGAAGATAATGTCTAGCTATACGATTAAGTTAAATGGTGATTTAACTGCTTTAGATGATTCCATTAGTGTCTATCGTAAAGCACTTCATTTTGTCATCCCTATCGTGGATGCTCATTGGGATGAAATGAAATATTTCGAACATAGCAAAGAGCGAATGAACTACAGTGAGAAACTGATTCATTCCACCAAAGTAAATAATGCTCTTTATAACTTTGACGAAGAATTTCCTAAATTTCCTTCTTATCTACGTAGAGCTGTCATTATGAAGTCCGTCGGCATAGTCTCTTCTTATCGCAGTAACTTAGCAAATTGGGAAGAAAAGAAAGTCGAGTTAGAGGACAAAGGTGAAAAACTACCTCAACCTCCCCGGTTAGGGACTCATCATTTTGACTACCCTGCGTATTATAAACAGAATCTCTTTCGTAATTTCAACCCTGTTACTAAAACAATAGACCTCAAAGTCTTCAAAAACGGGGATTGGGTCTATGAAACGTATACCTTAAAAACCTCTGATAGTACTTATTATCAGAAAAACCTCGTGAATAAAAAGCAAAACGTTCCCGTTATTAAGAAAAAAGGACGTCGTTTTTACGCTACCTTCTCCTATGAAGAAAACGTTCCTTT
>ERZ773263.1768-NODE-1768-length-12512-cov-10.879265_pt1 | contig 12512 bp, 8 predicted proteins | sample MGYA00511076_ERZ773263 | MGnify/ENA primary metagenome ERZ773263 (study PRJEB29015, sample SAMEA2738155) | human oral metagenome | biome: human oral; feature: human-associated habitat; material: saliva | place: China | collected 2195 ... | reverse complement strand
CCGGGTTCTCGGAGACGTCGCCGACCGCGATGATCGGCGACGGCATCAACGACGCCCCCGCCCTGGCCGGTGCGACTGTGGGCATCGCGATGGGCGCGACCGGCTCCGACGCCGCGATCGAGTCTGCCGACGTCGCCTTCACCGGGCGCGACCTCGGCCTGATCCCGCAGGCGCTGCGGCATGCCCGCCGCGGCCGGGCGATCATGAACCAGAACATCGTGCTGTCCCTGGCGATCATCGCCGTGCTGCCGCCGCTGGCCATCACCGGCGTGCTCGGCCTGGCCGCGGTCGTCCTCGTCCACGAGGTCGCCGAGGTCGTCGTTATCGCCAACGGGCTGCGCGCAGCGCGTGCCCACAAACGATAGGGGTGGCATCGAACGTCATAACTCAGACATGTGCTAGCGCATATCGATAACGCCGGTACCGACCTCAATATGCTTTGTGCGGGCAGCAATCGCGGAGAGCAAGGGCATGGGTGAGGTACCCTGGGGCGCAAAATGATGCACCCTGAAGTAGGCGCCATTGACACCTAGATCGTCGGCAGCGACCGACAATTCAATAGCCTGATGAAGGGCATCGCGCCCGCTCAGTCCGCGCCTTCCGTCCCGTGCGTAGTGTCCAAAGCTCAGGAAACCGAAGGCCTTCAATACTTACTCTTGAGATTCGAGCCAGTTCTGCGCATCAAGAGCAGCGCGGCAACCGGAACCCGCAGCGGTAATTGCCTGACGATAGGTATGGTCAACAGCATCACCGCAGGCGAAAACACCCGGGAGATTGGTTGCGGTCCCCGGATCGTTGACCACAATGTAGCCCGCCTCGTCCAGTGCCACCTGATCGGCGATCAGCGAGGTGCGGGGAAGGTGCCCGATCGCAACGAAAACGCCTTCGGCTTCCAGGACACTCTCGGAACCATCAACGGTGTTGCGCAGGCGCACGCCCGTCACCGAAGAATCCCCAAGAACCTCCTCAACAACGGAATTCCACACGAACTCGATCTTCGGGTTAGCCGCAGCACGATCAGCCATTGCCTTCGAAGCACGCAGCTGGTCACGACGGTGAACAACCGACACCTTCGAGGCAAACTTCGTCAGGAAGGTCGCCTCTTCCATGGCAGAATCTCCACCACCGACAACGATCAGATGCTTGTCACGGAAGAAGAAACCATCGCAAGTCGCGCAGTAGGACACACCGCGACCAGAGAACTCTTGTTCACCGGGCACATCCATGTGACGGTATTCGGAGCCGGTCGCCAGAATCACCGTGCGCGCCTGAAGGGTCTCATCCTCAAGGGTGATCGTCTTGATATCGCCCTCAAGAGAAAGCGCGTAGGCATCCTCGTAGCGCACTTCCGCGCCGAACTTTTCAGCCTGCTGACGCATCTGGTCCATAAGATCAGGACCCATGATGCCCTCGGGGAAACCCGGGAAGTTCTCAACCTCGGTCGTGTTCATCAAAGCACCACCGGCTGCAAGCGCACCGGCGACAACGACGGGCTTAAAACCCGCGCGAGCAGTGTAAATAGCCGCCGTGTACCCCGCGGGGCCAGAACCGACAATAACGACGTCATGGATGTGTTCAGACATGGTGTCTCCTATGGGCAAGTTGCGGTTACTTCACTGACAGTTCGCTGATCCACGCCCACGCGCGACCATCTTGCGAGGTTGGCATCTTGCGGAAGGTAATGCTGATGGCATCGGTTTCCACGGGATGTGCCAGTTTGATGTCCGTTGTGGGAGAGAACGTCGTGGTAGCGATTTCTGTTCCCGTACGAGGCGAATTGGGATCTACAGCACGAACAACGCCTTCGCCGCCAGTCGTCGAGGGATCCATCGTCAAGGTGATTTCAGAAACCGTTGACTTCTTCTCGAACTTCACGAGCACGGTGACCGCGGTGTCGTCTAGGAACTGGTTGTAATCGAAGTAGCGCGAGTGCCAGCTGGTCTTTGCGTCTCCATCGATCATGTTGACGGCCATCTCTTCGTGGTCGCCCTTGTCATCCTTCCACGACAGCACAGACACACTGGAGATCACCGGCGTCACAGTTGTCGCCTGTGAAGGATTCTCGGAAGGCTGAGCCGATGCGGAAGCCGAAGGCGAGGCGCTCTTCGCCTGGTTCACGATGTCGTCAACACCAGAGTGCTTGACCGGGCTGAGTACGGTTGCACCCGCCCAAATGGTTGCGAGAACCGTCAGCACTGCGGCAAAGATAATCGTCGGGCGCGTGGGATCAATTCCGCGTTCCGCGCCTTCACCTCCCGAGGCCGGTGTCGCCTGTGCGCGGCCACTATCGCCTTGGCCGCCACCGTTTCCACCACCGGTACCACCGCTGTGGCCGCCTGCAGAGGAAGCACCAGCGTGACCGACGCGCGCGGCAGCCGTCGCCGCCACGCCCTCGGCAGCAGCAGCGCCGCCCACAACAGCACCCTCAGCAAAACCCTTGGGATGCGGTGCGGGGATACGAGAAGGAGAAGGTGTAGAAGGAGACTTTGCGGCGGAAGTTTCGGCCACGGCCTCGGCAGCTGCGGCACCCAAGGGAATACCAGCCGGAGCGGTCGCATCAACGTCGTAGACGCGTGCCGTAGCCGGGAGGGTTGGAACAATGGGAAGTTCAGGCTTGGCCTGGCTCATCTCGACGCGGCCTCGGGAACTGTGGTTCTCCTGGGGAAGCGTGGGCTGTGAGGTAGGAACTTCCGGCGCGGGAGTCTGCGGCGCGGGAGCCGGCTCATGCGGCGCATCGGGATTGACGATCTCATCGAAAGCAGGCACGGAGAGGTCGACGGAAAGCGGAACCCAGCGAGGCATACCTTCGGCAGGGGTGCGGTGATCCTCAGCGGACATGACTTCCTCCTTGCGTGATGCTGCCAGCCTATTATGAATGCTCTCGGGACGCTGCGGCGACGGCGCGGCCGAAAGGAACGCACACAGCGCTGCGGGAAGACGCAAACGAGTGAGCAGGGGACGAATACTGGTTGCAGATTCTTGAGGGTTAATAAAGCGCATCGCAAGCATGTAGATCACGGTGACGACGATTGCCACGACCCCGAACTTCACGCCAGAGACCAGCCAGCGCACCAGTTTCGACGAAATCGTCGTGTAGATCCCCATGAGCCACAGCACGCCAAAACCGACGACTCCAGCCACAACTGCGCAACAGACATAGGTCAGGTAGGAGCGCACAATGAGCGAAGAATTGACGAAGCGATTGCGATTACCAACCCAACGCATCGCAATCAAACCCTGAACGATGCGGCACACTGTTTCACCAAGAGCCGCGCCGATGACCCACCAGCGCACACCCGTTGCAAAGTAGATCGACCACCCAACGATGATCTGCAAAATGGTGGGGACAATGCCCATGAGGAACACGGGCTTTGCGTCCTCGTAAGCGAAGAAGACGCGTTGGCTCATCAGCACGATCCCCGTCGAGGCCACGCCGGGCATGAGGGAAACCAGGATCAGCGCGTAGGAAGAAATCAGTTCGGGCCGGGTCGTATTGGTGACGACCAGCTGCATCATCGGGGCAGCACCCGCCATGAAGATTGCGGCAGCAAGAACCGTCAGGGAGGTAATGAGACGAATACCCGTGTGGTAGTGCTCGGCAACTTCCTCGTCGTTATCTTCGGCGACCGCGTAGTTCAATCGCGTGAAGATTGCAGTCGCAAGAGAAACGGTGATGACTGACTGCGGGAGCATGAAGATCAAGAACGCAGCCGAATATCCGGCCAGACCCGCGATGGGCTGGGGGTTCTGGTTGAGGTAATTATCTGCGATCGAGGCGATGGCGTTCGTTGAGAGAACACCGACCTGGGACACGCCCAAAGTAGCAAATGTCCAGCCTGCAACCTTCGAGGCCGAGCCGAAAGAAGTCCCACGGAAGTGGAAGTCAGGCTTGAATGAGATCCCCGCGCGTCTCATGGGAATGAACAAAACCAGTGCCTGGCACACAACACCCAAGGTCGTTGTCACCGACAAGAGCCAGAATTGCGGGGAGGTGAAGTCTGTGATGGCGAAATCTTCGTGGGAACCCCACAGAGCCAAGAAAGCGGTCAGACCTGCGATTGCAATGACGTTATTGAGCACCGGTGCCCACATATAGGGGCCGAAAACTCCGCGTGCATTGAGGAGCTCACCGAGCAGGTTATAAAGCCCGTAGAAGAAGATTTGCGGCAAACACAAGAAGGCGAAGGAAACCGCGAGGGAGCGAATTTCCATACTGTAGCCCGGCGCCATGATGATGATGAGAAGTGGCGCAAGAAGGGTCGAAACAAAAGCCACCACGAAGAGGATCGTTCCGGCCAGTGTGATGAGGCGGTTGATGTAAACCTGGCCCTCATCTCTCTTGAGTGCGCGAACAATCTGCGGAACCAAGACAGCGTCGAAAACGCCGGAGGCAAGGAGATTAAAGATCGTGTTGGGCAGGGTGTTTGCTGTCTGGAATGCAGCAGAGACCGCACCGCCGGCCGAACCCAACGCCGCCAATAGCATTGCGGTCTTGATGAAGCCAAGGACTCGGGAAACCATTGTTCCCGAGGCCATCAATACGCTGGCCCGTAAAAGCGAACCGTTGCGAGCTTGGCTTTCACTCATTCCTGATCCTCTTCATGTGAGTCGGATGTAGTCGGCTTGGCCGGGGGACGCCCGGCTTTCACGAATGCTCCGGTGGACAGTGGAACGTTGACCGTCCCTTTTTCAACACCGCCAACGCCGGGCAGCTGCGAAGATTCCTCAGTGGTAGAGGCTTTGAAGCGGCGCCGAACCGTGCGGATAATTCCGCCGATGAAGGCAAGTCCGACAAGAACCGCCATGACAACTGTTGCCGCATCTTCCCATCCGGCGCGCATGCGGACTAAAACCTTTTGCGAATCATCAAGGACGGTTCCGCTGGGTGTCGATACCTTATAGGTCACACGTATATCGCCCGAGCCGATGGCCGTCACGGGTACTTCAACCGTTGAAGACGAATTCGCCGGAATCGTGGCCGTCGAGGTACTGGTGACACGTAATCTGGGATCGCCCGGGAGCAAAGTGACCTCGACATTGACCGGCCACGGCAAAGAATTGCGCACGCGAACGGGGAAATTAGCACTCTTATTAATGAGGTTGACCGCGTTAGAAGACTCAACCGATACGGAGGAGCTAAAAGTATTGAGCGACTGAATGCTGCTCACGATCGTCTCGGATCGCTGATCCCCAAGGTCTGCCCGAAGCGCGCTTGAAACGGTTGCATCCACCCTCAGGCGAGCCGCATCAACGTTTTCCGTTGCCCCCGCCAAGGGAAGAGTAGCTGCGTAGGCGCCGCTCAACGCGCTCATTTCTGAGCGAAGTGAGTCGCTAAAAGGCGAATCTTGGACGGCTGTACGCTCGATGTCTGTCGCCTCGGAGTTCACCAGGTCGCTGAAGGAAATCCCCTCAACCCAGCGGTTATCGAGGATTGCTCGCACGCGCTCAAGCCGGGTCTCGTCCAGTGAGGAAGAACGGTGAAGTGGAACGAAAAGTGTCCGCGACAAGCTCGGGCGCTCGCGGGTGATCATCGCGGTCATGGCCGTGAGGAACTGCTGGGTATCGAGTTCGTCATCAAGGCTTTGAGCATCCCACGAGAGCAGGTCCGTCATGGGCGAGAGGGAACTGAGAGCCGTGTAGCTTTCGCCTGAGTGATCATCATTATTGGTGATGGTCTGGCCATCGGCTGAGAGCTCAACTTTCGCCATGGAGGTGAAGTTTTGCTCGCTTTCGGGCGCTAGCTCGCCGGGTGGAGCAATGAAGGTTGAGCCAAGCTGCCCGTTCAAGGACTGCTTTCCCCAACTTCCCGAGGTCGTCCATGACACATTATCGATGAGCTTGGGTGCTGTAGTGCTGCTCTGGGTCTGGCTTGCCTCGCCGCTTGGTGAGGGACTTGGGCTTTGCGAGGCCTCACTTGCGCTGGCAGAGGAGCTTGCACTGGCAGAAGCCGAGGCGCTTGCCGAGGAACGGGAGGACGAGGGAAGGAGAGCCTGCGTCTTGGCAAGAGTCGTAGGAACCTGTGCCCGCGAGTCGACAAGATACTTCATGATCGTGTCGTTATTGAGAGTTGTTGCAAGCGTCAGGTCCGCATCGTTACTGGGCAGAGCCACGAGCTCACGGGTGCGTTCAAAGAAGGTCTGGAGGAAAGCAGCGCGCGTATGGCGATCAGCGGTGATTTCGGCCTCGGAACGCGGGGTGGCGGAAGAGGAAGGAGACGGCGAGGCGCTGGCCTCGGAAGTGGAAGCGGAAGCGCTGGCCTCGGAAGAAGAAGCAGAAGGCGTTGGCGAAGAAGACGAGGCGCTGGAAGTTGCGCGATCTTCAGGAACGGTGAGCTCGTCGACCAGAGTTTGCGAGTCGGTCGCGAAAGTTACTCCCGACATGGATGCCGCAGACAGGATCGAATAGGAATCACTGGTCATGCGTGGAGTTGAGGACGTCCAGGGCAAAAGAACATTGACGCGCGTATGTTCAAGGGAATATGCCGAATCCCAGATCAGGATGGAGCGGTCACTTCCCCGGTTTTCATCACCTTCAACGACGACCGTGATACCTCGTGGCCCCCACTCAAAGTCCGAGTTGAAGGGGAGGTCTTCAAAAGGAATTGTCATATGGAAGGGCTGTTCGGCGCCGGGCTGGATTGTTGCTTCCAAGGTTCCTGTATGCACGCGCCGACCTTGATAGGACTTCCCCGTCACATAAGCCGAGAGGTCCGAAGCGGTCAGCGGTGAATAAGTCTGAACATAAGCATCCAAAGACGGATTCTGGATGGGCTTATCTGTCAGATTGCGAACAACGCCCGAGACCTGCACATTGTTTTGAGCAGTGATCACTCGCGGTTCGAGGAGGTTAATCCGAACGTCAACTCCCAAGGGCTGGGGTGCCTCACCCAAAACCTCCGGTCGCGCGCTGGATTGAGGCGCAAGTGCTGCGGGTAAGGCCGAGGCAGCAGAGGCCTCGTGGGTGCCTGCGGTGGGAAGCGAGGCAAGAGCGGTCGCACTCGCGGGCTGGAGTGAAAGAAGCAGGGCGCCGAGGGGCACAAGAGTCAGTGCAATTCGAGTGGCTCGCAGTCGCGTCATGATGCATCCCGGTAAAGCAAGTCCAAAGCGATCCCGACAATGCGCCTCTCGTTGGGGTAAGCCAAGTCATGCGAGAGCTCACGCAAGGGGACCCAAGCGGCGTCCTCGGCCTCGTGATCCGGATCTCCCTCAACGGTGATGGACCCGGAAATGTAACCCATCAGGTAGTGGTGGACAACCTTGTGGATCCGCCGATCTACGCCGGAAAACCAATAATCGATCGAGGCGAGGTGGCGAATGATGCGCCCGTGAATACCAGTTTCTTCAGCGACTTCGCGAAGAGCGGCTTCTTCGGGAGACTCCAAGCCTTCAAGATGCCCCTTCGGGAGGCACCACTCAATCTTCCCCGAGCGATTCCGTCTGGCGATGATTGCTGCGTAGGGCTGGCCATTGCGAACATCGACAACGATGCCTCCGGCAGAAGTCTCAGAGGAAACGGGAAGGAAATGAGGGGCCGAATTCGCTGCACGCAACGAAGGATGACGACGCGGAGGCTGAGGCACTCCGGGTCGTAACGCTTCAGAAGGTACAGTCATAGTTCCACTTTAAGCGGGATTACCCCTCCGGGTCAGGTCGCACCATCGGTCGAGTGGGAATTACCGCACTTTTTACAGCCTGTGCTATGGCTGCGAGTGACCTTATTCCCGTGTCAACCATGGATGAAGCCGTGATGCGAGCAAGCCAAAGAAGGCCAAAACATGGCATGCTGGAGGGGATGAGTACACAACTGTCGCGAACAATGGGTCAAGCCCGCTCTCACGCACCCCGCCCCTCTGGTTTAGGCGAGGGTGATTTGGGCCTGCTCATGGCCCAGGCGAAAGAGGCTTTCTCTCGTATTCCCAAGGAAATCCTCGAATTAGGCGAGATCTTTACCCAGGCCGGTGAGGAAATCAGCTTGGTCGGGGGACCGGTTCGCGATGCTTTCTTAGGGCTGACCCCTCACGATTTTGACTGCACGACCTCTGCTTGCCCAGAGAAAACCGAAGAGCTTCTTGCTCAGTGGGGACACTCAACCTGGGACATCGGCCGCGAGTTCGGCACCATCGGTGGCAGGCGCGGGAACTTTGTCGTCGAAGTGACGACCTATCGCACTGATTCTTACGAAGTGGGATCGCGAAAGCCCGAGGTTGAATACGGCGACACTTTGGAAGGTGACCTCACTCGTCGCGACTTCACCGTCAACGCTATGGCGATGCGCCTGCCACAATTGGCGCTCGTTGATCCTCATGACGGCCTCTCTGATCTGGCGGTGGGTCGTCTTCGCACCCCGGTCAGCGCACTGCAGTCCTTTGATGACGACCCACTGCGCATCATGCGAGCCGCACGCTTTAGCGCCCAGCTTGGCATTGACGTGGATGAGGACGTCATGGACGCCATGGAATCTATGGCGGGGCGCTTGGAGATTGTTTCGGCAGAGCGTATTCGCGCCGAACTCGAGCGACTGATGATTTCCCCGTGGCCCAGGCGCGGCCTTGAGCTCATGGTCCACACGGGCGTTGCTGACATTGTTCTTCCTGAAGTGTCAGCCCTCGTGTCAACCGTTGATGAACACAACAGACACAAGGACGTCTACCAGCACACGCTCACCGTCTTGGATCAGGCGATCGACCTGGAGACCGACGCGGATGGCCCGGTTCCCGAGCCGGACTTTATCTTGCGTTTTGCTGCCCTCATGCACGACGTCGGCAAGCCGGCCACGCGACGCTTCGAATCCAACGGCACGGTCTCTTTCCACCATCATGAATTGGTGGGCGCAAAAATGACGCGCAAGCGCATGAAGGCTTTGCGTTTCGACAAGGCCACGACGGACGCCGTGTCTGACTTGGTTGCCCTTCACTTGCGTTTCCACGGTTATGGCGATGCGAAGTGGAGCGATTCGGCGGTTCGTCGCTACGTCGCGGACGCGGGAGAACTTCTCGAGCGCCTTCACCGCTTGACCCGAGCAGACTGCACTACTCGCAACCAGCGGAAGGCCGCATTCTTGTCTGCCGCCTATGACGATCTAGAAAAACGTATTGCGGCGCTGCGCGCGCAAGAAGAACTCGACGCGATCCGCCCTGATCTTGATGGGGATCAGATCATGGAGATTCTGGGGATCCGCCCCTCTAAGGCCGTGAAGATGGCGCGCGACTACCTCCTTGACCTGCGCATGGAAAATGGGCCCATGGGTGAAGAGGCCGCGCGCGAGGCCCTGCTTGCCTGGTGGGCATCCGATGAGGTGCGCGAAGTTGCCGAAGAGTATCAGGCTCAGCAGGCTCGCTGGGAAGAAATGGTCGCACAGAAGAGGGCTCGTAAACGTCGCGCTGCCAGCGAAAACTAAGCCGATCCGGAGCTACCTTTAGGCAATTGCCTGCCTTTCTGCGTAGGCTAGTCACGATGAACCTATGCTGAAAGGCTGGATTTCGTGGCACCTTCACAAGCAAACGACGACCAGGGACGTCGCGCCCTTCCCTCGCGAGCCGAGGCGACTCGACGTCGACTTGCGCAGCAGGCCCGTCGTGAAGGCGAGGGAACCATCCCCCAGACACCTGCTTCTTCTGCGCCAAAGCGCACTTCAGCGGTTGCACGAGTTTCTCGCACTTCCTCGAGCGGAGCAGCAGGCAGTTCAAGCGGAAGTCGGCGCGCAAGCACCCGCGCGGCCTCGTCAGGGAGTACCTCGCGCACGGGGTCGACGCGTCCGGCTAGCTCACGTTCGGCGGCGGGCGCTAAGGGCGGCGGAAAGAAAAAGGGACCGACCAAAGGCAAGAAGAAGCGCAGCCTTGCAGCACGGATTGCACGAGGGGCTTTCTACACCTTCCTCGGCCTCATTATTGCCGGCTTTGGTACCTTCCTCATCGCCTATGCCTCGTTGAAGATTCCGCAGGCGGATCAGGTTGCTCTTGCGCAGACGACGACCGTTTATTACGCCGATGGCACCACCGAGATGGGCCGGATGTCGCAGGTGAATAGGAAGATCATCGATTCCAGTACCTTGCCTGACTATGTTGCACACGCCGTGGTTGCCTCGGAGGATCGCACCTTCTACACGAATTCGGGTGTTGATCTCAAAGGTATCGGTCGCGCGTTGGTCAACAACATTAGCGGTGGGGCGCGCCAGGGTGCGTCGACCCTGACCCAACAGTATGTTGAGCGCTATTACGTCGGTGAAACGACCGGTTATGTGGGTAAAGCCAAGGAAGCGATCCTTGCTCTCAAGATCAATCGAGAGCAGACCAAGGACGAGATCATTGGCAACTACCTCAACACCATTTACTTTGGTCGCGGTGCTTACGGTATTGAAGCCGCATCTCAGGCTTACTTCGGTCACGAAGCAAAGGATCTCACCCTTTCCGAGGCCGCAATGATCGCCGGGATCATCCCCGCTCCTTCTGCGTGGGACCCGGCAGTCGATGAAGAAAAAGCACGCTCGCGCTGGCAGCGCGTCATTAACCTGATGGTTGAGGACGGCTGGATTTCGCAGGCAGACGCAAACGCTGCTGAGTTCCCAAAGACCATTGATCCCGATACCCTGGGTGGTCCGACGATGGAAGGCCCGACCGGCTATCTCATGGAGCAGGTCCGGAGTGAACTCGCGGCAGAAGGCTTTACGGCAGATCAGCTAGCGACTGGTGGATACCGCATCATTTCGACGATTGATAAGGACAAGCAGGATCAGGCTGTTGCCGCTGCAGAGTACATGTACACGGTGCGCGGATGGAATGAAGATTCCATGCACGTGGCTTTGACGTCATTGGATCCCGCTACCGGCGAAATCGTCGCGGAGTACGGCGGCAAAGATTACCTCACGCGCCAGCAAAATGCGGCAACGCAAGACATCATGGCTGCCGGTTCAACCTTCAAGCCTTTCGCCCTGGTTGCTCACGCCGAGCAGGGCGGCTCGATCTACGACGTGTACGATGGCTCCTCGCCCAAGACCTTCAGTGGAATGTCGCGTGCGGTGAGCAACGATTCTGGTGTGTCTTGGGGCCGTCAGAACCTGGTGAACGCAACGAAGAACTCGATCAACACCGTTTTCGTTGGACTCAACCAGGAAGTTGGCCCCGCAACCACGAAGAAGGTCGCGATCGACTTGGGAATCCCCGAGGACACGAACGGTTTGGATGACTCGCTGCTCAACGTCTTGGGCTTTGCGGCTCCCCACAACATTGACCTTGCGCACGCCTATTCGACGATTGCTTCGGGCGGAAAGCGAACCACTCCGCACATTGTCCGCGAGGTTCAAAACTCCGATGGTTCCAAGGTCTTTAAGACAAACGTTGACCCGGAGCAGATCTTCGATACCAAGACCATGTCGACCGTCCTTCCCGCGCTTGAAGCAGTGACCGCTTCGGGTGGTACTGCCGAGGCCGCGGCCGCACTCAAGCAGGACACCGGCGGTAAGACCGGTACCTCCGAAGACCAAAAGACCGCGCAGTTCGTTGGTTTTACGCCTGAACTGGTCACTGCAGTGAGCATGTACCAGCTCGACGAAAACGGAAATCCCGTTTCTTTGACGAATATCGGTGGGCTTGGCCAATTCCACGGTGGTGACTGGCCGGTGACCGTGTGGATGCGCTACATGAAGCAGGCGACCGCGAACCAGACGAAGCTCCACTTCGATTGGTACACCCGCCAGTCGGCTACTCCTGTGGTCCCCGCCCCCCAGGTATCGACAACACCTACGCCTACCGAAGAGACGCCTACTCCGACCCCCGAGGCGAGTGAGTCGACACCGGGTGAGGTGCAGCCCACCCAGACTCCGACCGCTCAAAATACGGGTGCGGCGGGCTCTGAGGGTGGCGGTCCGAGTCGAGCAGAAGGCAGGTAGTTTTCGAGGGCTCCATCGGCGCGGACACGTCTTCGAGCGTCGAATGGAGCGTTGCTCAGGCAGCTGCCTGACACCCGTGAAAAAAGAAAGACAAAAAGGCCGGGGCCTCCCGAAAGGGAGTGCCCCGGCCCTCTTTATGGTCTTGTCAGACGCTCACTTGACAGCCAGCACGCGGACCTTGAGGTTCGCGGTGACTTCGGAGTGAAGGTTGACCGTCACGGTGTGGTCACCGGTGGTCTTGATCGGGTCATCGATGATCACGCGACGACGATCGATGGTCTGGCCCAGCTGTTCCTTCACTGCTTCTGCAATCTGAGAAGCGGAGACGGAACCGAAGAGGCGTCCATGTGCGCCAACCTTGCTGTTCACGGTCACAACCGCGGCCTGCAGGGCATCGCGCACGATGCGAGCATCGTCGATGGACGCGATCTCACGACGGCGGCGAGCAGCAGCCATCTGATCGATCTGAACCTGTGCGCCCTTGGTCCACTTGGTGGCGAAGCCACGGGGGATCAGGTAGTTACGAGCGTATCCAGCCTTGACCTCGACGACATCGCCGGCGGATCCGAGACGATCCACATCGTGGGTGAGGATGAGCTTGGTAGTTGCCATTTTTCAGTCCTTCCCTT
>ERZ773263.1759-NODE-1759-length-12562-cov-22.622611_pt1 | contig 12562 bp, 6 predicted proteins | sample MGYA00511076_ERZ773263 | MGnify/ENA primary metagenome ERZ773263 (study PRJEB29015, sample SAMEA2738155) | human oral metagenome | biome: human oral; feature: human-associated habitat; material: saliva | place: China | collected 2195 ... | reverse complement strand
GACGACGAAATCGAATTCTAACGAATTACCGATTTCTGTCCCACTCTCTTTTTGTGTGGATAACTGTTTTTGATTTTCTTAAATCCTATTGTCCTTCATTACTTCTGCTTCGTCTCATTTGAATGACGAGGTAAGCAACAGAAACAATAGATAGCAAGGCACCCAGGATCACGCCTTTTTGTCTAAAGACGAATTCAACCTTATGATTTCCCTTTGAGATTGGGAACGATAAGAATGCATTCCATGCTTTTTCGGTTTTGACAAACTTCCCATCCACTTTCACTTTCCAGCCATCGCTGTATGGAATGGAAGTCATCATATAGTTACTATCATCTGTGATAGACACATCACCGACAATATGGGTATTTGAAAACTTGGTTACTTGTAAACCTTGTTTCTTCCGGTTTTCTAATACCTGTTGAATCTGATCAACGTCGGCACGATAAACACCTGCATTGCTCATATCGATGTGATCTGTTCTAAATCTAAATTCAATAACGGTTTCTTGGTTTTCAGTTTGATCTGTCAACTGCCAAATTTGTCTTTGCGTGAAAATTTTAGCATTGAGCAACCATTTATTATTGAGTAAAACCGAGTAATCTTGGTTTTGGATCAAAGATACAGGAGTAAAGAAATAATAGGTGTAATTGGTACGTGGAGTGACCTTATAACGAATAATGGCATCTTTTGACGAATCCGCTCTCTTATAGATGGCTTCTCCCGTTTCCTTATTGACCTTTTCTTCAATCACATTTTCGGTCTCGATCGAGCTGAACGCCAACGGTTTAAAGTACTCAACGGTATCATTATTGGCCTTTTGATGCCCCTCCATGGAGTTCAAAATAATATTCTGGTTAGCAAAGGCATTATTGGCACCAAATTGAATATTTCTTACCAGACTGTTAGTCCCGTATGCAAGTGGGAAGGAATTTGGATTCTTATAGACGACATAACGCTTGTCCTCATAGACCTTGTCTGTGAAATAGCGATGCAGATCAAAGCGGTCTGTAAATCGATAAAAGTACATCTTATCCGGATGGGCTTCAATCTCCTTAGGATCAAAATCCTTGGCACTCATAAAGTAACGAACACCATATAAAGCATCTGTCAAAGGTGTCCCGTTTGAATATTGGGTCGCCGCATTGACTCCAAGATCTCCCATGAAAGCAAAGTGATCCATGGTGCTACGTTCCAAACTTGAACTAAAGGTACTTAAGCCTGGATAGGACACCAAGGAAGGAACTGTTCTGGAATAAGCAAAATCTGTGGCAATCCGATAGAATTTTTGATCTGCATTTTCTTGGATATTGTCTGTCACGCGCTTGACCGAAACGGTCGCATCTGCAAACTTGTGCACATCATCATACCCAAATGTCACTTGGGACAAATAGGCATTATAGCCAAACTCGAAGATTGTGAGTACTGATACGACAATCATGGATAAACGTGAGATCTTAAAGTTTAGGATAAAGAGAATGCTCAAGTAGAGCATCGCTGTAATCCCCACTTGCGACAAGAGATAGCCTGTCTTTAACAAGACTGCAGCCAACACTAAGATGACCGCTGCTAGAGCCATTCGAATCATTTTTTCCAATTGGCTCTTCTGAGATTTTTCCCAATACGCATAGAAGATGAAGCAGGTCACCGCCGCTATTCCCAGAACGCTTAGAATAGAGAACTTGGAGAGGAAACGGCTGATCGCTTGCGGTTGAGTCTTTGAGATAAAACTATACTGATGGAAATAGAGATAGACTACCGACAAGAGCAAGCCCAAGCCGATGATGCAGTTGGTTCGTTTGGAAATAACGATCTTCTGCTTCATCGCTTGATAGGCTAGGACTAGCATAAAGAATGAAAACAGCCAAGAAAAACGGAAGAAGAAACCGGCTGGGTTTTGTCCCATATGCCATATCTTACTGACAAATTCATTGACAAAGGAAATCAGGAAAATGAGGGTAACAATCCCTGCAGCCCATTTTTTGGCTTTTCCAACTTTTTTCGATAGGAAATAAAAGATAAAACCAAGAAAGCCGAGCGCTCCAATATAAATATTGGGAAGGTTGGGACCCGCTGACCACCCTGATGTTGTATCAAAGCCACCAACAACCAACTTAGAAAGAATATCTAAAGGGTTAATTTGGAAGGCAAATGAGAAGGTCATGCCTCCTCCAACTTGCCCCTTACTTTCAATCAGGTTGAAAAATACAGGCAAGAGCAAGACTGAGGCTGTCGCAATCCCAATAATCGAATAGATCACTGCTTGCAGCAAAGGGATACTAAAGTTTTTAATCTTTGCCTTTAGATCTCCCTCAATCAGCAATCTTGGCGATACATAGTAGCAGGCATACAGAGCGATGAAAATGGAGATCATATAGCCCATGTAAAACTGAAGCAAGACCGTCAATCCCAGAGCAAAAGCATAGCGATAAGGAGATTTCCCATCTAATAATTCTTCCAAATACACAATCACAATTGGTAGCATGATCATGGCATCATAGAAGATGACGTTCATCTGATAGGAAACCAACATCCCTGACAAGGCATAGGCCGTCGAGAATAATGGAACCAACCATTTTCTAGATTCTAATCCTTTGTAGCGCTTGATTAAAAGGAAAGCAAAGGATAGACCGATTGCCCCGTAGCGGAGCCAAATGGTTAAAAATACTGCTGCTCCAAAATATTTGAGGGGAGCTAGAATGTAGATGATGTTGAAGGGACTCATTAAATAGTAGCCGAGCACACCGATCATATCTCCACCAAGAGACTTGGTGAAAGAATAACTCAAACTAGATAGATCCCCCGTCAAGATGGCATTTTTTAGCAAGCCAAAGAAACTGATATATTGCTGTCCAAAGTCAACAGCCATCAGACTCTTGCTTCCAAAAGGATACATCCCTATAAAAGCCCACACAATGAGCATGATGGTCATTGGGAGCAGGGCACTTGCAGCATAGAGAACTTTCTTTGGATGTTTTTTCCAAAACTCTTGCCAACGCATGAACCAGATTAACATGTTTTCTCCTATCTTCTTTAGCCGATATGATTTTTCTTCGCTTGTTCGATATTGGTCTCTTCAATGATGAAATGAGGACGACGCTTCACTTCGTAATAGATCTTGCCAATATACTCTCCAAGAATTCCGATGAAGATGAGTTGCACTCCGCTAAATAATATAATAGCCGCAATCGTTGTGAAATAACCACTCACATAATTCCCAGCAGCGAAGATATATTTCATCAACTCAAAAACTAGATATAAAAGAGCCAGCCCTAAACAGATGAAACCGAATTGAATACAAACACGGAGAGGACGATCATTAAAAGAAATAATTCCTTGAATCGCATAATTCAAAGATTTCTTAAAACCAAATTTGCTCTTTCCAGCCTTACGGGTTTCATTCTTATAAGGAATTACTTTCTCTTTAAAACCAATCCATTCATACAAACCTTTATTAAAGCGATTATACTCTGGCATTGACACAAAGGCTTCCATGGCTTTTCGGCTAAGCAGTCTTAATTCCGATTTCCCGTCTGTTAGGTGCACATCCATGGAGCGATTTGACAAGAAGTAAAACAAGCGTGCAAAGGAACTTCCTACAAAAGATTCTCCTTCACGAGTTCGTTGGCCACTAACAATATCATAGCCCTCATTATAAGCTTCTAAGAATAAGGGAATCAAGTATGGTGGATGCTGGAGATCCCCGTCCATGACCATCACCGCATCCCCACTGGCATATTTAAAACCAGCCAAGATACCACTCTCTCGTCCAAAATTTCGACTGAAACGGATATATTTGATGCGGTCGTTTTCTCTTGCAAATTCTTCAATTAACTCAAAGGTTTTGTCACTACTTCCATCATCGATGTAGAGGATTTCATAATCAGAAAGCTCTTTCCCTAGCATTTGCTCAAGCTGATTAGAAATTTCACGATGGGTTTGAGGAAGTACCAGCTCCTCATTCAAGAGGGTTATTAAGATTGATAATTTCATCCCTTTTTCTCCATAATACATTCCCAAAAAAGAGAGAGCTCATGCTCTCCCCTTATATAGAAACTCATTGTTTATTTAATAGACAATTTTCGTTTCAATACGACTGCACCTGCTAACACAAAGGCTCCTGAGAATACAAGTCCAGTTGCTGCAACTTCACCTGTATTAGGAAGAAGCGCTTTACGCCCTCCTCCATTGTTTCCACCTTTTGGTCCTGGTTGTCCAGTCGTGGTCGTCGTTGTTGATTCTTCATTTCCTGGAGTCACCGGTTTCTCTGGAGTTGGCGTGGTTGTAGTGGTTGGCGTTGGTTCTGCAGTGGTCGTTGAAGTAGTCGTTGGCTCTTCTGTTGTTGTAGTCGAAGTAGTCGTTGGCTCTTCTGTTGTTGTAGTCGAAGTAGTCGTCGGCTCTTCTGTTGTTGTAGTTGTAGTAGTCGTCGGCTCTTCTGTTGTTGTGGTTGTAGTAGTCGTCGGCTCTTCTGTTGTCGTAGTTGTAGTAGTCGTCGGCTCTGCAGTAGTCGTTGTGGTTGTCGTTGGCTCTGCAGTAGTCGTTGTGGTTGTCGTTGGCTCTGCAGTAGTCGTTGTAGTTGTCGTTGGCTCTGCAGTTGTTGTTGTCGTTGTCGTTGGTTCTGCAGTAGTCGTTGTAGTGGTTGTTGGCTCTGCAGTAGTCGTTGTAGTTGTCGTTGGCTCTGCAGTAGTCGTCGTTGTGGTGGTTGGTTCTGCAGTAGTCGTCGTCGTTGTGGTGGTTGTAGTTGTTGTAGTGGTTGTCTTTTGGTCTACAATGGTTTTGTCGACTGGTTTATCTTTTGACTGAAATTCACTAGCTTCAACAACAGTATCCGCTGCCAAGTCATAACCTTCTGGAGCTGAAATTTCTTTGATGATATATTGGTCTCTCAAAAGGTTTTTGACAACAATCTCACCATCTTTATTTGTTTCAAACTCTCCAATCAGTTGATTGTTGGCTACACGAATGACTTGGAACTTAGCTCCTTTAAGAAACTTATTATTTTCGTCTACTTTATGGATCTTGATTCCAAAGTCGTAAGCTACTCCGGTTCCACCTGCAATTTGGATTTTGACAGCACTAGATGCATGGTTAATTTCAGAACCATTTCCAGAAATAGTCACATTATTTTCGATTTTTTCACCATCTACAGGCATGTAGCTCAAGTCTGCTGTATATTCAATCACAAAGTGATCATCTTTTGACAAGCTACCAAGGTTGACAGAAAATGAATTTCCTGAAACGTTAATGGCGTAATCATTGGTGACATCCGTTTTGTTCTCGAGCTTCCAGCCGTTGTCGTATTTAAAGGTCCCTTTATAAATTTTAAAGCTACCTTCCGTATAAGAGACTCCTGTAGATTTCAATGTATCGGTAATCACTGCATTCGGAATAGCTTCCCCTGTTCGGTTAACAGAGATTCTAAAACCAATTTGCTTGTGTTCCTTGTTGACATCCCATCCTGATTTTGCGACGATATATTTTCCGCCTTGGCCCACTTCGCCGGCTTTTACCTTACCGGTGAATTTGGTTTTATTATTCACCTTCACAGTAACCGGAACATCGCCACCCTGTGGATGTTTTTGTCGGTCTATCATTGAGTAGAAGAAGAAAGAACCTGACACATCATTTTTTGTTTCCACAAATTTTGTAAAGGTTAAAACAATCTTACCGGTATCCTTATCCACTACTGCGTTAGCGATAACTTTTCCAGTTTTCTTATCCTTAATTTCAAAACTAGTAGAATCAATGATTAAGGGATTTTCTAGTACTAACTCGGAAGTATCTCCCTCTTTGACATTTTTTCCTTCCAATGCGAATGTTGCATTCACACGAAACCGATCATACAATCCAAGTGACTCTGTTAATTCTCCCCCAGAGTCATTGCTCAAATTGATAGAATTAATCACGTCTACTTTTTTAGACGTTTCTGCACTGACACTTTTCGTTAAAAGCGTAAAAGATACAAATAATAACGAAAATACTATTGATAAATAAATCGCTACCTTTTTCATTTTTTCTCCCTTTTCAGCCTGATTTTTTATAAATCAACGCATATAATATAGCAAAACATAGTGAAGAAGTCAAGGTTATTGAACAAAAAATCCATCTTTTGTAGATTTAAGGGCTATTGGGCTTGTAAATTTTTTCTAAATAAGCCTCCCTCTTTCAAACAATTATTTTTCCAGAATCAGCACATCTTTTGTAGATAAGTTGCTTTCTTTATACCCTGATTCTTTATAGAGGTTTAGAGTGGCTGTTTCAGAATAACCATTTTTTTCCTCTTGCATTTCCCTAGGAACTACCACTATGTCAATCTTAGAATCAAGCTTTTTGTCATTATGGTAGAAAATATCATACAATTTTTCATGGCTGCGAAGACTCGGCGTATAGCCACCTGCTGCTAAGACCGCTTTATCTTTAGGGATAGCCAGCAAGGTCTTTTCGATCCCATCAAAATAGTCTTTGCGTGTTTGATAGTATTGGATTTCAAAATTCCAATTATGCGTGAAACTGTAAAGAATAGCGCTTGAAAAAATGATCGAAGAAGCTAGTAGAGCTACCAATACATTTTCTGACGCCAACTGGTTCTTGCTTAATTGATCGATGGACAATAAGGCCATTAGAAACAAAAGCGTGACCGAACCATAGCTATACTGAAAACCAATATCATATTGGTAAGGCCAATCCATTAATAAATTAATGAGAAAAAGGGGCAGCATCAGAAAATAGGTAGGCCAACGTCGCTGAATCAGTGGCAAAAAGCTAAATGGAAATAGAACCAAAAAGAGGTAGCCAAGTCTTTTCGCTGTAAATAAACTTCCCAAAACATAAAGCGGATTTAGGACTACATTTTTCACAACCATCAGGAGACCGTCTTCGCCACTCAATAATAGATTATTGTATCGAGAAACCATGGCTCCTTCGCCATATCTTGCTAAGAGGAACATGGCAAATGCAAAATAAAGTATCGGTAAGGCGAACAGGCTGAGATACAACCACTTTTTAAACTTGGCCTCAAAGGTAAAACGATGTTGAAACGCAAAATAAAGTCCTAAGGACAGAACGTAGACAAAGGCATCCTCTTTCACAAAAAGGAGCAACAAGGTGAACAAGATAGTTCTTCCACGCCACTGAGAAATCAGGCTGTAGAACAACCAAAGTATCAATGGAGGCAAAAAACAATTTTCATGCAAATGGAATCCACCACTCGTTGTCATGACCGGAGTCACAAAAAAGAGGGCAAGCACGAGCGGCGTCATGACTTTTGGCAATTGTATTTTCTTTAGAATCAAACAAAGCGGGATAACTGCAGAAAATACAATCACTGTTTGAGCGATATCTAACGTTTCCACATAAGGAAATAGCATATAGAAGGGCAAGATCAAATAATAAATTGGAGAAATATGGACTCCGAAATGCGATAAGGCCCCATCTCTTTCAAGGGTGGTGACTTGTGAAAAATCATGTCTCATTCTCTCAAACATCTGCGAAAAAATTCCAATATCAAAGGAAGACACCGCATTGGCTTTAATCTTATAATAGGCCACAACCGATAGATAGAGCACGTAGAAAATACCACTGATCAATGTCACCACGGTGAGTCTTCGAACCCAGGTTTCATTGACTTTAGCCAAAGAAACCTTATAGAGAACGAAACCGATCAGAATGGCAACGACAACGGATACCAATACTGGCCAGATCAAAGTGGGTAACTTCGATTCAGAAACCGTAAACGAAAAGATCCCCAGTTCCTTATCTTGAAGATTGGCACTGGTTTGTAGCAACAATTTCGGAAAAGACAAGACATCTACCGCTAAGAAGATATAAGCGATTGTTTCTTTTCCTAAATAAAAATATAGAAACAAGACCAGTGAGAGCAACACTAGGCCCAATGACATAAAGAGACTCGGACTTTTCAAAATAGAAATAAATAGGATACCTGCCGCGAACCATAGATTCAATTTTTGTATGCAGATATACTTCTTGCTCTCCGTCAAAAACCAAAGAATAGGATAACTAATGAATAAAGCAAGGACCGTATGGGTCCATCCAACTTTACCAAGTTCTAGAAATAATTGCTTTGTTGAAAAACTTAATAGATTGACCATCATGGCCACAAAATAAGAACCTAGAAGCAACCATAAATAGTTACGGTTCAGTGTCTTAGCAAGTTTCATTTCTATTAATACCTCCCAATTGTAGTTCCTATTCTAGCACAAAACCCTTACTATTTCTAGATAGTAATAACCATACCAAAAGAGAGGTTGGTACCAGTCCAACCTCTCTTTTTCTTATAATTCCTGTAATAAATAACGGAAGAGTTCTAAATTCCCTTTTTCTTCATTGACCAAGTATTCTGGATGCCACTGCAAGCCCATAATGCGACGACCATCTACAGCTTCAATGGCTTCGATGGTGTGATCGCGCGGATCAAAGGCAGTCGCACGGAAATTTGGCGCGAGATCCTTGATGCTTTGACGGTGCACGGAATTAATCCGACTGGCCTGTCCAAAAAGCTGCTCTACCACACTGCCTTTTTTAGTCTGGATAGAATGAGAAGTCCCAAACGGAAGTCCTTGCCAATGCCCTTCGATCTCTTGGTTGAGTGTTCCCCCAAAAGCCACATTGATCAACTGAACCCCACGGCAAATTCCTAGAACCGGTTTGTTTTGGCGTACTGCTTCCTTCAGTAGGGCAAGCTCAAATTGATCGCGTTTGATGTTGTAATCGTCGCTCTCGATAGTTTTTTCTTCACCATAAAGACTCGGGTCCACATTTTGGCCCCCACTCAAGATCAATTTATCAATGGTTTCAACATAATCCTTGACTAAGGAAATATCTCCCATCGGAATAACCATTGGAAGTCCGCCTGCTTGACGAATCCCTTCTGCAAACTGGCTGGAAACGGAGGAATGAAGGTTCTTCCCTTCCGGATCAACCGGACAGAGATTAGCGGATACTCCTACTATGGTTCTGCACATATTCATTCCTCCTTTATTATTTCATACATTCATCTTATCACCTATTAATGATCTTGTCTAATATGTATTTTTAAAGGAGATGATAAATAATATTTATTGCGTAAAAAAACAGGTTTGTCTAGCAGGGCTAGAACAAAACCTGTTTTAGAAATTAATTTTCACGTTTTTTGTAAACTAAGGCGCTTCCAGCTACTGCCAAAGCAAGTCCTGCAGCCACTAGTCCCTCGCTCACTGTTTCACCTGTAGAAGGAAGAGTATGTTTCTTATCTTCTTTTGGTTGACTTCCAGAAGGCTTATCACCTTTTGGTTTGTCTGTTGATGGGGTAGTTGGAGGCGTGGTTGGTGGAGTAGTTGGTGGTGTTGGTGGTGTTGGTGGTGTTGGTGGTGTTGGTGGTGTTGGAGGTGTTGGAGGTGTGTTTGGTGGAGTTAGGTAGTTTACGACTGTCCCCTTATCTACTACAAGGTTAGGTGCAGCTTTTAATTCGCTAGCAGATACAGTAATAACATCCGTTGATAGTTGGTATCCAGCTGGCGCTGTCAACTCCTTAATAACATAATCCTTAGCCTCAAAGCCTACAAAGCTTACAAGACCATTGGCATCTGAAGTTGCTGTCGCTTGTCCTTCGCCATATGGGTTGGCAACTGGGGTCACACCATCTGCTTCAAAGAGTCCAAAGACAGCTCCTGCAAGGTCTTGACCGACTAGATTTACCTTATGCAATTGAATATTGTAAAGTTTCAATTCAGGTTTGTCAACAACTGGTGGTGTTGGTGGAATAGCAGTAAATGGTTTATTCACCACACTACCCTTATCAACTACCAAGTCTGTCGCAGCGGTTAACTCTGCCGCAGAAACAGTGATTGAAACGTTCGAAAGTTGGTATCCTGCCGGAGCAGTCAATTCTTTAACCACATAGTCCTTCGCCGCAAAGCCTACAAAGCTTACAAGACCATTGGCATCTGAAGTTGCTGTTGCTTGACCTTCTCCATATGGGTTGGCAACTGGAGTTGTGCCATCTGCTTCAAAGAGACCAAATACAGCACCTGCAAGAGCATTTCCATCTGCGTTAGCTTTGTGCAATTGAATGTTGTACAGTTTCAATTCAGGTTTGTCAACAGTCGGAGGAGTTGGTGGAATTGAAGTGGTTACCAATTTGTTAGTGAAGGATTTCTTATCACCATATGCTACAGAAGCTTTGAGTGTGTTGCTTGCATCATCTTTTGTGACAGTTACAGTCGCATCAATACTTCCTTCATCGTAGGTCATTCCTTTTGCTTTGCTTTCAGGAATAACTTCTTTAATCGTGTAGTGGAAGGTTTTTCCTGCGTCCTCTGATGAATATGAAAGGTCATCAAAGGCTACCGTACCATCTGCAGCATTTTGTTTTGTTTGAAGAACTTTTCCGGTCTCATCCAACAATTGGAAATTGAATTCACCATTCTTCAATTCAGCACCTTCTAAAATCTTGCTCGCTGAAATTTTAGCTTTTGCTGGTTGAGGAGCTGTATATGTATTTGAGAAGGTTTTATTATCTGGATAAGCCACATCTGCTTTCAGGTTGTCGCCATCTTTTTTCACCTTAACAGTTACTTGTTTATCAGTCTTGTCATAGGTAATACCTGGGGTATTTCCAGCTACTTCCTTAACAGTGTATGTGTGTTCACCTTCTTTGGTGTACTCAATTGGTGCAAATGTTACTTTTCCGTTTTTGTTTGTAACAGTTTGAAGCTTGTTTGCACCTTCGTACAATTCAAAGCTAAACTCGCCATCTACCAAGTCACGACCTGTCAACTCTTTTGTCAACTCAATTGTTGCAGTTGTTGCGTTTGGTGTGAAGGCGTTGGTAAATGTTTTGCTTTCTGGATAGACGACTTCTGCCTTCAAGGCATCTCCATCACGAGTGACTTTAACAGTCACTTGTTTTTCAGAAGAATCGAAAGTAATAGTGGCATTGTCGCCTTTGACCTCTTTCACAGTATAAGTGTGTTCACCTTCTGCTGTGAACTCAATCGGCTCGAATGTAATTTTCCCGCTTTGGTTAGTCGTTGTTTGAAGCTTGTTTGCACCTTCGTACAATTCAAAGCTAAACTCACCGTCCACCAAGTCACGACCTGTTAGAATTTTATCCAGCTCGATAGTAGCTTGGGTTTTGGCTGGCTTCTCTTTCTTGTTTACAATTGTTTTGCTAACAGGTTTAGTTGGTGTCGTAAATTCACTAGCTTCAACAATTGTATCTTCTGCCAATCCATACCCTTCCGGAGCTTGAATTTCTTTGATGATGTATTTGTCACGAAGGATGTTCTTGACAGTAAATTCACCGTTCGCATCTGACTCGAATTCACCAATCACTTGACCAGTTGCTTGTCGAACAACTTGGAATTTTGCTCCTTTAAGAGGTCTGTTTTGTTCGTCTACCTTAGTAACTTTAATACTAAATTCGTAACCAATACCTTCACCACCAGCAATTTGGATTTTCACTGTACTATTTGATGAGTATTCATCCTTATTGCTTCCCTTGATAGTAGCTTGGTTAAGAATTTTTTCACCATCAACAACAGCATAGTTTACATCTGTCCCATATTCAATAGCAAATTGATCATCAGCAGCAATGTTACCTAGATTAATAGAAAATGAATTTCCATTAATATTCACTGTATAGTCAGCGGTAACATCTTTTGCGTTTTTGAGTTCCCATTTACCATTGTTATATTCCCAAGTTCCTTTTTTAATCTTGAAACTTCCTGGCTTGTAGGTGATACCTGGTGATTTCAAGGTATCTGTAACAACAGCATCATTAATGACTTCATTCGTTCTGTTTACAGAAATTCGGAAGCCAAGCTCTTTGTTTCCTTTTTCGCTCCAACCCGATTTAATGATAGAGTAGCGGTTACCTCCACCGATTGTCCCACTTGTAACTTTTCCTGTGAATTTCACTTTATCATTTACAGAAACTTTAACTGGAACTTCTCCATCATTTGGAGATTTTACTTTATTAACTTGAGCATAGAAGAAGAATGAACCTGAAACATCATTTTTCTCTTCAACAAACTTTGTGAATGTCAATACAATTTTACCAGTAGTTGCATCAACTTTTGCCTTGGCAATTACTTTACTAGTAATTGAGTCAGTAATTTCAAAATCCTGAGATTTGATGTCAATTGGAGAAGCAATAACTACTTCCGTCGTATCTCCTGCTTTAACGTTTTTTCCTTCCAAAGCAAACTTTGCATTAAGACGGAAAGTATCGTATCTTCCAAGCGGAGCTGTTAAATCCCCGCCATCACTGTTTTGAACTTTTACATCTGTGATGACATCCACTTTTTTTGACGTTTCTGCATTTACAATTTTAGAAAAAAGCGTAAAGCATACCATTAATAACGAGAGCATCATCAATAGATATATTGCTAACTTTTTCATTTTATCTCCCCTTATGTTCATAATAATAAGTGAAATTATTATATCAAAAACTAGTAATAATGCAAGTAAAAGGTAGCATTTTTTTATTTAGCATCTTGTCAAAATGAAATGTCCTCACAAAACAATTGATGATCATACAAGTTTTTTTACCTATATTATGTTAAAA
>ERZ773263.1754-NODE-1754-length-12573-cov-2.429142_pt1 | contig 12573 bp, 5 predicted proteins | sample MGYA00511076_ERZ773263 | MGnify/ENA primary metagenome ERZ773263 (study PRJEB29015, sample SAMEA2738155) | human oral metagenome | biome: human oral; feature: human-associated habitat; material: saliva | place: China | collected 2195 ... | reverse complement strand
GTACAGATCGTCAATTCAATGATGGTCAAACAGCTCGTTAATAGATAATAACTAAATATAAATAAGGTTATAGATAAAATTCTATAACCTTATTTTTATTATTTACATAAGTTTTACCTTATGTATTAGTGTATTGAAGAGTAATTAAATTTATTTTATTGTGCTTGCTATACTAGATAATAAAGTTTAAATAGATTCATTAAGGAGATAAATAAATGAGAAAAGATATAAAACGCAAGGTAAATAAAGTAGCTAACTACTCTTTAGCCTTTAGTCTAGTAGGTACAGGTGTAGGTTTAAATTCTTTAGTAACACCTACACATACAGTACTTGCAGCTAAGAATCATGATGGGGTATGTCAGGTGGAAACGAAGACTGGTGAACTTAAGTTTAATGCTAAGAGTACAACAGAATTAAGTTATAAACCGTTAGACTTGTTGTTAGTTATGGATGGAAGTGGTTCAATTACTGATACGAAAGCAAAAAATGATGTTTCAAATCTATGCCTCTCTTTTAAAAACATTACCAGAGGATACAAAGGTTTCTATAGCAATATATGGTACAAATAGAGCTACTTCTTATGAGAGTGAGGGACCTGCTTATGATGCAGGACCGATGACGGTTGCTGAAGCTTTAGGGTTAATTCAACCACTTGCAGATAATTTTGCACCAGTGCCTAATGACCTTGTACGTGCGATTGGGGCTAGTGGTAAAGGTAATGGGGGTAATCAAAGACCTTATGAGACTTGGTTTGCTAGTAATTTAAGACCTGATGCCGTTCATTCTATATTACAGATTACGGATGAGTGGGTTGATTACGAGGAAATTGATACTAGTTTTGCAACTTGGGCGAAAGCTAATGCTAAGACATTTATGAGTGTTATTATGTATCCGAATACTAATACTACTTCATATCGACAAATGACGAATGCAGGTCATCCTAATATTTACGTAACAGGTGATAAGGATATTAACACAATAACACAAGAGGTAAATGCACAGTTCACGAGAACAGCTACTGAGAAAGTTAATAAACCTAAAACTACTATAAACGTAGTACCTGAACAAGGTCTTACATTGAAAGAGGTTAAGTTAGTGTCACCAGATGGTAAGGAGGAAATTTTACCAATTCAAGGTAACAAGGTAAATGTTACTAAGGAGTTACCTAAAGATGGTGATTGGACGGTTAAAGTAAAAGCAGATGGCTTAGTACACGAAAATAGAAAAGTGGTAACTACAGTAAATGTGGGTGACAAGCAAGTAGGAAAAAATGAGATTCTATTTGAGGGTTGTAAAGATGATGTAAAAGGTAAAGATGAGGAAAGAACAAAGGTAAATATTGACTTTAAGACTAATTACATCGAAGATAAGAATCTTCCTTTTGGTACTGAGAAAGTTGTAAAAGACGGTGTTATTGGTATCAAAGAAATTATAAAAACTTGGAATACTGTGAATGGTAAGCGAGTTGGTGAGCCTAAAATTGTAGAGAATATGTTACAGGGTGTAATTGATAAGGTAATTGCTCGTGGTATTCAAAAACCTAAAGATTTCACTTATCGTATTGTTAGTGAAAAAGGTGATGTTTTGGTAGATACTACTAAAGTTTCACAAGGTTACGTAGGTGATAAATATAAATTAGAAGAAGTGCCTAAATTAGATGGGTATGAAGTTGAAAAACCTGAGGGTATTAAATTAGATGGTACTTTCAAAGGTGAGAATGTAAATATTGTCTTTGTAGCTTATAAACTAGGTGATGAAGTAAGTTTAAATTTAGTAGATGATAAAGGTAAAGCTCTTGGTAAAGGTAAAGTTCTTGTTGAAAAAGGTAAACGTGTAGGTGTTGACTTTACAGGTAAAGTTGAAAAAGAGTTTAAAGATGGTGATCGTTTATATAGATTAACAGAACTTAAGTTAGGTGAAACTAAATTAGAGGGGTTAGAATTTGCTGGTAAAGTAACAGAGGTTGCTCAGAAATATGTAGCTCAATATAAAGAGGTTCTACCAGCTCCAGTAAAAGTTAATTTTGTGGATGAGTCAGGTAAAGAACTTCAAAAACCTGTAAACTTATTAAAAGAGGCTAGTCGTTTAGATGGTGATTATACTTATACACCTGAAAAACGTGTTAAAGTGGGTACTGATGAATATGCTTTAGTTAAAGTTACTTTAGATGGAAAAGAAGTAAAAGAAATTAAAGGTAAGTTTACTGAGAAAGAGCAAGTTTATAAAGTAGAGTATAAGAAAGTTGTAAAACCAGCTCCAGCTAAGTTACCTAAAACAAGTGCTAGTGATGATTTAAGTGGTTACGGTATTGTGGCTACATTATTAGGTGTGTTAGGGTTCTTAGGATTTAGACATTTTAAATAATTTATAGTAAGTGGTAGGTATTAAATCTACCACTTTTATTATTTTTAGGTAGAGTTACCTTGTGGTGCTTAGTATTTTATAGTATACTAAGTATGTTGTTAAGATAACCTAGTGAAGACGAGGTAAGCACTCGGCTAGGAAGTTGTGGTAATAAGTCCTGTTAACTTATGCTTAGGATACTAGGTGTAGGTACTATCTGAGGTTTAGGTAACTAGACTTTAGGGGGTTGGGTAAACCCTAGGTAAAGCAGCTTGCGTAGGTTATTTGCTAGTAAAAAGCAAGTGTAAACGGTGGTCACATAAATAGACGCTCTGGTAGAGAATAAGCCTATAAGGACTGGATGTGGTGTCCTTTATTCTGTAGGTACTAAACCAAGTATGTGATTGAGACCTGACGTTATGGAAACATAACTATAACACTAAAACATTGTACGAGTAGCACAATGGCACTATGGTTTAAAAGCGGTGGTGCTGGGTCTTTTTCTAATTTGATACTTAATTAATTATATTTGGGCAATTAAAATATTAAATCTGAATGTTCGTGTGAAAGTTGGGGGTAAGCAATCCCACCTAGCTCTTGAATTGAATAGGAAGTTTAGAGGTAGCTCCTCTAGGCTCAGACCTATTTAAGCTATGGCTGAATATTACAGCGAGTAATTGTAGTAAGACGAAAGTCTATTTTAACAACACATAATTAATACGTGAACTTTGACAAGATGAAATCTTGTCTTTTTTTTATTTTACAAGGTTTCTAGAGTTTACATAAGAAGTTTTCAAAACCAGAGTAAAATATAGGGTATGTTAGAAATCTCTAACAAATGTACATTTGAAAATTTAATATATTGGAGGTTTTAGAATGAAGAAAAGAACAATGAAGCGCTTTTTAGGAGTGCTAATGTCTTTTTCTATGTTATTACAACCTATGGTTTTAACAGCTAACCAGATGAAATATGGTAGTGTAGCATTAGCTAGTGACGAAAATAGAGTAGAAGTTACTACTAATGAAGATGCAACTGAAAATCGTATAAATGGTTCATCTAACGATAAGAAACTTCGTAATAATGAAGATAAGACAGATAAGAGTTCTGTAAGTGGTTCTAACAGAGCAAATGATTCACCTGTAGCTTTAGGGGTAGATAATGCTGGGAATATTACTTACGGTCTTGAATTAGAGAAAGAATCATTAAGTTTTGATGTGTTAAAAGCTAGAACAAAAACACCTGATGATGTAGATTTTGATGATATGGATTCGATTAGAGCTGCTCTAAGTAATCCAGATTTTCCATTTAAACCTGATGAAGAATGGGGTGCTTTTGCTAAGACTCAAGGTGCTAAGATGGAGACTTGGTCTGAGATTGATAGAAATGTTGCTAAGTGGTATCGTGAATACTATAATATGCGTTTAAATTTAATGGCTATAGCGCACGGTGTTGCAGAATATGATGGTGGTCATTATACAGCAACTATTAAGTTACATCCTACTTTAATGAGGATGAATAATGCCATTAGTTGGTCTGCATATACTGACCGTTATGGACACCATCAGCCTGCGGCTGAGAAACCTGGAGCTGAATTAGGTTGGTTATATATAGGTGGGGGTCTAGTTTTCTGTCTTCAACCTGAAAGATTACTGAATACAGGGAATGGTGTAACTGGTCGACGTGATTTAGCTTCGATAATAGGGCAACAAGCTGTTAAAGATTTAGCAAAACTTATCTATGTAACTCAAGGACATCGAGCTGGTGTATCCTTGAAGGAAGGGGATATTTCTTATTACCGTTATATTGCAGGGCAGTTACTTGTTTGGGGGTATATGCGTCAAGGTGCTACTCTCGGTGATTTACAACCTGACATCTCGATTAGTGAGTGGGAAAATGGTAGTATTGACCGATTAAATGATGAGATTAACAAAATCCGTGCAGAAATTGCTGCTTTAGACGACAATGGTGGTAGTTTATTAGTTGCGAATAGTCAGTACACAGTAAAACCGGGCAAGTGTTGGAGTTAAGCTTAAATGGTTATAAGAATCTAAGTACTTCTGTTAGTGGTATTGTAGAATCAGCACAAATTGTAGGGGATAAAGTTCGTATTAAAATTAAAGATCGTGATGCTTTAGGTGGAGCTAAAATTGGTCTTCTTACTGTAGATAAAGATAAAGATAAGTATAGTATACTTGAACGTTATCAACCTGATAATGCATCTTTACAGCAGACTGTTTGGTTACAAGAATTTGCTGACCCTGATAGTGCTGAGGTTAGATTTAACTTAGAAGACCCACGAGGAAGCCTAAAACTTAAAAAAGTGGATGAAACTGGTGCGGTAGTACCTTATGCTAAGTTTAATGTAACAGGTCCAGATGGGTACAACAAAGATGTTGAAGTAACGAATGGTGAAGTAACATTAAATGATTTAGTAGCAGGACAATACACAGTTCGAGAAATTGAGGGTCATGCTAACTATGTAGTTAATACTGAGTCTAAAGTAGTTACAGTAACTGATGGTGGTGAAGTTACGCAAGAGATAGTCAATAAGCGTTTAGCTGGTGATTTTGGTATCTTTAAACGTAACGATTTAACTAACGCAGGTATTAGTGGTGTTAAATTTAAACTTACAGGTAATTCTGTTTATAATAACGAGCAAGTTGATAGAACAGAAACAACTGATAACCAAGGTAAATTAACATTTAGAAACTTACCGTTAGGAACATATAACGTAACAGAGGAAACTCCAGCGGGGTATGTAACGAATGGTAAAACTTATACTGTAAAAGTATTTAAAGCAAATCCTAATGATACGACTGCAACAGTAAATGTTAAAGATGGTAATAAGGATTTAACATTAAATGGTGGGGTATTAACAGTAGATAATACACCAGTTCGTGGTAATATTAAGATTATCAAAAAAGGTTCAGGTAACTGGATGAAGAATTTATACCAAGCGTTCTTATTAGAGGGAGCTGAATTTGGTATTTATGATAGTCAAGGTAAAGAAGTAGCTAAAGCTAAAACTAATGCTCAAGGTGTGGTAGAATTTAACAACTTATTAGGTGGTAAATACACAGTAAAAGAGACATTTGTACCTGAAGGATTTAGAAAAATTGATGACTTTGAGGTTACAGTAGCTGAGCATGGTAAGACTGTAACTGTTGAGAAAGTTGACGAAGTGCGTAAAGGTAAATTACGTGTAGTAAAAGTTGACAAAGAGAATAACAAGCCTGTAAACTTTGCAGGTGCGCAGTTCAAGATTAAGAACTTACAAACTAACCAATTTATCCAACAAGATGGAAAAGATACTTTTGATACTAATGACAAAGGTGAATTTACAACTAAGTTAGATTTACTATATGGTAAATATGAATTAGTTGAGGTAAAAGCTCCAGTTGGGTATGTACTTGATACAAAACCAGTTAAATTTAGTGTTACTGGTGATGATACTGTAGTTTCATTAAACTTTGCAGATGTTCGTGTTAAAGGTAAAGTAACTGTATTAAAAACTGGTGCTGTACCAACGAAAGTAGCTAAGTCTAATGGTTCTTATGGTACTGAGTATGTGTTAACAATGGAACAAGGTCGTAATTTAAGTGGTGTTGAATTTGATGTTATTGCTAAGGAAAACATTACATTAAAAACTGGTGATGTTGTAAAACGTGCTGGTGAGAAAGTTGGTACTATTGTAACTAACGCTCAAGGTCAAGGTCAATTTGAAGGTTTAGAAATTGGTAAGTATATCTTAAAAGAAACTAAAGCTCCAGCGGGGTATGTATTTGCTAAGGATACTGAATTTGAAATTACTTACGAGGGTGAAACTAAAGCTCTAGTAACGAAAGATACTACTGTAGCTAATGATTTCAGACAAGTAAAACTAATTTTAGATAAAGTAGAGCAAAAACAAGTAGGTTTAGATACTACTGCTAATAAAGAACATGGTGTACCTAAGTATGAAAATGTGCCGGGTGCAGGTAAAGTGTTCGTAGTTCGTACAAAAGATGCTATAAGAGACCCTAAAGGTCAAGAATTAGTACCAGCGGGTGGTATTATGGCGACATTAACAACTGATGCTAAAGGGCATGTTGATAAAACTGTGGCTTTACCAGATGGTAAATATACAGTACAAGAGGTAAAAACAACGGCTGGTTTAGTCTTAGACCCAGCGGTTCGTGAATTTACTGTAAGTAGTGTAGGTAACAATGGTATTCAGGAAATCAACATAGCTAAGTTAGTATTAGGTGGTAAAACTCATTTTGAGAACAACTTAAAACCAGTTGAGTTAAGAACAACTGCAACTAACAAAGATGACGGTTCTAAAGTAGTTGGTGCTACTGAGGACGTGACTATAGTTGACCGTGTACAATATAAGAATTTAATTGTTGATGGTCGTAGTTATACAGTATCAGGTAAATTAATGGTACGTGAGACTGGTAAACCTTTACAAGTAGGTGGTAAAGAAGTAGTAGCTAGTAAAACGTTTGTACCAACAGTTTCTGATGGGTATGTTGATTTAGAGTTTAAATTTGATGCTAGTGCATTAGGTGGAAATAAAGTGGTAGCATTTGAAGATCTGCACCAAGATAAAATTCACGTAGGTACGCACTCTGATATTAACGATGATGGTCAGACTGTAACAATTCCTAAATTTGAATTAAAAACAACAGCGGTTAATGCGGTAGATAACTCTAAAGTATTTGACCCTAAAGAAAAAGTGGTACTAAAAGATACAGTTGAGTATAAAGGTGCTGTAGTAGGTAAAGAATATACTGTAACTGGTACTTTAGTAGATACTAATGGTAAACCAATTTTAGAAAATGGTAAACCTGTAGTGGGTGAAACTAAGTTTAAAGCAACTGCTACAAGCGGTACTGTAGATGTAATGTTTACGTTTAATGCTAAATCTTTACGTGGTAAAGATGTAGTAGTTTTCGAGAAAGCTTATGTGGGTGTAGGTGTTAAACCTAAATTAGTAGTAATCACGAAGACCCTAAAGATAAAGGTCAAACAGTAAAAGTGTTAGACCCTAAAATAGAAACTATGGCTAGTTTCAATGGACGTAAAGTTGAAGACCATTTAGGTCAAGTAACATTACGTGACGTTGTAAAAGCTACTAATGTTATAGTTGGTAATGACTATGAATTAACAGCGGATTTAATGGATCCGGAAACAGAAAAACCGATTGTAGGTAAAGATGGGCAAAAAGTAACAACTAAGGTTAAATTCAAAGTAGGTGGTGAGAACACTTACGTTGTTAAAGAAGAACCTAAGTTAGAAAAAGGTCAAATGTACGTAGTACGTGATGGTAAATTAATTATCGTTAACGAAGAGGGTACTTTAGTAAAAGAGGTACCAGTAGTTAACGCTAAAGATTTACAAAAAGGTACGCCTGTAACGATGTTTACATTTGCTGATTTAAACTACGATGCTAGTATCTTAGAGAATACGTTGAAATCTAATGAAGATTTAACGTATGATGATGCAAAAGCGAATAAATCTCTTGATTTATTAGGTTTAGATGGTAAGGATTTAACATTACCAAAAGAAAAAGTAGAAAAACCAAAAGAGGGTACTGAGCCTAAAGATGGCAATAAACCTGTAGATGGTAAAGCTACTACACCGTCTGATAAAGCAGATGGTAAAGATAAAAAAGATGGTAAGGATAAACCTGCAGATAAAGATAAGAAAGCGGAAGCTCCAAAAGGTATCCATGTGGATAAAGATGGTAAGGTAACTTACACAGGTGGAGATAAAGCAATCTTAGATGATTTATTAAAAGGTGTATTCAATCCAACTGATTTAGAATTAGACGAACTTGTTCGTAAATATAAAGCTAAGTCTATTAAGACTGTAGTTGTTTATGAGGGGTTAAGTGTTGACGGTCAGGAAATTGCATTCCACCGTGACCCTAAAGATACAGACCAACAAGGGTATCACAACAACATTAAATTAAGAACAACATTTATGGATGTGAAAACAAATTCACACTTAATCGAAGTTGGTGGAACTGTTGATTTAGTGGATAAAGTTGCTGTGTATAATGTTATCAATGGTAATGAATACGAGGTGACTGGAACAATTCACGATAGAAATACAGGTAAACCGTTAACTAAAGATAATGGTGAGGTTTATACAAATACTGTTAAAGTAAAAGTAAATGTTGATGGTGCTAAACAAGGTGAAGTAGTAAATACTGTGGTAGATGTACCATTTACAGTTAATGTGGCTGACATTAAGACATCTCACATTGTAGCGTTTGAGGAAATTAAACGTGCAGGTGGTGTTGATGTGCTAGCAATTCACAAAGATGTAAATGATAAGTATCAGACAGTAGAAAAAACTACACCAGAGGTTGGTACTAAATTTGCAGACGTTAAGGGTTCTCAAGAAATTTTACCAATGGAGAAAGTGAAAGTAATTGACCATGTATCATTGAAAAATGTGGTAAATGGTAAGAAATACGAAGTAACTGGAACTATTATGGATAAAGCGACTGGGAAACAATTAGTAGATGCTAATGGAAAACCTTATGAGTCTAAAGTAACTGTAGAAGTTAAAGACAAAGATAAACCTGAAGGTGCTAGAGTAGATACTACTGTAGAAGTTGAATTTGAAATCGATGCTAGTAAGTTAGCAGGTAAAGAGATAGTAGCCTTTGAAGAATTAAGAAAAGCTGGTGACCCTGAGGTAATTGGAAGTCACAAAGATATTAATGACAAAGGTCAAACTATTAAAGTTAATAAACCTGTACTTAAAACAAAAGCTACTGTAGATGGTAAGAAAGAAGTTACTATTGATGGTGATGTTACTATCGAGGACGTAATTTCATATAGTGGCTTAAAAGTAGGTGTTGAGTATACATTTACAGGTAAACTAATGGATGCTAAAACAAAACAACCATTAAAAGTTGATGGTAAAGAAGTTGTAGCTGAAACTAAAGTTACACCTGATAAAGAGAGCGGTACTGCTAAAGTAACGTTTAAATTCAATGCTAAAGGTTTAGATACAACTAAAGTTGTAGTCTTTGAAAAAGCGTTAGCTTATAACGAGTTAACTAAGAAACCGAATGTAATTGGTACTCACGAAGACTTTAACGATAAAGATCAGACTGTTGATTTAGTTAAGAAACGTTTACCTAACACATCGTTAAGTGATATGTTTACTGACTATAGTGGTTATGGTTTAGTGGTATTAGTTGTTTCAGGTTTAGGTTTAGTAGTTATTAGACGTCGTAAAGCTGAATAGTTAGAAAAGAGGATGTGAAAACATCCTCTTTTTCTTTGTTTTGTCTTTGTAGGATTAGTAAAGTAAGAGTTTTACTGTTTAAATTTTAGGAGTATGTTAAAATAATAAACAAGTGGTATTTAGGGTATCACGGTGTGTGTTTAGTTGATGCTTAGTATATGTTTAAGATAGTGCCTTTGTTAGTAGAGGTGTGGTTAGTATATTAGGTTTGGAAGAGATAAGCTGGTTACTTATCTCTTTTTTATTTGAGTTTAAGTTAAAATTACAAAATAATAAAAAGAGGTGTTTGAAATGGGTTGGTATACACAATATGGTATTTTAGCAAGTGATACTAAAGGTTCGAAATTACAATTACTACGTAGGTTGGGGTTGTTAGATGGACCTGTTAGTGTGGTAAAGGAAGTTTATAAGAACCAGTTTTACTCGGCTATATTTAATGACTTAGTAACAGGTAATGTAGATGCAATTCATGCGTTGTTGATAATTGAGCCGGGTCGTGAGAAAGGGTATGTGGATATCGATATAAAAAGATTGTCTATATCGAATGATACATTTCCTAAGAGCTATCGAAAATGGTTAGTAGACCAAGGTATCGATATAACTGATTGGTAGAGAAAAGGGGGTATATAAAGTGGCTTTTGTAAAAGTTAAGAAAGTTCATATTGATAAAAAGGGTAATTTTAAGATGTGCTATAGTGTAAGTAATGATGATCGTCCTTATAGTACGGCTACTTTTTATGAAGATAGTGCAACTGTTGAAGAAAAGGTATTACGTTTTATTGAGGGGTTAAATGATGATATTGTTCTTACTGAAGGTTGCACTGGGAACGTAGCAGATAGTTTAGGGTATTACTTAGCTTGTAGAGAGGGGCAGGAAAAACCGTTAAGTGTACAGAATTTTGATTTACCTAAGTTTATGGAAATTTTAACTATGTATATAGACGTGCCTAATATAGGGTTTACTTTAGAAATAGCTAAGGATGTAGCAGAGGTGACAGAGTATTTTGTGAATTTTAAGACTCGGTCTTTTGTAACAAAGTTATCTAAGGATTGTATAAGGGGTTGTTGGTATGTATATTCTAAAAAGCAAAGCTTACGTGTTCCTTATGGTAAGGTTGCTAGGGTTGGTTGTGTAGGTAAGACGCAACAGGTACCTGTAGATTAAGGTGATTTACTATAAGGTAAGTTAATTAGAGTTGGGTTGATAAATAGACTTCTTGGATTTATACTTGATATAGAGTATAAAAACAAGAAGTTTATTTTATGAAGAAGGTGATTAGCTTGAAAGATAATTGGATAAAGGGGAGAGAAGTAGTTACTGAACTAAAAAGTTTACATTGGGTACTTAATAATGTTCACACGGGTATACTGGTAGGAGATGATTCTAAAGGGTTTAGATTTGATTACCGAAGTGATGATTTGGAGGTTTTAACTAATAGTTTTTTAATTGGGGGTTTGTTGAAACCTATAACCTTTGTTTGTGCTGTAGTAGATGGTGAATTGATTTTAGTAGATGGTTTAGGTAGATTCTTAGCTTTAATGGAGATTAATAAAAAGCATCCTGATTTAATGTTAGAACTGGGTGAAAAGGACGTTACATTAGTAGTGTATCAAGACCTAACGTGGGATGAGTGTAGTAACTTACACATTTGTTTAAATACATCTTTCAACAGTAGTAGTGTACCAGCTTTATTTAGAAGAGATTGTGATATAAAAGGGTTCTCTAAGTATAAAACAAAAATAGGCGTTTTAAAAGTATTAAAAGCTATGGTTATTATGGATAGTGATAAGGATTCTTTATGGTATGGTAAATGGAGTGTTAATGGTAAGTATGATTTGAAAGTTACTACAATGGTAGATTTTGTAATAGGGGTACTACCGTTAGTACATCACTTAGAACGAAGAGGATTTATTTTAGAAAATACATATTTTTTAGAAGACCAAGGTAAAAATATAGCTGAAGTTTTAGAATGGATATGGGTTTGTGCGAGACAGCAATGGTTTGAAGCTTTTGAGCCTAATTGGGATTTTCGACTTAGTTGTTTACGTAGGTATATAATTATGGATTTACCCGGTGTAGGTGGGTTATGTAAGTATTTGTTGAAGAGGTTCACAGAGGTTGATGTTGTAGATAACGTTAGAGACTTAATTTACTTATTTATAAGAGAGCTAAACGTGGGTAGTGATATTTGGTTAGAACATGGGTGTTTAAGTGGTTATAAGGGTACAGGAGGTTACAATTTAATAGCTCATATATTGAAAGATAGTGTGGTTAGTTCTAAGGTTAGTCAATAGTTTTAGATAAGTAATAAACAATAAGAGGATTGGATGTAGATTTTAATGAAATATAGCAATAAGTACTATGAAAATATAAGGGATTGGTTAAAGCTTAATAGGAGTGTAGATAAGGAAAACTTTGCATGGGTATTAGACCGCTGGTTTACTGAGTATCAGAAAGGAGTCCTTTATTTACGATTTGAAAAGGGATTTAATATTACAGATATTGCTAAGGAGTACGATAAAGCGGTAGTTAGTATATTTAAGTTGTTACAACGTATGGAGTATACGTTAGGAAGATTACAGGTCTTTTTTACTGGGGATTTGCCAGAGGTTGAGCGTGAAGATTATTTAGCGTATTACTTCAAGGATGTTTTTAGTGATAAAGATTTGAGTGTCTTACAAGGTTTAGGCTTTAATAAATTAACTGATTTTAGTAGGGGTAAACTTCATACAATAAAGGATTCATTATCGGATAAAAATTATTTGAAATTAAGGGCTTTATTGCAAGATAAAGGAGTTTATCAAGGAGAAACAGCTAGGATATTTTTAGACTATCCTGATAACATAATAGATGCTTTAGGTATGTCTAAAGAAGATGTTGTGATAGATAAATTAGAAGAAGTTATAAACTCTATGGATGGTACTAAATATAGTGATGCTTATAAAGTTGGTATGGCTCGTTGTCAAAAGTATTTAACATT
>ERZ773263.1737-NODE-1737-length-12645-cov-6.513662_pt1 | contig 12645 bp, 10 predicted proteins | sample MGYA00511076_ERZ773263 | MGnify/ENA primary metagenome ERZ773263 (study PRJEB29015, sample SAMEA2738155) | human oral metagenome | biome: human oral; feature: human-associated habitat; material: saliva | place: China | collected 2195 ... | reverse complement strand
TGATAGTAGGAGGAGTTATGTCAGAGAAGTCTTTTCCTCAAGGGTTTTTGTGGGGTGGGGCAACGGCAGCCAATCAGTGCGAAGGCGCCTATAACGTTGACGGTCGTGGACTTGCGAACGTGGATGTGATGCCGCATGGCTCCGAGCGCTGGGCGGTTGGCATGGGTGACCGCAAAATGCTGAGCTTTGAAGACGGTTATTACTATCCCGCCCAGACCGGTATCGACATGTACCATCACTACAAAGAAGACATTGCACTCTTTGCCGAGATGGGGTTTAAGACGTATCGACTGTCCATTGCATGGACGCGCATTTTTCCTCATGGTGATGAAACAGAGCCCAATGAAGCCGGCCTTCAGTTTTACGAGGATCTTTTCCGTGAGTGCAAAAAGCACGGTATTGAGCCTTTGGTGACCATTACGCACTTTGACTGCCCCATACACTTGATCAAGGAATATGGTGGCTGGCGTAACCGTAAGCTTGTTGAGTTTTACAAGCGCCTTGTGACGGTGCTGTTTGCCCGCTATAAGGGACTTGTGAAATACTGGCTTACCTTCAATGAGATCAATATGATCTTGCATCTTCCCTTTATGGGAGCCGGGTTGGTGTTTTCTGAAGGTGAGGATAAAAAGGCGGTCGAATACCTTGCTGCGCATCATGAGCTTGTGGCGAGTGCCTGGGCTACTAAGATCGCACACGAGATCGATCCAAAGATGATGATCGGCTGCATGCTTGCAGCGGGTACCTACTACCCGTATAGCTGCCGTCCTGAGGATGTCCGCGAAGCTCAGATATGCAACCAGGACAATTATTTCTTTGTTGATGTGCAGAGCCGCGGCTCGTATCCGCATTATGCGCTTAAGAAACTTGAGCGCTTAGGTATAGATGTTGGCATGACCGAAGAAGACCGGACGATTCTTGCCGAGAATACCGTGGACTTCATTTCCTTCAGTTACTATTCCACGCGCTGCGTTGCCGGTGCGGGGTCTGAGGTTGAGAATACCGTGGGTAATGCCTTTATGGGAACAAAGAATCCGTATCTCAAACAGACACAGTGGGGATGGGCGGTTGACCCGCTTGGATTCCGCGTGACGCTCAATGATATGTACGACCGCTATCAAAAGCCGCTTTTTGTGGTTGAGAACGGTCTTGGCGCACAGGATGTCGTTGAGGAAGACGGCTCCATCAATGATGATTATCGTATCGAATACCTGCGTGATCATATTGCGGCCATGCGTGATGCCGTAACAGAAGATGGCGTTGAGCTGCTTGGGTATACCACGTGGGGTCCCATTGATCTTGTCTCTGCAGGTACCGGTGAGATGAGCAAGCGTTATGGCTTTATCTATGTTGACCGTGACGATGCCGGTGCCGGCACGCTTGCTCGATCCAAGAAGAAGAGCTTTTTCTGGTATAAGCAGGTCATTGCATCAAACGGCGCCGACTTAGGGTGATCAAGTATTGATCTTCAGCCTACAAAATAAGATATACGGCATCCTCAAGGAAATACTGCTGAGGAAGAATCGTTGCTCCCTTCTCGGTATCAAAGGTGCCAAAGATGCGAGAAGAGCTACGATTTGCAAGGTCAATACAGGTGATGCATGCGTGTGAGTAATCTCCCTGCAACTCGAATGATACGTTTGTGGGCACATAGATCAATTTTTGTTTACCATCCGACGTTTGGGCGGCGTACAGGTCTTCCGTATGAGTAGCAAGAGGCGCCTGGTTGCTGTCAAGTTCGTAAAGTTCATACTGCTCGATGAGTTGGCGGGCAAAACCGAAATCGTTGGCTCCCGGAAATTGAAGAGCTTGCTCATGCGGAAGCGCTTCAAGAAAGCCTTCGCCAAGGGCCATAGGCGCAGGAGCTTCAGGATTTTGCCAGTTCCATATGCCGTGAGCACCATACGTAACACCGGCGCTTGCTCCGCCGGTAATGGAAAGCCACAGGGCGCGTCGGCAATCAGCCCTGCGGAAACGTCCATAGAGCATGTGGGAATAACCAATCTGTTCATAGCAGGGCTCTGAGTTGATAATCGGTTTCTTTTGCGGACGGCATGCAAAACTTGAGGCAAGGCTATGAGCGCCATCCTGTGCACTGATGTTATGACCGGATTGGTACAGGTAGAGATCAGCACGTTCGGCAAGGCTTTCCGGAAGCCCGTCATATCTGCCTTTGATGTGATAGCACTTGAGCGCTTGAGGTGCATAGGTATCAACAAGATCGGTAATGTAGGTATAACGTTCAATGGGCTCGGGGCTGTCAAAGTCAGTGTCGCCGGAAATGATATAGATGGGATTAAACTCATTGAACGTTTCAAGAATTTTTATGACAATCGGCTTGACCAGATCATTGGGGATGACATTATCGTTTACAAAGCGAGAAGCCCAGGTATTTGGTACGTAATTACACCACTGAATTACAATGGCGGGGACGAAGCCACGGCCAACAGCCTCTGTGAGCTGCCATTTTGCATGTTTCCAAAAATCGGGTATCGGTCGGGTGAAATCGAAGGTCTTACCGTCGTCGCTCGTCTCAAACGGATACTGCGCAAAGGAAACGCCGCTGCGATCCCATTGGGGCAGGGCGTTGATCTGTAGAACGTTGAATCCTTGTGAGGCTCGCTGTTCAAGGTATTCTATCCATTCCTTATCAGTTGGATTGGTGAATGCCGTCCAGATGGTATCGGCAAGCCAAAAGAAAGGTTTGCCGTTCCGCTCAAGATGGGTTCCTTTCACGGTAATGTTACTCATATCATGCTCCTCCATACGGTGTATTGACATAGCTTAATGACTGCGATATTGGCGGGCTGCCCATTCCCATATTCCAACGGGTTCGCCCTGTAAAGTGACATTTGTTCCGTCTAAATCGGTATGGCAAAAATCGTTATACACGTGAATCCAAACACCGTGGTTAAAAGTCCTTTTTGGTCTTCCGTCAGGCTCTTTATATCTTCCGGTCAAGTCTTCAACGTGGTCAAAGTACGTACAGTGCACCGGTGCTCCCGCTGCATGAAGCTTGCGGTAAAGCGGCAAGACCGTCTGAGCCGGATCTACCAACTCATCTCCCTTTGAGTGTACAAACCAGAGAGGTGTTTTTGCAAGAGTGGCGATAACTTCAGGAGTTTGATTCTCCACAAAGAATGGAGCACAGGTAGCAATGCCTGCCGAGAAAAACTCCGGATAGTCAAGACACATGCGGATCGTCATGAAACCTCCGTTGGAGAGGCCTCCGATAACGATGCGGTCGGCATCGATGCGGTCAGCGCGTTGCGAGACAAATGTATCGATGAGTGCCCTGAGTGGCTTGGAATAGATGCTTTTATTTGAACTCCCGAGCTGTTCGACGCCGTCGTCCATCCAGAACGTAGGGCATTGTGGGACCAGTACCCAAGCAGCACCGCCAAAATAGTCTTGGATGGCGGTTTGCGAGAGAGCGGTCACACGGTTGCCGGTATACGCACGCGTGGGACCTTCATTAGGAGCGGATCCTCCCCCTTCTCCGGCCCCGTGAAGCCATACGATCAAAGGTGCCTTTTTGTCGCTGTCGGGGTCATAATATCCGTATGAAAGAGCAACGTCGTCAACTTTCTGTGACACAGCGGCGTTATGCCACCCCATAAGATCTGGGCTATATGCTTCGCGGAGTGTGTCAAATACCAAGCCGCTTATGGGAGAGGAAGAAAGGCCTGTGGATTCCAATGGCGTAAGCTGCGTCACACGAAAGCGATTTTCAATAGAGCGGGACCCCGTGACCGTTCCCTCGATCTGTTTGGTAAGTCGTACTTCCGGAAGTATGAGAGCAACGTGGTCTGAGGTTGTCGTATGAATCTCATTGCCCTTCTCGTCACACGGATACACGTCGGCAACGGAGAGGTAGCCAACGGAAGGGACCGGCTCAGCACCCTTATCTTCAGCGCGCAAAAGAATGGAACCGGATGTTTCGTACCGTTCGCAGTATACGTTGAAACCGCTGGTACGTAAGGAAAAAGAGGAGACATCTGCAGGCAGATCAAGAATGAGCTTTGAAATCCAGGGTCCAAAGTCTCCACAGACAGATACTGTTGCATACGATGCCAATGGCATAAATCCTCCTCATCCGATGGCTGATCCTATTTTCATCGTTTTTCTCGTCAATGCCCATAGAACATTAGAAATTTAGTAAATATTTACTAATATTTAGTTTCTTCTGCAGCGATGGATAAAAACCTAGTTTAATTACGTTCAGGGGTATCGGAGCGAGGACCCCGGTCTATCAGCTTGAGAGCAAAATGTTGGAAGGGGCATCATGGCAGTGGATAATAAGCGGATTGCTGCTGACGTTCTTGCAGCAGTAGGTGGAGCCGAGAACATTCAGGCCGCCACAAATTGTATGACCCGCCTACGCTTGACGTTAGTCAACAAAGATGCGGTCGATGTTGATGCGGTCAAGAAAATCAAGGGCGTACTGGGAGCACAATTTTCGGGAAGTCAGTTTCAGGTCATCATCGGCCAAAACGTTCCCAAGGTGCTTGATGAGTTTGTTGCACTGAGTGGGGTGAAGCGAGAAGCCCCCGTTGACGAGAATCTTGACGCGCCCAAAGTAAAATTGACTCCCGCCGTTGTGGGAAATCGTATCCTTGATTACCTTTCAGGTTCTATGACACAGCTCATTCCCTTGCTTATGGCAGGTGGTTTGTTCCGCACGTTTGCGGTGGTGCTGGGGCCTCAGATGTGTAACGTTATTGCCGCAGATAGTGAGACGTACCAGTTCTTCTATACCACGCTGTATGAAGCGACGTTCTATTTCCTGCCCATCTATCTTGGGTATGCCGCCGCAAAAAAGATCGGTGCAAGTCCGGTATTGGGCATGCTGACGGGTGGCGTTTTGATTGCTCCCTCCATTATTACGGCAGCAGCAGCCAAGGGAACCATCAGTGTTTACGGCATTTCTATTGCAGCGGCCTCCTATGCTCAGAGCGTGCTGCCCATCATGCTGACCATTCCCGTCCTCTATGTTGTTGAGAAGTTCTTCAAGAAGCACATGCCCGATGTACTTTCTACGGTGTTCACTCCGTTTTGCACCATGATCGTGACCGTTCCTATTGCGCTTATCGTGCTTGCACCTGTTGGTAACGAACTTGGTAACGTCATTGCAAATGCACTCTTCAGTGTGTCCAGCTTTGGTAAGATCGGCGTGCTTATCGTTATGGCCATCCTGGGTGCTTTTTGGCAGCTCTTTGTTGTTGCCGGTATGCATATGCCCGTGATCCTTCTTGCGCAGGTCCAGATCATTGCCGTAGGATATGACCCCTTTGTTTTTGTGGCAACAAACTGTGCCATGACGGCCGTGTGGGGATGTGCGTTCGGCTCGTTCCTTCGTATTCGTAATAAAGAGGAGAAGTCCCTGTCGCTTGGCTATGTTGTTTCCGCCATTGCCGGTGGTGTAACCGAACCTGCCCTCTTTGGTGTCCTTATGCGTTTCCGCCGTACGATGCTTGGCATGTTTATCGGCGGCTCCATCGGTGCGGTCGTTTCCGGTATCCTGGGCGTTACCTATTACCTTGCCGGCGGGGCATCAAACTTTATGGTCATTTTGAACTACTTCCAGGGCGGCCAGCAAAACATCATCTTTGCCGTTATTGGTATGGCGATATCCTTTGTGATCGCTGCTGTCGTCGTGTTCCTTTTCGGCTTTACCGAAAAGGAACTGAAAGAGCTTGATGAAGAGGACGCTGCCGAGCTGATATAAGCAGCAAACGTATGGTCTGCCCGGAAGTTTGAGGACTTTGGGCAGGCCATAAGACTAAGGGTTATGAGGGCGATTCAAGGCGTCTGACGCTTTTACGCTCCACGATGGTGGGGAGGATGGATATCCTGATAACTTCGCCGTTCGTAGTGCCTTTAATGAGCTCCACTAAGCGTTTGATAGCAAGCTCTCCCATAGCCTCCTTATTGACGACCATGGTGGTCAAAGGAGGATCGGTCATCTCACAGTAGACGGTGTCGTCAAAACCGATGAGAGAAACATCGTCAGGTATCTTGATACCATGCTCCGTTAGTGCACGCATGCAACCGACCGCCACGATATCGTTATCGGCAAAATATGCAGTACAGAGCTTGGGATCCGTTTCTAGATAGGCGCACATGTCGTCGTAGGCTGCCTCGATCGTGGAGCCTACGCGAATGACGTTCAGACGGGAACGGCTTTCGGGATCTACGCCGCGCATGGCGGAATAGAATCCCTCTTGTCGTTCAAGGAAATTGCGAATGGTGACGCCGCAGTGCAGATAGCCAATGTTGGTGTGTCCTGCTCCCAGAAAATAGCGAACCGCCTCCCATGATCCGCGGGAGTTGTCTATGGCGACGCTGTCCAGCTTTTTGGTGGGAAACCAGCTGTCGAGAAGAACGATGGGAACTCCAAGCCGTTCAAACTGAGCGATATCGTCTGCAAGCGCCTCCGTTGCCAGTAAAATGATACCTGCACATTTGACTGACTTCAGAGCTTTTATCTGTTCTTTCTTATCCTCTTGAGCATAAAAATAGGAGACAGAGAGGCGATGATAACCATATTTATAGGTGGCGTCGGAGAGGCTCTTGGTGAGCGATTCAAAAAATGGCGTATCGCCCACTACCTGTCCGTGGCGTTTATATACCAAAAGCAGGATGGTGCTTGTAGAGCGCTCAGCTTCGTGTGCCGCATATTCAAATCCGAGTTTCTGTGCGCAGGCAAAGACATGGTCTCGTGTCTCTTTGCCAATACCGGGACGATTGCGGAATACCAGTGAGACGGTGGCGGGGGATACTCCCGCAGCTTTTGCAACATCGCGCGCTGTAGGTTTCATAAGACTCCAATAGTCAGTGGCGGAAGCGATTCTTTTACTAAATTGTAGCTTATGTGAAATAAAAGTTTACTAAATTATAGAGCCGTACATACAGGAACTTCTCGCCACATAGTATAGAAGTGATCATAGGTTGTGACGCGCTGAGAGATGCGTGCACTCGTATGGAGATTGCATGATATCGGGCCGTCTACGTAAGGGGAGGATCGCATGGATACAGTTCGCATTGGTTATGCGCCGACGCGCCGAAGCATTTTTTCGGCACCTGACGCGCAAAAGTACCGCAAGATCATTGCCGATAAACTCTCTGATATGGGGGTCTCATTTGTCGATATTGATGACATTAATGAGGAAGGTTTGCTTTTTGATGAGGACGACCGCTTAAGGATCTTGGAAAAATTTCGAGCTGCGCGGGTGGACGGTCTGTTTCTTCCACATTGCAATTTTGGCACCGAGTTCATGTGCGCTCGTTTGGCAAAGGATCTTGCTGTTCCGGTGCTTTTGTGGGGTCCCCTTGATGAGCGGCCAGAGGCTGACGGCACTCGCCTCCGGGATACCCAATGTGGTCTTTTTGCTACCGGCAAAGTGCTCCGTCGCTTTCAGGTTCCCTTTACGTATCTGACTAACTGTCGTGTGGACGATCCAGTCTTTGAACGAGGGGTCAGAGATTTTTTGGCCGTCTGTAACGTGGTAAAAACGTTCCGTGCGGCTCGTATCCTGCAGATCGGTCCTCGTCCGTATGAGTTTTACTCCACCATGTACAATGAAGGCGAACTTATAGAGAGGTTCAATATCGAAGTCGTGCCGGTGCCGCTGCCGGAATTGACACGCGGTGTGCATGAGGCAAAGGTTGAAAACAAAGGAAACGGCACCTCTGATATCGAGAGACAGCTTGATTGGATCGCAACGCACTTCAACCGTGACTGTACTGCGGAACAAGTTGAAACGGTAGCCGCTATGGCGGTGGCGATGCGGAGGATGCTTAAAAAATATCACTGTATGGCAGGTTGTATCCAGTGTTGGAATGAGTTGCAGCATGAGCTTGGCATCATGCCCTGTGCTGCAAATTCAATTCTGAATGAAGAGGGAACGCCTATCTGTTGTGAAGCCGATGTCCATGGTGCGATTACTTCGCTTTTAATTGAGGCAGCCGCCATGGGAAGTAAGCGTTCTTTCTTTGCAGACTGGACCATCCGCCATCCCGATAACGCCAATGGTGAGCTCCTGCAGCATTGTGGACCATGGCCTTGCTCGACGCTTGCCGAGAAGCCCGTCATTGCCGTGCCGCTTGCATTCAAGGACAACGGTGCCCTGACGGCCGAAGCAAAACACGGCACCGTTACTCTTGCGCGCTTTGACGGCGACAACGGAGAGTATTCGTTGCTTCTTGGCAATGCCCAAGGCATTGAGGGGCCAAAAGGCAGGGGCACCTATCTGTGGGTCCGTGTGGACAATATCAAGCGGCTTGAAGCAAAGATCGTCGAAGGGCCGTATATCCATCACTGTTCAGGCATTCATGACGATGTCGTTCCCGTGCTGTATGAGGCTTGTAAGTATCTGGATATAACACCCGATCTTTACGACCCGATCGAAGAAGACGTGAAGGCATACCTGAGGGGTGAATAAGATGGCAAAATCGCTTGAAGAGCTTGAGATGCTTCGCTGGGATATGCGCCGTGACTGCGTTGATATCATCATGGCCGGCGGCGGAGGTCATATCGGTGGCGATATGTCGGTTATCGATGCGCTTTTGGTTCTCTATGAAAATTACCTGAAGATCTCTCCCGAAACGGCCGAAGATCCAAACCGCGATCGTTTTGTTCTATCAAAGGGTCATGCCATGGAGGCCTACTATGCGATCCTGTGTTCCCGAGGTTTTCTTGATTTTGATGATGTTAAGGAGCGGTTTTCAAAATTCGGATCACCGTATATCGGGCATCCCAATAATAAACTTCCCGGTATAGAAATGAACTCCGGCTCGCTTGGGCACGGACTTCCCGTAGCGGTCGGTATGGCACTTGCGGCAAAGATGGATCGACGTGCGTACCGCACCTATGTTTTTATGGGCGACGGAGAACTTGCGGAGGGATCCGTATGGGAGGGTGTCATGAGCGGTTCCAACTTTGCACTGGATAATCTCTGTGCGCTTGTTGACCGCAATCGCTTGCAGATTTCGGGATCGACGGAAGGAGTCATGAAACAGGACAGTCAGGAAGAACGTTGGGTCGCTTTCGGCTGGAATGTCCTTTCCATTTCCGGCAATGATCTTGCAGCCCTCAATGATGCTTTTGATCTTGCTGCAAAAACAAAGGGAAAGCCGACCGTCATTATTGCCAATACCATCAAGGGTTTTGGCAGCACAGTCATGGAAAACAAGGCCGTTTGGCACCATAAGCTGCCTACCATTGAAGAATATACGCAGATAGTTGCCGACTTTGCTGCGCATAAGGAGGCTGGTTCGAATGTCTAATACCATTGCAAATCGCACTGCCATATGCGATGTTTTGCTTGAAGCGGCACAATCCGGCGACAGGGACATCGTAGTCTTATGTTCCGACTCGCGCGGATCGGCGTCTCTTACTCCCTTTTTCGAGCGGTTTCCCGAGCAATCCGTAGAAGTTGGCATTGCCGAGCAAGATCTGGTGGGTATTGCAGCCGGTCTTGCAAGCTGCGGAAAAAAGGCTTTTGCGGCAAGTCCCGCAAGTTTTGTGTCCACACGCAGCTATGAACAGGCGAAGGTCGATTGCGCCTATTCAAATACCAATGTGACGCTTATAGGCATTTCCGGTGGTGTGAGCTACGGTGCACTCGGTATGAGCCATCATTCGGCGCAGGATATTGCCGCGATGAGCGCCATTCCGAATATGAGGGTGTATCTCCCTAGTGATCGTTTTCAGACTGCGCTGCTCATGCGAGCACTTCTTACTGATACGAAGCCGGCGTATGTGCGCGTGGGTCGCAATCCGGTCGAGGATATCTACACTGAAGACAACTGTCCTTTTGAAATGGATCGGGCAGGCGTGCTTTGCGAAGGGAACGATGTGGCTCTTATTGCTGCAGGAGAAATGGTGAAGCCGGCTTTTGACGCTGCAAAGCTTTTAGAAGAACAGGGGATATCTGCCACGGTACTTGATATGTACTGCGTCAAGCCGCTTGACGTTTCTGCCGTGGAGAAGGCAGCGCGAGGTGCTCGCGTGGTCCTTACGGTTGAGGAGCATTCGCCGTACGGCGGTCTTGGTTCCCAGGTTGCACAGGTGGTTGGCGAGAAGTGCCCGAGGCCGATCAAAAACCTCTCGTTACCTGATGCTCCCGTGATAACGGGTACATCCGCTGAAGTCTTTTCCCATTATGGATTGGACGCCGTGGGGATCGCACATGCCGCAACTGAACTTTTTGCGCAGGCTGATTAAGGTGGCAACCCAAGAAAACGGACTAACTATGGACAGACAAAACGCCTCAAGGAAACTTGTGCTGGCGCTCGATCAGAGCACGCAGGGCACTAAAGCGGTGCTCTTTGATGCGTCAGGAGCCGTTGTTGGCAAGGCTTCTCGCTCTCATGATCAGCTTGTCAGTAAGGAAGGCTGGGTCAGTCATGATGCCGAACAGATCATGACCAACGTGCTTGCCGTGGCTCGTGACGTTTGTAAACGTGCACGTGTCCGACAGGGCGAGATTTGTGCCATTGGTGTTTCCAATCAACGTGAAACCTGTGTAGCCTGGGATCGTGTGAGCCGCGAACCCCTTGCTCCCGCTGTCGTCTGGCAATGTGATCGGGCACAAACGCTTTGCAGCGAACTTGCGGATAACGATCCGTATACAGCGTCCCGTATACGTGAGCTTTCAGGATTGGAACTTTCACCGTACTTCTCGGCAGCTAAAATGTCATGGCTTCTGCGTAACGTTTCTGAGGTTCGGAAGGCTGCTGAGAGACGAACGCTGGCGCTCGGCACCATTGATGCATGGCTGGTATTTAAGCTCAGTGAAGAGCATACCTTTGCGACTGAGCCGTCAAACGCCTGTCGTACGCAGCTGATGAACCTCGGGACTGCTCAATGGGATGATGAACTTTGTTCCTTTTTTGATATTCCGCAGTCGGCATTGCCGCAGATTTGCAGTTCAGATACGGTATTTGGATATACCACCATGGGAGGTTTATTTCAGGAGGCCGTTCCCATTTGCGGCGTTTTGGGGGACTCTCAGGCAGCTCTAGCAGCGCAAAACTGTCGTGCTGCAGGCGATCTGAAGGTAACGTACGGCACCGGTTCTTCCGTCATGATGCAGGTTGGAGAGAAGCCCGTTACCAGCCAACATGGCCTTGTATCAAGTGTTGCTTGGGAGATTGCCGGCAGACGGGCATACGTGCTTGAGGGAAACCTCAATTACACGGGAGCCGTGATCAGTTGGCTGAAGGACGACATGCATCTTATCGGAGATCCTGCCGAAGTTGAATCGCTTATCGCTCAGGCAAATCCTATGGACGGCACCTATTTTATCCCGGCGTTTACCGGCCTCGGTGCGCCGTGGTGGGATGCACAGGCAACGGGTTTGCTTACCGGGATCACGCGAACCACGGGACGTGCCGAGACGGTCAAGGCTTGCGCGGAATCCATACCGTTTCAGATTGCTGATGTTATAGCGGCCCTCAAAGAAGATACGGACAGAGAGATACACGAGATCAGAACAGACGGTGGGGTAACAAAAAACAAATACCTCATGCAGTTGCAGGCTGATATTACGGGGATCCCCGTGGCCGTATCCAGCCTGGCGGAGCTTTCTGCGGCCGGAGTGGCCTATCTTGCCGGTGTGTCTACCGGAATATATCAGAGAAATGTTATTTATGAGAGCCTTACGCGGACTGAGTTCACTCCCGCCATGCCAACGGCTGAAAAGGAGAAACGTCTGCATGGCTGGCGCACAGCACTACAACAGGTAAGGAGCGTGTGCTCGGCTTAGCAGTACGGAGCAAGCATCTCCTTCAAGGAGGTACGTGCCTCTGTTTCGTCGGTGCCATCAATGGTCATGGTAAGGGTTTCTCCCTCTCGAATGTCGAGCGCCATGAGACCTATGACATCTGTGGCATCGGAATCGGTGCCATTAAAGTGCACCATAATGCAGCTTCTGTATCGGTGTGCGACTCGTGCGATCTCGGTGGCAATTCTCGCGTGTAAGCCCATGGGATCGGTGAGCGTGTATTTTTCAGTAATCACTCCGGCATCTCCCTGCAGAGGAATAAGACATATCGGTAGAATCCATTTCAAGTGTAGCGTATGGTAATCTAACTGAATAGGACTTTCCATCTGCGGGTATCTCGATATGTGGCATGAAACAAGTATTGCGTCACAGTGGAATGCGACACAGAGAAAGGAAGTCCTCTACCTATGAAGCAGTTCAAGACCGAAAGCAAAAAGCTCCTTGATCTTATGATCAACTCCATCTACACCAATCGCGAGATCTTCCTGCGCGAGCTGATCTCCAATGCTTCCGACGCCCTTGACAAACTTTCATTTGAAAGTCTCATCAAAGAGGACGTCAATGTGACGGATACTCTGGCAATCAATCTTGCCTTTGACAAAGACGCCCGAACCATCACCGTCAGCGACAACGGCATCGGCATGACAAAAGACGAGCTCGATAAAAACCTTGGCACGATTGCTCATTCAGGGTCCGAGCAGTTCAAAGAAGAGAACTCTGATCACCAGGGCGAAAACATCGATATTATCGGCCAGTTTGGTGTTGGCTTTTACTCCAGCTTTATGGTTGCCCAAAAAGTTCGCGTAGTCAGCCGCGCGTATGGCGAGAAGTGCGCCTATATGTGGGAGTCTGACGG
>ERZ773263.1728-NODE-1728-length-12709-cov-4.241189_pt1 | contig 12709 bp, 11 predicted proteins | sample MGYA00511076_ERZ773263 | MGnify/ENA primary metagenome ERZ773263 (study PRJEB29015, sample SAMEA2738155) | human oral metagenome | biome: human oral; feature: human-associated habitat; material: saliva | place: China | collected 2195 ... | reverse complement strand
ACGTGGGGGTTCAAGTCCCCCTTCGCCCACCATGACAAAACCGTGGATCCCTCTGTAGGGTTCACGGTTTTTGCGTGTTTTGGGTTGTGGAGGAGGAAACTGCGTGCATGGGTGAGTTTTTGTCCTAGGGTTCTGCCGTAATTACACCCTGTCAAGTGTGCTTATGCTCAAGCACGAAAATGCCCTGTTTTGCAGCTTGGGGATAAGCACATTTTACGCACACGTTTAAGGCTAGAGTCTATCTAGCTCGCCAAGAATCTCCACCGCGTGCTCAAGGTCATGTACCGGGCTGGTGAACGGAAGCCTGAGCGCATGCGACCAGTCTCGCTGGCTGGGGGAGAACATCACGCCCGGCAAGAGCTCCACGCCACGTTCTTTGGCGCGCTGGACCAGCTCGTGCGCGGGAAGAGTGAGGTTCTGGCACCACAGCGATAATCCACCCTCTGGTGCCTGATAGGTCCAGTGTGGAAGGTGTCGCGCCATGGCATCCGTGAGCGCTCGATACTGCGTGGCGATGAGTTCGGCGTGGCTAGGGGCTTGGGCATTGGCGGTGCGGTTCATAAGTTGCGCTGCCATCAGCTGCTCGATTACTGGCGCACCTAGGTCAACACCCAGCCGAATGTTTGCCAGGGCATCGGTGGCGCGTCTCGACGTCCTGATCCACCCGACGCGCAGCCCCGCCCACAGGGATTTCGACGTCCCGCCCACCAGGAATGTTGGTGCGCTGTCGCGATCAGTGCTCACCATTGGTGGTGGCATCTCTTTGCCGCGCCAGTTGAATGTCACAAGGGACTCGTCAATGATCAGTGGGGTGCGGCTCACGGCGGCTGCACGCAGGATGTTGGTGCGATGGGCTTCGGAAAGCACATGCCCGGTGGGGTTATGAAAATCAGGTGTGATAATTGCCGCATCAAGTGTGCCTGAGTGCAGCACCGCCGTCAGCGCGGCCGGGAAGCCGCTGGCGACATCGAGAGGGGTGATGCGGCGGCGTTCGGTGTTCACCACGCGCGGGATGTTGGGGTAGGTGGGGTTTTCGACGCCCACCAACGCACCCGGGCGCGTCGCGGCGATGAGGGACAAATGCAGGCCGCTAATCACACCATTGGTGACCACCACCTGTTCTGGGGAGGTGGGCAGGCCGCGGCGATTGTAATGCTGGCAGATAGCGTCGATGAGTTCGGGGACGCCCTGTGCCGGACTCGCTCCCAACGAGGTAATCGAACCAATCCCCGAGGCGACGGCCGTGGCGCACTCCTGGACCAGTGGATGCGGCGGCATGACGGTCCAGCGCAGGTCAATCGCGTCATTGCTCGCCAGGGTGGGATGGGGGTCCAGCGACTCAACTGGGCGGGCAGCTCGTTTAGGAAGGCGAACACGATGCCCCGAACCTCGCTTGCTGTCCAGCATGTCGTGCTCAAGCAGCTGTTCCATCGCGCGCGTGACAGTTCCACGCGACACATCAAGCGTGATTGCCAGCGAACGTTCCGACGGCAGAATGGATCCAGTACGCAGCCGTCCCTCTGCGACCAGCGCCATAATGTGACTGGATACCCATGCACTGGTTACGCGATCAGGGAGCGGACCTAGGAGCTCAACCAGTGCCGGTGCGGCGATGGTGGATCTGCTACTTTTGTTCGCCATAAAAAACAGTGAATCACAGGTGGCTTTTTTTGATAAGTCCACTTGTTAAAGATCACACTTTTGAGGCTGGTGTGACTATTGTGATTAGTGGGGCTGCAGTGGCGATTAATGTAGAGTGATCAGCGATCTTGCTGATGATGTGAGGGTATGTGGTGCGAAATTGAGGTACCCCCAAAGGTGGGTGCAAGGTATGCCTAGGCTCAGACTCAAGAAACGCCATTTTCGCGCCTGAGCGTAGGCAGACTGTACGCAAATCTGTTGCACCAACGTTGTTCAATCTTCGTTCAATCCGTGGGGCAAAGGTGGGTGAATAAAAGTCGCACTCTATGATCTATCAGCGTGCTTGAGGGCGCGGTGGTTTCTAGTGGTCATGGAAACGGTTACATAGCAGTCTCCAAGCCTAGCAGCTGCGCCATACGCTCCGCCGGGGTGTCAAACCCCAATGTCTCACGAGGGCGGTTATTCAACTGGTTGGCCACAAACTCTAAATCCGCCGCCGTATGCACACTCAGATCAGTGCCCTTGGGGAAATACTGTCGCAACAGCCCATTAGTGTTCTCATTACTGCCCCGCTGCCATGGGGAACCCGGATTGCAGAAAAACACCAGGCAACCAGTGGCAACGCTAAACCAACGATGCCCGGCCATCTCACTGCCCTGATCCCAGGTCAACGACGCCCGCACATGCTCCGGCAGTCCACCGATTGCGGTGATCAACGCGTCCCGGACGTGCAGGGCATCATGCCCATCCAGCAGATGCAGCAGCATCACATACCGGGTGGTCCGCTCCACCAGGATGCCGATGGCGGTTTTATTGCCCGTGCCCATAATCAAATCCCCCTCCCAATGTCCCGGCACCGCCCGGTCTTCCACATGCGCGGGACGATTGTTAGGCGACGGATTATTTTGAACAGTACGCGCAGCGCTTTCTGCACACACCACCCCTGGGCAGCAAGCACACGCTACGCCCACCGATACATGCAAAAACCTTCCCTCTGATGGCCCACATTGAACTAACCAATTTTTTCTCCACAACCCAAGGAAGGCCCGATGAAATCCGAAAGGACCATCATGGACACCTCTCACTACCTACGACCGGGTCGGCACCTTTCGCGCCACAGCCAGACTCTGCGGCTGCTCACCAAACACCGTCAAAAAACTATGTCGAACACCACCACAGCCGAAACACCCCCCCACACCACATCTTGGGCCAACCCGCCCGAGCATCATCGACCCGTTTACCTGCGAGATCACCGAGTTAATTGCCACCTCTAACGGTGACAACAGAGCCAAACGAACGTTGAAGAAAAGAAAGTCCGACTGATCAAAGACTCCTGGCGACGCGAACACCACATACGTCGCCAAACCAGTAGTCGCAGCATGTAAGAAAATGGTTGCATATGCGACATCCGGCACCAGAACTGCGCATCAACGGCCAGGCAACCATCCTTATGTGTTGCGTGGTTGCCCTGGTCCCGAGCTCGATTTGTGACCATGTTTGGCTGATAAAACCACCCCCCAGTGTTACCTGATGCTCCCAGGTCGCAGCGTTTCGACATTTTTCGGTGGTGTGCCTTCACTGGTGCTGACCGACAACAAAAAACACCTCAACATGGACCACCTCTGCCAGCTTCGGCGTGCGCACACCAGAAAAATAGTTACCGCAGTGCTTCTACTATGGGGTGTCCATACACACCTGTGTGCCCTATGATCCACAGACCAAGGACAGGTGTAGACAACACGGTTAACCTCGCCACAGCTGACCTGGTAGCTTGAAGAAAACCAATCTCCGTGACGAATACGCCAGCTTCGCGGAACTCCACAAGGCGTGTACACACATGTACAGATGCAGTAAACCACGCCATGCATGCCCGGGGGTTTATTCACGCAATACGGCTGCAACAGGAACAACAGTTACTGCACCCAGTACCACAACAACCATATCTACTTTTCTATCGGGGATGTGCGTAACCTACCAAGGCACCAGCCCCTATGATCTCCTTTAACTATGCGCAGCACTCAGTGCCATACCAGCTCATGGGATTAATAAGTCTTTGTCCATCCGTGATGCCGCAAGCAGGTCGGATGATTACCGCAAATAGCGCACCTTGCAGGGAGACACACGTTCATAGTGCCTCACACGAGGTTGTTGGTCGTGGTGAGATGGCTATTGTTGACGAGCATCCCCCGTGCTGATCATCCCCACAGGGCCAGAGGCGTCGCAAAACCCGAGCAACCACAAGTGTGGAACATCGACTTTTTGGCGATCGGACAGGGAGCATATGCGTATGTCCAAGCCGCGACGGCACAGGGTGTACCCCATACGGCAAGCGTTTGGAGACCATAACAAGGGTTTTATTGGGACCATGGACAGCGGAGCATCCTGCGGTCATGCGCTGGCTACTGCAGCCGCTGCATAAGCGGTTTACCATCAACGATATTGAGTCACTTCTCTCTGCTGGTGATTCAATTGCAGGCCATGGTATGTCGTCGTGGGAAGTGGACTCGTGTGCGCAGGGTACTGCTGGGTGGGACGGGTGATTCCATGCCGCATGGTGGCCTCATGAGTATCGCAATGCCGCAAAAAGGTAACAACACGTCAATTAACCAAGCAGTTGACTACGGCTGCATCGTTGAGGTGAATGTGTAAGAGTTGATTGACACAGCCACTACGTAAGCGGTGGTCGCCAGCCGATGTTTTGGCTGCGTGCTTGTCTTATAAAGCCCAAGGGCGGCAGGCGGTGGGGCCCACAACGTCGGCTATAGGCTTTGGGTGCTGATAGGTCAAAGACGTTTGATACCTATGATGAGGACTTTTTCTACTGTTGAGTCTGCCACTCTTGGGGTATGTGACGTCACTTGTCGTGGATTGATAATCACCAAAAGCCTTGTGGTTGCAGGGCCATCCGGGGTGGGGAAAACGCATCTGTGTCACCCATTAGCAGGCTGCGGTGATTGCGGGTGGAAAGGCACAATGGTTGACGATCCAGGATAGTAAAGAGCTTATTGGAACGCAGGCGTGTTGATGTCACGATTTCCAACCAGGATTGGGAAACTGGTATCAGCATCACAGCTGGTGACCCACTGATAGTGGTGTGCTGGTCGATGAGTGATAATGCTGCAGAAGGGCTGTATCGCATTACCCCGGCGTGCTTTTGAGAAGACATCTTTAGCGTTGTCGACGAATCACCCGTCCGTCGAAGTTTGATGAGATTATGCCCACGACGCCTGCCACAGCGAGTGTGGATCGGTTGATGCATCATGCTCAAGTGGTGATCACTACAGGAGATGTCGGTTAAGGATGGTGCAAGCACAGCAAGGGGTGGGTGTGCATGCTTCCTAGATAACCCTTCAGGGCCTGGCCTGTATGTGGGTTGGGTCTTGTTTTTCGTTGGTCGTGTGCAAAATCTATGACGCTGAGCGTTCACAAAAACACGGCGCTTGACAGACGATCGGAAATCATGATCATCGGGTCGTGAAACCGCTGCCGTGCCCGGGTCAGTCCACGGGGTTTACGCACCGCACGTCCCTGCCGCAAACAGGCTTTAATGTGGTGCTTCAACTCGCCTTTGGCTTGGATAAACAGTGCTTGATAAATGGTTTCGGTACACACCCACATAGTCTGATCATCAGGATGCAGCCTGCGCAACCGCCCGGCGATTTGTTCCGGTGACAGGCGCTGGCCAAGCATCTGCCAAATCGCCTCACCCAGTGCTGGATGAGCATCGATTTTGCGTTGCTTTGGCCGGAAGCGTTTAAGCACTGATAATCGGTGTGCATGCTGGGGTTTATACAATCCGAACTCGTCGGTGTGGCGGGCAAGTTCTTTGCTGATCGTACTGGGTGCGCGGCCTAGGTGCCGGGCAATTGCTCGGATGCTGTGTCCGTGGTTTTTTAAATCCGCAATGATTTCGCGTTCTTTAATAGACAGGAATTTGGCGTGGATGCGTTGGTCAATCCGGTGTTGTGGGATGACCTGAACAGGTACTGCGACACGACCATCGACGTAGGGCATAAGCTGCATAAGTCTTTTATAAAGGAAGGCCTCCGGCCCACTGGGGATGAAGGGGCGTAGGCCGTGGGCGGTTTTGGTGACACCCCGGTCGAAGTCTCTGCCGCTGCTTTCGTGTAGTCCCAGGGCTGCGAGGGCGTCTTTGCGGGACAAGGCGTTAATCCGCAGTTTCAGGTAGTCACACCGGCGAGTGGTGTGGGCGGCGGCGCGGCCGTGGGGTGGGCGGTGCCAGAGGCCGAGTTCAACGCCGATGTCGTAGACGGTGGCTACCCTGGCGTGGGTGTGGCGGGCGATGTCCATGGGTTTCCAGCCTGCTTGCCAGAGTTCGGCGATGTAGTCACGCACATGTTGGGGGTGCGGCGTCGTTGCAAGGGCAGATCGTGGTGATGGGCGGTGCGGTAGGCCAGGTAGTGGGGGATGCCGACAGTATCGGCGGCGGTTTGTATGGTCATCCCACCACGGACCAGGGTGATAAACCGTTTGATCGGGTCACTGTCAGGGCCGCAGTCTGGGCCAGTGTTAGCAGCGGGGGTGGGGTCATGGTGGGCATCGTGGTCGTGGTCGTGGTTGTGGGGTTGGGAAGATCCCATGGCAGACACCGCCTATCACAGATCAGGAGGGGGTGTTTCCACGACCACTAGAACCCAAGGTATTTATTATTTTTTGCGCAGCGTTCATAGTCATACTAACCCTGGCAGCAAACCTGCGCCACGTTCACCAATACATGCAAAACCTGCTGCCTGACGAGCTAGTACACATCGCCAAGCAGCACTGTCTACAACCACTTGATGGGAGTCTGGGAATACACACAAACACTAATTATCTAGTGGTTTATCTATATAACACAAAATGCTTGGTGCCCCAACACGCAGGGCCATTGTCCCTCATTTTTGGTTATTCTTGATCATCTTTATGAGTAGAATAATGATCACTACCAAAAGAGTTGGAATAAGTAATGTTGCGCATATGGAAACTACCAACATGAGAAAATCAATTATAGCCACAGCGTAGCACCTATGGTAGAATATCTATGCAGGCATAGTTCCCCCACTCACCTTTAATTTGGACGCGTCCGCATACCGGTGTGTTTGCATCAAGGGAGCGGTTAATTTGGAATACGTGTGCTGCACGTAAGGGCGCACAACTATGGCCTGCAGTTTCAACTTTTCTTTGACCTCCTTCGTAATACGAGATTTCAAATGAATCTACGCAGGTGTTGCCAGCAAGTGCCCCAGTGCTGGGATTATATGTTGCTGCTGCCGTATCAACGTGCAGGCCACGACCTTTAACTACAATTGAGTTGATTGCACCCAAACCTCCTGGTGCCCAGCTCGCACCATCAGCATCTTCATTATTTGGATTGGAATTTTCTGTGGATGGTGGTGCTGAATTGTCAGCAGTTCGTGTCCATTCCTTCACTGCAGCATTATCTGCCTTGGCTTTTTCTTTTGCGCTAGATGCTACTGGTGTAGAAACTACCATTCCTGCTGTCAATAAAGCAACAGCGCCGATCTTGACCGCTTTATGCATTTTGCACCTTCCTTGTGTGAAGATAAGGCTTCCAGGGAACGTTCTTAATTGTAACAGAAAATATTCCAAGTGTTGCACACCGTTCCAGAGGGAATTAGCCATTGCGATCATTAATAGTATATCCTTATATATAATAAATTCTTATACGCTTTTGTAGCATATTAATTGCCCTTGATGAGGTGTGACTAATATATTTTTGCTGACAGTGTTTGAAGTTTACGAATGTTAGAGTTTGTTATATAAGATGTTTTGCTAAAAAGAAATTCAATTAGTTTTTACCCCTAACTGGGGGGGGTTCTGCTAGGGTTGTAGACTAGAAGTTCTATAAAACCTAAGCTCATTTCTCACCTCGAAGTGGATAGTGGACATGCAGTGCAGTGATCTTCTGTGGTGAAGGACGCATTCTTATAGAAGAAAAGCCTCAACTGCTAGGTTAGCCATTAACCAAAACCAAACAGAGCAGGAGTCCTTTCCGTATGACTGACCTGCCGTGCCTACCTCGATATTCCAACCCATATTGCTAACACTATTTGCTGCTGGATTGGTACCCATCGCCTGCCTGCAGTTTAAGTGTTTATGTAGCTTAGAGTCCGCATCCTGATGAGAAAACCCTCTAACAACCCCTTGCGCTGGAGCGCACTCCAGCGCCTAGTGTCGGGGACATGGACTTTACAGACCCCCTGGGGATCGCGGACGTCGCAAAGCAGACGGGACTGACGCAGGACACTCTTCGCTGGTATGAGCGTCAAGGGGTGATTCCTCCCGTGCCGCGCCGGGGTGATGGTCGACGGTCCTATGATGAGGCGAGCGTGCGGATTATTCAGTTGATTGTTCGATTGCGGCGCACGGGCATGCCGGTGGAAGATATGCGGCAGTTCTGCGGGATGGTGACGGAGGGGGCGGCGAGCCATGGGCGTCGGATGGCTCTGCTGCGTGACCACCGGCTGAGAATCGAAGAGCAGATTGCGCAGCTACAGGAGGATTTGCAGGCTGTGGACGCGAAGATTGAACACTACGCGGACCTCATCGAACGGGGGCTGGACTGCGATGAGCAGCCGGTCACCGACCCAGATATTCGTGAACAACAGAGGAGATTGTTGTGACTATTCCTACTATTCACCTGGGCGACGGCCTAGAGGTCAGTCAACTGGGTTTCGGCGGTATGGCGCTTAGCCATGTGTACGGGGATGTGAACGAGGAGCAGGCGGAACGCACCCTGCACGCTGCGATTGATTGTGGCATCACATTTATCGACACCGCGAACGTGTACGGCAAACCTCGCTCGGGTACCACAGGTCCGGCGGGGACAAACGAGGAGTTAGTGGGCCGGGTTCTCGCGTCGAGACGGGACGAGGTGCAGCTGGCCACCAAGTTCGGGATCACGGGGCTGTCCAACAACCCGGAGACGCGAGTACGGGGTGATCGTGAGTATGTTCGGCAGTGCTGTGAGGAGTCGCTGCGTCGCTTGGGCGTGGACACCATTGACCTCTACTACATGCACCGCCCAGACCTCAGCCGCCCGATTGAGGAGACGGTGCAGGCCATGGCGGAGTTGGTGCGGGAAGGAAAAGTCCGCCACCTGGGGCTTTCCGAGGTCACGGCCCCCGAATTGCGCGCCGCCATGACGGTCCATCCGATCGCTGCGGTGCAAAGTGAATGGAGCGTGTGGTCGCGGGATGTGGAAAACAATGTGGTGCCCGCAGCAAGCGAACTGGGTGTCGGTTTCGTGCCGTACTCGCCGCTGGGTAGGGGGTTTCTCACGGGAACTCTGACAAAAGAGAAAATTCAAGCCTCGATTCTGGCGGACCAGCCCCGCTACGACCAGAACTTTGACGCTAACCAGGTGGTGGTCGCGGAGCTGCGCGCCGTGGCCACTAATCACGTTGTCAACGGCCATACGGCCACGCCCGCGCAGGTGGCGTTGGCGTGGCTGCGGAAACAGGGCGAGCGCTATGGCTTGCCGGTGGTACCCATTCCAGGCACCAGCAAAATCGAGCGCGTGCAGGAAAACGCGGGTTCCCTGGCGGTGGACCTCACCGACGAGGAAATGCAGCGCCTAGATGAGGTGTCCAAGAACGTCCAGGGCGAGCGGAACTTCACTTTCACCGGCCCGAACTGGCTGTCCCACCACCGGGAATAACGCCAGTTCACGCACGGCCAGCTCAGGGCGTGACGCCCTCCACAACCTCCTCCCAGCATGCCCGCAGCGCTGCCGCATCATCCGGGGTGAACACCCCGGTGGCCAGGTTGAAATGCGCGCTGAGCTGCGGCCCACTAGCTTCCTCAGTGCCCGAACCAGCTTCACCTGGAACCACGGACAACGTGACTTCCAGCGCGTAGGTGCGGGGTAGCTCGGGATCGGGCATCTCGGGCAGTGCCTCGTAAACGGCGCGGTCCGTGCTGATGCTCCAGGCATCGTTGGGAATGCTGTCTGCAGACATGCCACCTGCGCCCGCATCGAGACGCCCCAGGTAGTTCACCTCAATTTCCGCCGGGCCGTTGCTCACCCCGCAGGCCAGGGAGTGATCAACAGGGCTGCTAGGCTGCGCGGCAATGGAGTCCGCCACACGCCCCGCCATCGCACCGATGCTTTCATCACCCATATCCGCAGGCAGAAGCGTCGGCGTGATGGTAGTGAACCAACCTGCGGTCCGGGAAAGGTCATCGCCGGGATGGCCGTAGGCGTCGAGAATGTCGGCATCGCGGCCGTGGCCTTCCAGGTCCACGACCACCGGTCCGACCCCGCGCCAGCGGTGCAGGGTGCGCGCCAGCATGGCCAGCAGCACCTCCCGCAGGCTCACACTTCCGCCGGTGCCGCTGCCCGCCTCGTCGGCACGCTGCAGCACCTCCGTCGCCGGGGTGAGCGAGGTCGCGGTGTGCGCATCGGCCGCCAAGTCCACGGCCGGATCCACGGCGCGACTGCCTAGCGTGCTGCGGTCCCGGGGCTCCACATAGTCTGCCCAGGCGTCGCGAAGTGCCTGGGTATCTAGTGCTTCTCGACGCCGCTCCATCAGCTCCGCCCAACGCGCAAACGAGGTTGTTTCGCTGCCGCCGGTGGCACTCATGAGTTCGCCGATCAGCACGCGCCACGAGGTTCCGTCCACGGCGTGGTGGTGGACCAGCAGCAAAAGCTGTTGCTGGGGTTTGAGCCACACGGCCCGCAGCATCCGCCCGGCCATGGGGTCGATCAGGTTGATGGCACTCTCGGCGGTCTGACGCAGCACGTCAATGTCATTGCCCGCAGCTTCTTCAACACTCAACCATTCCTCGGCCGGTGGTACCTCGGCGGGAATGGTGAATGTGCCGTCGTTGGCATTGACGGTGGCGCGCAGCATGCCATGGTCAGACAGGAGCCGCCCAATGGCCTGTTCAATATGGGTGCGATCCGTGCCTTGGGGAAGATTGAGCAGTGCCCATTGGCTAAAGCGCCTGCCACCGCCGACGTCGATAAGCCACTGCTGGACGGGCATGGCGCGGAAGGTTCCCACCCCGGAATCGGGCGCGGCATCCACGCTATCCGCAGCAGTGAGCTGCTCGGCGATGCCTCGGACGGTCGGGTTGCCAAGGATCATGCGGGGAGTGAGGCGTTTGAGCGCGGGATGGGCGTCGTCAAGCGATTGCAGGTCGGAGGAGAGTTGCATGAGCAGGATGCTGTCCAGCCCCAGGTCGCGAATGTCGGCGTCGCGGTCAATGGCCTGCACGCCGGTTAGCCGACTGATGGTGGCCGCGAGCTGCGTCTCCACCGGACCTTCCGGCGGCGTGACTACGGCATCGGCGGTGATGCTGGGCAGCGCGGCGACATCAATTTTGCCGTTCCGGGTGAGCGGGAATTCCCGCACCGGAATAATCGCAGCCGGAACCAGGTGGCTTGCCACGGCGCTGCGCAGCTGCCCGATCAGGCGCGCCGAGGTGCCCGCCGGATCGTCCACGGCACCAGGCAGCACATCCTCGGCGGGAATAATCACCGCGATCAGGCGTGGGCCCGCATCGGTGGTGACCACCTGAACACGCGCATCCCGCACTCCCGGCAGCGCGAGAACCCCGTGCAGCACCTGCGACGGCTCCACCCGGAAACCCCGGATCTTAATCTGGTCATCGGCACGACCGATGTAGCGCAGCGCCTGATCGTTCGGATCAAACACCACCACGTCGCCTGTCCGGTAGGCGCGCTCGCCCGAGGTAGTGGCAATAAAGCTCCCTGCGGTCAGGTCGGGTCGGTCACTGTAGCCCAACGCCACCTGCGACCCCGACACATACAATTCGCCGGGCAAACCCGCTGGTAGTGGGCGCAACCAACGATCCAGCACCCGGGCTTTCAGGCCGGGGAGTGGCGCGCCAATGCACGGAGTGGTGTAGTCCGACAGCCGCGCCGCCGCCGCATCCACCGTGGTCTCGGTGGGACCGTAGAAGTTAAATACCGCTGGACGTTCACGCTCAGCAAGCCGCGACCACACGGCGGGGTCAATCGCCTCGCCGCCCAAGCCCAGCACGCTCAGACCCGGCCATTCATCCGTGGCATCCAGCAGGCCGCGCGGCTCAAGCTGGCTAAACATGGTTGGCGAGGTTTCGATCATGTCCACCCCGTGCGTGCGCAACGCCTCCATGTACAGCTGCGGGTCACGCTGCTGCTGCTCGTCCAGAATTGCCACGGCATGGCCCGCAAACAACGCCGTCAACGGCTGCCACGACGCATCAAACGCCATGGACCAGGCATGCCCCACGGTCAGCTGACGATCCTCCGGCAACACCCACCGCTCATGCGCGGCAATCAGCGCAGCCAACCCACGCTGCGTACCCACCACGCCCTTTGGGGTGCCCGTGGAACCCGAGGTAAACACCATGTACAGCGGCGCATCCAGCGACGATGCGTCCTGTATCTGCGCCAGCTGCTTATCGACGCTCGCCGCATTCGCTGTGTTTATTGACGGCACCGTGAGTACAGGTACATCGCCATATGCGGCGGTTGTGCCAGTAGTGAGTACGGCATCCACCCCCGCCTGTTCGATAATCGACTGATTATGTGCATCGGGTGCCGAGGCGTCCAGCTGCACAGCCACCGCACCCGTCCAGGCGCAGGCCACAAGGCTCGCGGGCTGAGACACCGTGCGGGGAAGCAGGATAGCCACGCGCCGACCGGTGGTGAGCTGGGCGTCGATAAGCAGGCGCGCAATATCCAGGATGTGGGCGAGAAGATCGCGCCGGGTGAGTTGCGTTGTTGCGTCCGCAAGTGCTGGAGCATCGGGATTGGCATCCGCGAGGTTCCTGATACGCTGCGGCAGGGTGCGGGGTTCGGCCGTCGGTGCATACGGGATTGAGGGAGTGGAAAAACCGGTTCCCACCTGCGCTAACGGCAGTCCATCGGCGGTGGGGAATGCGCGCAGTAGCGCCGTGATCGCCGAGGCGATCTCACTGGCGGCTGCGGGTAATGTGCCCTCCATCAAATCCGCGCGGGCTTCCACTTTCACCCGAAACACCCCGTCTACCAGGGCGGGAACGATGGTCAGGGGGTAGTGCGTCGAATCGTTGG
>ERZ773263.1720-NODE-1720-length-12724-cov-3.747415_pt1 | contig 12724 bp, 15 predicted proteins | sample MGYA00511076_ERZ773263 | MGnify/ENA primary metagenome ERZ773263 (study PRJEB29015, sample SAMEA2738155) | human oral metagenome | biome: human oral; feature: human-associated habitat; material: saliva | place: China | collected 2195 ... | reverse complement strand
GTTCCCAGATTCGTATCACTTTTATGGCCCGAAGTCCTCGCAGATGAAACAAGTTGGGAACGCTGTTCCTCCACTTCTGGGAAAATTCATTGCGGAGCAAATAATGAAAGACATCAAGACGAAAGAATAGGTGGTATGGATGGCGCAACCAAAAAAGATAAAATTATCAGAGACTCTCAATCCACGTCTTGTCACTAAGACATCGCTATCTAACCCAAAGGCGGCTCTCGCGCTTTTTATCCTGTTATGGTACCAAGGAGGAAAACCGGACGCACTTGAATACGGCAGCGCCATTGGCACAAATGCGAATGGTGGAAAGGGCATCCTTGACCAGGACTTGCTTGAGTGCGTCGAGGCGTTCGCCAAGGCTCACAACGTTGATCTTTCTGGACAAACTCCGGAACAGCTTATCGAGGACAATCCCCTCATTCACTCTCAAATTGAATCTTTAAATGCCGCGTTTCAGCTTATCTGGCATCTAGGTAGTTTTCGGTTCGCTGATCAAGCAAAGAATCTTAGCGCAGAACGTACCGGCGGGCATCGCTATCGAAAGCGTATTGAATTTACATGTAATATGGATCTTATCGATCTCGTAATTCAGCCTGACGAAGACAAGCTTGCCAGTGTTATTTGCAATTGGCTCTCCGCTGGAACCATAGCATGCGATCCTGATATCGAGATCAAACTCGCCCGCACGTTAGCAGCTTTTGCCGAGACTTCTTTTTACAAGACAAAAAAAGGAGAAGATGGAATCGTTTACGCTCCAAGTGGAATATACGATGCCTTGGTTGACGGCGCTCCTGTTGTTGAACTGGTGCCCGGTGGCGAAGAGGCGCAAGGTACAACTCGTATCCTGAAAGCTGCAGTAAAAAGCGACCTCAATCCAATGCTTGTCGATCACGGCGGCAGTGAAGTTGCGCGGAACGTGGCTTATTCGTCTGAAGAATTACGCGAATATAGCGCTCGTGCAAGGAATGCAATCGCGGTGTCGAACATAAAACTGTCGACTGAAGATGTTGACTTGGCGCCTGATGGCGCAACTACAGAAGAGCTCCCCTGCAACCTCATCCTTTTCGGGGCACCGGGTACGGGAAAATCTTACCAACTCGGTAAGCTTGCTGAGGATAATTTTGGGCAATACGATGGCGGCATCACTCGAGTCACTTTCCATCCCGATTACACATATGCCCAGTTCGTTGGATGCTACAGACCCTACAGCGCGGTTAATGAGGATGGTAGGCACGAGGTATTTTACAAATTTGTCCCTGGTCCTTTCACGGACGTCTATATCAAAGCTCGAAAACACCCAAACAACAAGTACGTGTTGCTCATCGAGGAGATTAACCGCGCGAATCCTGCTGCGGTATTCGGCGACGTATTCCAGCTGCTTGACCGAAAACCATCTGGGGAGAGCGAATACCCAGTATCAACATCGTTGGAGCTCGGTCGGCATCTTTATGAAGAGCTTTCCTTGGTTGATATGGAGCGTGGAGATGCTGACGTGCTTGAGCAGTTTGAACGCGACTCTGAGCGAGTTGCTACTATTGCTATTCCCTCGAACATGTTCATTTGGGCGACCATGAATAGCGCCGATCAGGGAGTATTTCCTATGGATACCGCTTTCAAGCGGCGTTGGGATTTCCACTATATTGGGATCAATGAAGGTGAAGATAGCGTTGCTGGCTATGATGTGCTCGTCGGTAAGTCTTCTATGGCGCATTATTTAAAGTGGAACAATCTTCGCAAGGCGATCAACGAGCTGCTGATTGCAAACAAAGTCAACGAAGATAAGCTTATTGGGCCATATTTCATTAAAGAGTCCGCTCTCTGTGACCCTGACAAGTTTTCCGAAATCTTTAAGAGCAAGGTCCTGCTCTATCTTTTTGAAGATGCGGCTAAGATGAAACGGAACGACATCTTTAGACTGGGCGGTACAATTACATACTCACAGATATGTGATGATTTTGACCAACATGGCGAGGATGTGTTCAAGGGAATCAAGCACGTTCCCAGCATTGATGTCAAGGATCTTGCCGAGGACAACGAATCTGACGTAATCGCTGCAGACGCCCCTTCGGAGGCATAGTCTTGAAGTCTCCTGTTTACGTAAGAGAGCTCGCCAAATACACGCTTGATGGTATTGCCGATTTACTAGCTATTGACGTAATTAAGGCCCGGGAATGCGTTCGCTCCCTCGCTTCTTGCGGCGTCATTACCGTCTCGACGGGTGTATCCTTTGACTTGTCTGACAATGAGGATGTGGGCAGGGGAGTTTATCAATTTACTTGGGTGGGCGTCGCTATCTTCGACGAACAACCGATTATTTGTTATCCCAAGTACTACGGAGAGAACGACAGGCCCTCGCCACCTGAAATGCGGCAGGTTTTCTCAGTTTTGAGAAAGGGCGCGGGCGGCTATGCCCCAATCAATTCTTTTGCGTTTGATGGTGCCTACTCCACTAGCGGCAAGCTAGCCCTCATCCTTGCGCTTATTGAATCTTATGGTGAGAACGGCATTTACTCGAATTCGGTGAGGGTATTGCGACAAAACGGAGGAGGCGCGATATCGTGGGAGCGAACAATTGCGAAGCATGATCCATTTATTTCCAATGGCGTGCCCGTCTATTTCGAGTACGAAACGAATGAGACGGCAAGGGATACTTCCGATTTTGTCGCGCGGCTTCACAGATGCGTACTTACTAAATGCTCTGATTACCTTGCAGAGACGGGTCTCTCCGAGCTTTTCTCCATTGGGGCAATTGAACTCTCTTCTGATGAAATAGAAGACTTTGGTGACGAAAACTCTATTGTTTATAAACTCGATCAGGAACGAGCAGCCCAGTTCGTCACATGGAAGCAATCTGTCATTGACATGCTCAGGCTCTTTGTAAATGGTGACGAAAGCTTTTTTAAGCCTGACGAGACCATATGTCTTGGAACACCTGTTTTCCAGAATCTTTGGGAGGATGCCTGCCAGACCGCTTTTGGTAATCAGCTCGAATACAAGATTGGCAGCTTGAATCTAGACCTTGCTGACAACTGGAAGCCCCTTGCGAATAAGCGGCTCATCGATGTTATACCGAAGCCGAAGTGGAAAAGAATCACCGTTGAAGGAGAAGTCGAGTGTGGGGATTGTCTCACGCTCATACCTGATGTGGTTGCATTGCATAATGACGGAGCGGGGGGCATGGCCTTTTGCATTTATGATGCCAAGTATTACACGCCCATACTTGGTCCGAGCGTAAAAGGTGCTCCGGGTGTTGAATCAATTACCAAACAAATTCTATACCAAAGGGCGTACAGAGACTTCGTGCTTGACAATGGCTGCTCAAAGGTCATCAACACTTTTCTTGTTCCACGTCATGGCGGTGAAGTCCGATGTGTAGGTCGAGTTGAATTTCCTGGAGTATTCGATTCTCTTGGCGATCCCTTTACAGACGGTGTGGAGTTGTGGGAGCTGCCTGCGGAAATGTTGTTTGAGTGCTATCTACGTGGTGAAGCAGACTCTTCCCTCGTGCAAAAAGTACTTAACGGTGTTGCGTAGCAACGAATAGATCGGAGAGTTCTTGCGAAACATTTTTAATACATCAGTTGAAGCGATTGATGGGGCAATTAATGTGGAGCCCACTTCCTCGAAAACCGCAAACGCATCTCCGTTCAATCTTCGTCAGCCTACGGATTTTACGCGCTTCTACTTTAAGCCGATATTAGTCAATAATTCCAAGGAACCTTCAAATAGCGTAAAAGGCAAGCTGATATATGAGAAGAAGGGCAAAAAGGATTCGTTTTTTCGCTTTCTTGTGCTTCAGGAACTCTCTCCAAGAAAGGCGTTAGAAACGGTGATTCTCTTGAATTGTCTCTTAGCACAGGGGAAACAATGGCTTTGTACCAGGGGCTTCGGCAGTTGTACGGTGCCTATGAGAATATGGGCGACATCCCCTTTGACAGTACGACCTTTGTGCCAGTCAATCGAACAATGAGGGCGCTTCTTGACATCCTCCGTCGAGATCCTTCAGCCGTAAGGATGGTTTGCGATGAAGACAATTATGAGCTTGTTAGAGAACTCTTAAAGCTGCTGGCTCAAGGCATCTCGCAAGCTGACTTACATTCAATCTTCAGCGAAATAGAGGCCGGGAGACTTCAGGAGCTTTCTGCGGGTCTCAATATTGCGCAACTAGAAAAAGCGCGAGATGAAATGAGAGCAAATCTTAATAACGAAAATGAGGAGGATTGGCAGAAGCTGTTCGTGAAGTACCAATGGATTCTTTCGCAGGTTTTTTCCTCGCCATGCACTTTCCTTGGTTCTAAGTTCTATGCAGGCGGAAAGGCCTTAGATTCTACCGGCGGGAAAATCGGGGACTTTATTTACAGTAATAAGCTGACCAACAACGTCGCTTTCATTGAAATCAAGACGCCTTTGAAGCCTATTCTCGGCCAACCTTATCGTGGCGTGGCCTCAAAACATGTTGTCCACAGCCTAAGCGCTGACTTGTCAGGTGCTGTTAACCAGGTGTTAGATTACAAAGATCACTTTATTAAGGAGTTCCATAGCCGTCGCTACAACTCCGGAATTGATTTTGAATCCTTCCAGCCTAAGTGCGTTATTGTAATAGGTACCATTTCCGATGTTATTTCCTAGGGAGGAATCTCCACTTTTGAGAACTATCGAAATAGCTTAAATGGGGTAACTATTGTTACATTTGACGAACTTATTCAAAAGGTTGAAGACCTTATCGATGTTTTGAATGCTCCTGTTACGACTAACGGAGTGGATGCCCAGCTCGGTAAAAAGGCTCAAGAAGTTGGGCATACGTCATCAAACAAAGCAACAACGTCTTCTGATATCCCATTTTAGGGCGCCAAGTCGAAAGTATTTAAGTGTGCGGGAAATATGCGTCCGTCGCGGCAGCCAAATTGCTGATGGTGCGTATCGCGAGGGATGCTGGCACCCCGCTATCGTCCCGTGGAGGTCGCTAGAGGGCGGAGAGCGCGTTGATATGGTGGCGCAGGAGGGTCAGCCTGTCGCTGAGGACCAGGATGCTCACCATGTCGTAGCGGATCTCGAAGTTCTCCTCGTCGCCGCGTTCCGCCAGATAGGCTGCTGCGATGCGCTCGAACTTGCCGCGGTCGAGCTTCTCCTCGGGCATGTTGAGGCCAGCCGACTTGACCAGTATGTCCACGAAGACCATGTCCTCGTCGTCCCGCGCATCACGTCGACGGCGTCGGTGCCGTGCGCCCATCCCTCTTCCAGGATGTCGTAGCCCTTGCGTTCCAGGAACGTGGTTGCTGCCTTGTTGGCGTTGTACTTGATTGTCGCCTCCATGATGATGACCTCCTTGTCGTCTTGGCCAGCCCCTTTGGCCTGTTTTGTGGCTGCGGCGGCGCACGGGTCCAGCCCGCGCGCAAGGGGGAAATGCGAAGCCGGCCTTGGGAAGATCTAACCCGGTGGTGTTTTTCCAAGCGCAGCGCTTTGTTTTCGGGGACGCTGGGATGATTCGTCCCACCGGAAAGAAAAAGGGAAAGCATTGCGGCCCTTGCTCGCGAAGGCGGGTTCCGTGCGACAGTACGCTGCTCAAGGAAGGCGAAGGAGCTGGCAGGTGCCAAGGGCCATCTAGGACAAAACATTTCGAGCTGTCCCACAGACTACCCACCTGGAACTACGGAAGGGCGTAACGTGCTATCTGGCGGAAACCCTGACCAAAAAGCACCACGAACGGCTCGAACTCGCATACGATGATATACTTTCATTTGTATTGCAGAAACAAGGTTTGGAGCTGACGATAGGCTATGCCGAGCTAATCGAACGAAAGGCGACCGAAAGGGAGATCCAGGAGTACCTTGCAGACGGGGAGTCGACAGCCATAACGCTGCGCATTCCGCAGCATAGAGACACCAGGGCATTCAATAATTACTAACGGAGTGTACTCGAACATCCTCGAGCACGGCTGTGAAAATCGATTTGCTCAAGAGCGTCTTTGAAATATGCGGCGTAGATGCGGATGAACTCTCGTTCGAAATGTCATTGGACGCTGACAGTGAGATGAGTTCTTAGGATTACGGAAAATCGGAGACAAATGAAGCATGAGCAATTTGGCATAGATGCATTGCTTCAGCATAAGGCTGAACAGCTCAATACGGAGTTGGGACTCAAATTGGGCCACCCTGTTTCGCAGGGAGACTTGAGCGAAACGGAGTGGGCGAGATTCCTGAGAAGCTTTTTGCCAAACAGATATGAGGTCTCCAAAGGTTTCGTGTTCGATAGCGCCGGTGGGGTGAGTGAGCAAATTGATCTTATCGTGTTCGATCCGTTTCATTCACCATTGATTCATGAAACTGAGAATGGCGAAAAGTACGTAACCGCAGAAAGCGTATATGCCGTGTTCGAGGTGAAGCAGAAGGCCGATAAATCATTTATCAAGTACGCAGACAAAAAGATTCGGTCAGTGTGTAGTCTCAAGCGAACAAGTAGGGCAATGGTTTCTTCGGGCAAAATCGTTCCTCCGCGCGAGCTAACTAAGATAATCGGTGGTTTGTTGACGGCGGATTCTATCAAGCCACAATCGCTAAAACAACACCTGCACACATCGTCTTATATCGATATCGTTTGCGCAGCGACTAAGGGAACTTTTCTGAAAGGCGAGAACGGGATTACATGCTCATCAGAAGAAGAGGCTATATTTTCCTTCTTCTATATCTTGCTCGACGAGCTCCACAAGCAAGGAACTGTGGCCGCAGTTGATATCCGCGACTATGCCGATAGGTCACTTTCCTCGTTCAAGCTCGAAAGGGGCGATGTGTGATGTCGCTCCAAGACGACTTTAAGACCTTCCTGAGCGATATAGAGCCCAGTAAAACTACGGTTGACAGCATTGCAAGCGCGCATGATTCCTTGAGAGCATACCTTGAGAAGCATGATGATTATTCAGGGCATTGCGTCAAAACCTACTTGTCCGGATCGTATGCGAAGTATACGTGCATTAGGCCGGTAAGCGACGACTCTCATCGAGATGTAGACATCATTATTGAGACCGATTATGAGACGACCGCCGATTCTGCTGAAGTTATCATCGAGTTGCGTGACGTTTTGCTCGAATCCAAGAAGTATGAATCTGCGCACGTTCAAACGCATTCTGTCGGGATAGAGCTTGCCACAATAGATATAGATATAGTCCCACTCGCTTCAGAAGGCGAACGTCGTTTCATAGGGTGCATCGATGATGCCTCGTGGACTGAGACTAACCCGAAGGGGCATATCGATTGGTCTTCAGAGGTCAATAGGGAACATGATGGGAAATACAAGCCCGTTGTAAAGATCATGAAATGGTGGAGACGCGAAAAATGTCCTGAGGGCGAACGTTGGCCAAAGGGTATTACGTTGGAGAAGGTCATCGCCGATAATTTTCCTGACGAGGATGCGCCCTATGAGGACCTTATCATAGGGTTGATGGAGAATATCGTTGACTCACTTACCGAAGATGTTGGAAAGGGCCTCGTTCCTAAAGTGGTTGATCCTGTTTTCGGGGCGAACAACCTGTCGATCGGCTACACCAATAGCGACTTCAGAGGTTTCCTGTCCGAAATCGATAAATGTCTCGGCGTTATCCAAGAATCAGGTTCCTGCAACGAATCCTGGCGTGAAATTTTCGGGTCGCGGTTCCCAGCCGGCGCCAAGAGCCACTCAAGCGCTAGTCTGACTCTCATGCCTGTTTCCAACGCGTTGCGCGTTGCGCATCGCCAGGCTCCTCCTTGGCCTATGGCGAAAAAGAGGCCTGGCGTGGTAGTCGTTGCTGAAGTGACATTCCCCGATGGGCACATAGAGCGCATATCGAACAATGGGCGCACGATACCAAAGAACTGCGGAATAAATTACCTGGTCCTTCGCTCGAAGGGGCTATCGTCCCTGACCGCTAAATGGCAAGTTGTGAATACGGGAGCAGATGCATACGCGGCCAACTGCCCAAGGGGTGGGTTTGAAAGCTCGAATATTCGCAATGGCGGGAGACATGAAGCGAGCGCATATGCGGGAAGGCATTACGTTCAATGCTTCTTGATAAAGAACGGTATCTGCGTTGCCTATAGCAACGAATTTTTCATCAATATTGAATAGGTTTACAGCTCCTACGAGCTCGATGTTGAAGGTGCATTAAACCCAAAATGACCGCCCTTCGGGTAGTGAACCCGAAGGTCGTAGGTTCCAATCCTGCCCCCCGCGACCATAAGAATTTTAAACCCCGCCATCGGCGGGTTTTTTGTTCGAGGCTTTAGTCTGTTGATCGCGTGTAACACGCGAAACACAAAACCACCCGCTATGCGGGTGGAGAATATTTTTTTGCTTTGCAAATTAAAATCTTTCCTTCTAGCATAGCGATTGTTCAGGTCACTAATAGCCAAGAAGGAAGGAGTGGCTATGGCACATAAGGCCACAAGCTTTGCGCACATAAAATGGTTATGTAAATACCATATTGTGTTTACACCAAAGTATAGAAGGAAAGTCATTTATGACAAATACAGAGAAGACCTTTGAGAAATACTCAAGATGTTTTGTAACTGGAAAGGGGTAGAAATTCTAGAAGGTCATCTCATGTTAGATCATATACACATGCTTGTAAGTATCCCTCCAAAGATAAGCACCTCAAGTTTTATGAGGTATTTAAAAGGCAAAAGTTCACTGCTCATGTTTGACAGGCACACAAACCTTAAATATAAATATGGTAATAGAAAGTTTTGGGACGCAGCTACTATGTGTCAACAGTAGGCCTTAATGAGGCGACAATAAGAAAATATATTCGAGAACAAGAAAACGCCGATATAGCTCAGGATAAATTAAGTTTGAAGGAATATGAAAATCCCTTCAATAAATAATCTAGCAAGATAGCCAGTTTAACTCGCCGCCGGCGTTATATTGCTATTGTGACCTGAACGAAGTGAAGAGCAAAGAACTTGAGTACTGGGCAAGTATACTTAGGATTATACCCTAAGAACAAACCACCCGCTATGCGGGTGGTTATGATTGTCTAATGCCCTCGGCGTTTCTCTTTGCGTTTCTGTTGCTTGAGGTCGAACTGGCGCTGCTTCTCTGTTTCGCGTTGTTCTTTGCTTGCCTGCTTACGCTCTGTTTTGGTGGCCTCAAGCTGCAGCTGTAGCGCTTGCTGCGATTTAGTGCCTATGCCTTTTTCCTGCATTTGCTTGCGAGCGGAGCGTTGGCGGTGTTTGAAGTTATCACTGGCGTGGTGCTCTTCTGCGGCTACCGCAGGGCTAAACTTGAGGTCGTAGAAGTGCCAGAGCACAAAGTCGTGCACCTCGTAGTCCTTTGGCTCCGCGCCAAAGGTGACCTTGGCCACGGTAAGCTGGCTGTTCTCGACGCGCTCGAAGACGCCCACCCAAAAGGGTGCATCGAACAAGACGGTCAGCGTAATGCTGGATCGCTCCATGGATTTCCTCCTTGTATGTGGTTACGCAAGAGAACGGACAACCCAAGGAGGGAGGGTTACTTACCTCGCATGTGCGAGACGGCCGGGCTACCTACCGGCTCTAGCGCACCTCGTGTGGCGTGCATTGCGTTTTTATCTTTGCGGGTGCGGATCGTAGGAAGCGGCACCGTTCCCATTATGGCAGAAGTGCTGGAATGGCGCTCAGAGCCTGCTTTCCTTGGATTCGCTATCCGTGGAATCCGTTGCCAGCCCCTCCACAAGCGCATACGTTGCAGGGTCAAAGTTCATCATTCGGCAGACTTCAGCTTCCACATCGATGCCATCTGCTTCATCGCCTACAAGCATGTTGAGCGTGCGATGCGCCGAGACCGTCTGAGCGGGTAGGCCGTCGGCGACGCGCGAGGCCCAGGCGAGGTGATTGCAGTTTACAAGACCGTCTCCCACGCGCAGAAGCGCGTGCTCCCGTCGCACGGCATCCGGGTGTGGTGACGCCTCATCGAAGCGGCAGTGCGATGGGTGCGGCCCCCGGTGCCGACAAGCGCTATCTCGTGTGTTGTGCGCACAAGATAGGCTGCTTGCTTCATTCCATGGCAAGCTCGATCACCTCCTCTATCCAATACAACGAATGATTTGCTCAAGATGTGCGCCCCTTGGTAAAAAAATTGAGAAGTCCCGTCGGGCGCATCGCGGGAGCAGCGTTTGAGCGTACGAAAAGGGGCCCTTGACAATGGTCCGGAAAGAATTCTCTTGCGGTACGTATGCTCGATCAAATCGCAGGTTTGCTTCTCACTATCCGCTCAACTCCTGCGCCGAGGAGTTGAGCGCTCGTGTCGAAGACGAGCTCTTGATGGGAGGACATGGCCGGGCCCCGATTCCTCCAAGGCAGATCTGCTGTAGGTACAGATCATACAATGGAAAATGATGCGATGACGGAAGCGGCTTGGATTGTGCTTTCCTCTGCGTTTGCAGCTTTGTCTGTTATGTATTATTGTGAGTAATACATACGATACAGACATCGTTGGAGGTTCACACCATGCTCCTGCAGCTGGACTTCTCGATCGCGACACCCATCTATCAGCAGATCCGCGATCAGATCGTGCGGGGCATCGCCGAAGGCGAGCTTGCGCCTGGCGAGCGCCTGCCGACCGTGCGGGCGCTCGCATCGGAGTGCGGCGTCAACGCCATGACGGTGAGCAAGGCCTATCAGCTTCTCAAGCAGGAGGGACACGTGCTCGGCGACCGGAGGGGTGGCACCTTCGTGTGCGAGCCCGATGGCAGCTCGGACCCCGATTCCGGCATCATGGACGCGCTGCGGATGCGCCTGGCTGAGCTGGTGGCCGGTGGGATGTCAGGCAAAGAGGTTCTCGCGCTCTGCGAGCACCTGCTGGATGAGATTGCGTATCGCTAGAAGTAAGGAAGTTTATGATGAGCACTGCGACTATCCTATGGCTCTCCTGCAGCTGGATTCCACTCCTCATATGGTGGACGCTCAGGAACAGCGCGCGCTTCAAGAAGAACATTGTCGTCGGCGTCACCTTCCCGCGCGAGGCGCGGGAAGACGTGCAGGTAAAGGCGTTTCTTACCAGCTACCGTCACCTGCAACTCGCGTGCGCTATCGTGCTCGTGGCTGCGGCACTTGGCGGTGCGACGACAGGAACGGTACGAGCGTGGGCCGGGTCGAGCATGTTCTGCTGGAGCGTCTGGATACTTGTGGTCTGTATCGTGCCCGAGGTGATCTACGCGCTCACCAACCGCAGGCTCGCGGCCCTGAAGGACGAGCGCGGCTGGCGGACCAGAGGCGCCGCGACCCAGCGCGTGACGGTGGCCGATATCGAGGCGGCCGCGCAGTTGTACCCGCGCGTCTCGAGCATATGGTTTGTCCTCATCTGCGCGGTGAGCCTGGTCCCCGCCCTGCTCGACCGTGAAAACGTGGCAATCTACCTGTTGTTTGCCGTATCCGCGCTCATGATGTGGACGATCTTCCTTTGGTGCTACCGCGACCGCAGCGAGGTGGTGGACGACAACACCGCCCTCACGCAGACGCTCACGCGCATCCGCCGGCGCGCCTGGGCGCGGGTGTTCCTCATTGCGGCGGCGTCCTTTGCATTTATGAGCTGGGCGCAGCTCCTCTTCCAGGGTTCAGCCAATCTGTACTTTATCGGTATGATGCTTCCCTGCACGGTCCTCGGAATCGTGGCGTTTGCAACCGAGATGCGCGTGCGCAGCCTGCAGGAGCGTCTTACAAAGGCCAGCGGCGAGGGCCTCTACGTGGACGAGGACGATCACTGGATCTTTGGCATCTTCTACTATAACCCCGACGATGCCAAGCTCATAGTGAACAAGCGTGTGGGCATCAACACGTCGATCAACCTGGCACGGCCGGCGGGAAAGGCGATTGTAGTGGCCCTCGCTTGCTTGCTGCTCTGCCTGCCCGTGGTGGGAGCGTTCATAGCGGAGGAATTTGGAGCTCCTGTGACGCTTGAGCTGAGCGAGCAGACGATTCGGGCACGCCACTCGTTCACAACCTATGAGATTGACATGGACGACATGGTGTCTGTGGAGCTGGTTGACCAACTTCCCCAGATGACGCGCACGTTTGGCGGCGCGAGTGAAACCTTCCTCGAAGGTAACTTCTCAAGTGACGCGTACGGATCGCTCAAGGTGTGCCTGGACCCCGAGGTCGGCCCCTGGTTCCTCGTGCGGACGAGGAGCGGCACAACCTACCTTCTGGGCGCGAGCGACACGGCGCAGACCGAGACCGTTTATGAGGAAGTCCCCTCGGCCTTAGTCGATGCATAGTGCGACCTCTCGCGCCTGAACTCGTCGGTGTACTTGTTGTTGCCCATGCCTTGCCTCGCTTTCTCGGTTGTCTGGGCATATACGATTCCTGGGTTTTGAATCTGGGATGCCCGTGTCCGAAAAAAACGATACAGGTCACTCTGACCCTGATTACGCCCCGTGGTGAGACAACATCGCGGACCACCGGGAGGACGTGGACTAGGGGTACAGGGTGTAAAAAACGCGACCGAGAGACTGTCCTAGCGTGCGAAAAACGCAATAAAACCTCTATAAAATGATGTAAAAAACGCAACTGAAAGCGTATCATAGAGTGTGAAAAACGCATTTCACTTGTTAATTACTATGGGGAGATGAAATCATGCTCAAACGCAAGGCATACCAAAGGCTGGAGGATTGGAAACGATACAAGACGAAGCAGGCACTTCTCGTCAAAGGAGCCCGACAGGTAGGAAAGACGACCCTTGTCAGGCAGTTTGCCGCAGACAACTATGAGAT
>ERZ773263.1715-NODE-1715-length-12748-cov-3.549594_pt1 | contig 12748 bp, 14 predicted proteins | sample MGYA00511076_ERZ773263 | MGnify/ENA primary metagenome ERZ773263 (study PRJEB29015, sample SAMEA2738155) | human oral metagenome | biome: human oral; feature: human-associated habitat; material: saliva | place: China | collected 2195 ... | reverse complement strand
GCAGACTGAAAACCTAGTATGTTGTTGTTGCTACCACAAAGGTATATATTTTCAAGCAAATCACAACCGGTAGCTAATGCAGAATTGACGAACGAGCGTTGTTGTTGCTACCACAAAGGTATATATTTTCAAGCAAATCACAACACGAAGTGTAACGCCTTTAACCATTCTGGCGTTGTTGTTGCTACCACAAAGGTACATATTTTCAAGCAAATCACAACCTCCGCAGGGAGGTTGCCGAGAATATGCGGGTTGTTGTTGCTACCACAAAGGTACATATTTTCAAGCAAATCACAACTAATCGTGTAAAAGTTCGTTTTTCGCGTGGTTGTTGTTGCTACCACAAAGGTACATATTTTCAAGCAAATCACAACTCCGTATGGCTGACAATGTTCTTATAACTGTTGTTGTTGCTACCACAAAGGTACATATTTTCAAGCAAATCACAACTGTGCAATGTATGTGTAAGTTATTGATTTGTTGTTGTTGCTACCACAAAGGTACATATTTTCAAGCAAATCACAACCAAAATTGCGTGAGTTCGCAAAAGAATTAGGTTGTTGTTGCTACCACAAAGGTATATATTTTCAAGCAAATCACAACTCTTAGCCATAAGTAGATCGTAAGAATTAATTTACACTAAGCTACATGGTTAAAATTGATTCTGAGTCCAGACCCGATTGCCGCCAAGGCTCTGTTGGTGGCATAGAGCAGGGCGTCTGTGTGGAGATAATCCACAGGTCTGAGCCATTTTCCCTTGAGGATGTACCAAAGAGTCTCGGCAATATTAAGATGTGGGCTATAAGGAGGGAGAAAGAAAAGGAACCGCCCCTGCTTCTCCCATAGGGGACGAAGTTCCCGCATAAGCCTGCATCTGTGTACACTTGCGTTGTCAAGGACTACAAAGGTTCTTTTGCTGATGCGGAGCGACATACGGTCAAGAAATCCAGCCCCTTGAAACCTTCACACTCGAACCGTTTCACCCATGAGTTCACTGATATGTGTGTCATTTCCGTCTGAATACCGACGTCTTTTGATGTTAGACCATTGGATTTCAACAGTATGGCACGGCAACGCATACGGAAGGAATGTCTCCTGCCAAGACGGAAGCCCTCCTCCAACTGAAGACGCTCTTTGTCTGTCAGTTCTATAGTCTTGATCTTTCCGATAGTTGTACTTCTTTTATATGTCCGCACAAAGATCCGCATAATCAACGTATGCTCTGTCCATTGTAAGGGTTGCATCCTTAGGAAGATGCACTTCCTTAAGCAGATACTGATCATGCGTAGTGGCAGAGGTCAGCTGTACGACCGTGGGAACACCAACATGATACTTCATCACCGTATGAACCTTCATTCTGCCTTTCTTCTTACCGCTCTTAGGAGACCAGCCTACACCCTTGAAGGTGTTATCAAAAAGGGTAATCGTAGTTGAATCCATTATATACAGAATATTCTCCCACGTCTTCTGTTCACCTTTGGGCGGCTGTCCGCTAAAAGGTGTATTTTGCTCATGTTATTGAAGTTTTGTAGAGAAAACAAAAGTAATCACTTTTAACCAGCCACCCCATCTACCATTTAACTCGTCTACCCATCTACTTGTAAGCTTGTCTACCCCCCTTAAACGCATAAACCCCAGTCTCCTAATGGAGCTGGGATTATGTTGTTTGTTTGGAATAGTTGTTTTGTTTCTCGCTTAAGCTTCAGGCTTTACAGTCTTTGCAGCGTAAACTTCCTCTGAAAGAACAGATACAGTACTCTTATTGTACTTGCCCTTGTGGAAGTAAACAACACCGTCTGCAAGAGCATACAATGTGTCGTCCTTACCCTGTGCAACATTCTCACCTGGGTAGTGCTTGTTACCACGCTGGCGTACAATGATGTTACCAGCTATGATTTTCTGACCACCCCAGATCTTAACACCTAAACGCTTTGAAGCTGATTCGCGACCGTTCTTAGAACTACCTACACCTTTTTTATGTGCCATTCTTAAGTCCTCCTTTTTAAGCGTTAATTGATTTAATTTCTACCTGAGTGAAGTGGGTACGATGACCATTCTTCTTTCTGTAGTCCTTGCGACGCTTCATCTTGAAGACGATAACCTTGTCGCCCTTTACTAGAGGAGCTACAACCTCAGCTACTACCTTTGCACCTTCTACAGTTGGTGCACCTACTGTGATAGATCCGTTGTTATCTACTAACAGGACCTTGTCAAACTCAACAGCTTTACCTTCTTCCGCATCTTTGATGTGGTTTACGAAGAGCTTCTTGCCCTCCTCTGCCTTAAACTGTTGACCGTTAATTTCTACAATTGCGTACATGTTTATATTGTAAAACGGGTTTGTACCGATGGGCGGCTGAGCATCTATCCAGCACTTGTTCTGAGCCCAATACGGCATAATCGGTTGCAAAGTTAGTAATTTTCTGTATTATACGTGACAGCTCCTTATGATAAATGTTAGTTTGTTAACAATAATTAGTTGATTAATATTGCTTTGTGTTTTCGGCGTGCCAATAGTAATATTAATGACAAGTTTTGCGACTTATCATTGACGGGTGGAAGAGAGTTAAGCTCTGTTCCTGCAATATATAATTGTGGTCAGTGAGTTAGGAAGGAGGCTGTATCTTATCGACAAGAGCTATTGCCCCAGTATTAGGTATCCATGTTCAGTCTTTTAATACAGCCTATCCCTTTTATCTATTGAGCCTTTCAAAAGGCAGATCATCTAGAATGTCAAGCTGACGTTCATCATCTTGATAGATATTATCAAGCTCAAACTCACGTTCATTGTGCATCTTACGTTTCCTTTTCATAGTTGTATTCCTCCATAATTAATTAGCTTCACGACAGGTGATGGGTTAGTATTCTGTGATTGATAGGATTGTATCCTTTTTGTTTGCTCGTGTACAAAGATAGGTATAAAAGATGAGTAAGTTGTCAATAAACACGAAATGTTTTCGTTCGAGGGGTATATATTGCATGTAATAGGTGTTATGTGCTTATTACTTTGCGAATATATATTTGCTCATTCAAGTGTAATCCTTTACCTTTGTTGATGTATAACGAATGACAATCAATTAAATGAATGATAGTATGGCACGGAATGATAAAGAAATGGTATGGCATACGCTTTCTTCAAAGCAACTCATCAATCGCCCTTGGCTGAAGGCGCGTTGCGACACGGTGGAACTCCCGAATGGCAAGATTTATGATGAATATTATGTGCTCTCTTATCCGTCGTGGATCAATGTTATTGCAGAGACCGAGGAAGGAGACATTATATTAGAACGTCAGTATCGTCATGCGCTGGGGGTTGTCTCAACCGAGATTTGTGCTGGTGTGATTGAAGCGGGTGAGGAACCCTTGCACGCTGCACAACGTGAACTGGAGGAAGAGACAGGTTACACTGGTGGCGAGTGGCAAGAAATCATGACTATCGCCCCTAACCCTGGCGTGATGGATAATCTCTGCCACTGTTTCTATGCCCGTGGGGTGAAGAAGACAAGCCAGCAACATTTGGATGAGACCGAAGATATAGAGGTTTTCCTACGCACGAAAGCGGAAGTTAAGGATATGCTTGTGCAAGGAAAATTCATACAAGCACTGATGGTCGCACCGCTTTGGAAATTCTTTTCAATGTATGCTTGAGCGTGTTAATGAACACGCTACAACGTATGAATAGATAGGGTAAAAGTAATGTAATATGATAACAAAAGATAGTATAGATGCGGCTTATTGCTTCTTTCATCAGAAGTATCAAGTGTACGCATTCTCGCATAGTGAACGGCAAAAGGACGATATCGAGTATGCCATTAGTTCGTATGTTGACTCGATGAATAAAGAACTCTATGACAAATTAGCAGCTGGTAGGGAAGGGTTCTTACTGACCCATAGCACCTTTGCATCCGATATGCAAGAGGCGATAAAATATCTTAGTAGTTTCGAGTAAATACATATATAATAAGGTGAAAAGGGTATGTGTCGTCAGGCGCATACCCTCTTTTCCGTTTGATTGTACGTTATCTGTTTTCATTTTGTGCGCTTTTCGTATTTACGGAACACGTATGTTTTTATATTATCTAAGCGTGATAAAGTATTATCACACTTAGATAATTAGTTATCACGCTTAGATAATTAAATAATATACGTATCAAAGCAATGCAAAACACGTATCAAAGCAATGCAAAACACGCATCAAAACAATGCAGAACACGTAGGAAAGTAATACAGAACACGCAGGTAAGCAAAAGAAAAGCAGGGAAAACGAAATGCAATACGTGCGCATTTCGCTTTCCCTGCTTATGCTTTAAGCGGAATGATAGGGGCTTTATTCCTCCATCTTCTGTAAGATCTCCTGACAGAGCATATAGCCTTTAATCATCATACGAGGGATATGGAACGGCCCTTTAAATATATTTCCTTTGGCAGGTTGGGCTACCGTACCATCACGGTGCAGGTATCCGTACCATTCTGGGTAATCCTTATCTGGGAAGTGAGCGTATGTCCACTCACTGATTCGCTGGTGCCGATAGAGGTACTCTTCATCACCCGTACCGAGGTAAGCATAGAGCGAGGCAATGATTGTCTCGCATTGCGGCCACCAGAACTTCATGTCTTGTGAATAGTCCTGTGCAGGTAAGTTGTGGCAATCACGGAAGTTGATAATACCACCATAGAGCTTATCCCAGCCCCAATCCCACGACCAGTCGAATATGGTCAGGGCTGTGTCAAGGAGTGACTTGTCCCACTTGCGCAGCTTAGCCTCCTCCATGATGAACCATGCCGTCTCAATGCAATGACCTGGATTGATGATTCGCCCTGCATTAGTATCTATAAACTCTCCATTCATGCCAACGGTTTCAAGGAGTGCCTTAAACTCTGGGTGCATGAAGTACTGGCGCAATAGTGCGATTGACTTATCTATCTGCTCGGTGAGAGTAGGGTCGTCAATTACCTCGCGAAGGCGTGAGCCAACGTTAATGAGAATCATGATAATCGAATGACTCTGCGCCTCCACACCCTTTTCATACTTGGCTGGGAGGAATCCTGGAGTAGCCAGAAAGCGTTGTGCGTCATGGAATACTTGCAATGCACGTTCGGCATAATGGCGGTCGCCCGTTGCCTTTGAGTATTCTGCAAAGGCTATAGCTGCGAAGGTCTCAGAGAATACGTAACGGCGTTTGCGTATAGGTTGACCAGTGGCAGATACCTCGAAGTACATGTGACCATCTTGGTCGAAACAATACTTCTCAATGAACTCGATAGCCGATTTCGACGCCTCTAACCACTCTTGATTCTTCTCTACATTGTTATAGGCAAAGGCGCAGATGAATGCCCATCGCCCTTGGAACCACACCGACTTAGTGGTATCCATCAACGAACCATCACGGTTAAGACATGTATAAATACCGCCATTCTCTTTATCCCAACCATGTTCCAACCAGAATGGCATGATGTTGTTTGTCAAGTCGTTCTTGTAGCTTTCAGCCCATGAACGCACGTATTCTTTCTTATTCATAATTTGTTTTATAGTGTCTGTTTACTTGGTCTTTAGGTGTATGTGATAGATGATATGTTCGTGAATCTCTGCCGCCTTGCATCCTTATCTACACGCACCGACAAAAGTAAAACTTATTTGTTAATCTCCCAAACAATTGCCGATAAAGTTTATTATTACGGCTTTATAAGGCGTAGGTGTACGAAGGGAGCGAGCGTGTGTAACGGGAGGTTATTAAGAATATGACGCCATATCAGAACGATATGACGTCATTTTCCTTTCGTGTGTACCTGTTTCGTGAATTAGATACTACAAGTGTGCAATAGCCTTACACCTTATTTTATCTCATCATAAGCACGGAGGGCTTGCATGAAGCGATTGTTTACATCCTCAAATGAGTATAAGCCATCTGCATTCTGCGTGAGCCCTTTCAACTTCAGGGAATATACCTGTGGCGCATGCTGAAGGTCGAGTAGGGACATCTGTTTCAACTGATCCGTACTCTGGTAAACAAGGTTTACGGCAACGTAAGTCTTACCTGCGTTATCCACCCACTTCTCGAATACTAACTTAGAACCGATAGGTGTCTTCTTCTCTATGGAGTTAGGGAGTGAATACTCTTCTACGCCTAATGCAGCATCAACGCTTGCAATGTTTGAGTCGTGCCCACATAGGAAGGTGAACTTACGAGAGTCTGTATTCAACTCGTCATACATGTATTGCAGCAATGGATGTGCTACGTTCACTGCCACGATTGGAGCGGTGAAAAGCACGTCGCCATATACGTCTTTTATCTTCGCAATCTTCGTCCATTCGTCAAGAGATAGCTTATGACCAAAGGCAGCTTTCACGGCATCTGGCTCCTCATAATACTGCAGGATGAAAGCGTCAGAGGCTGAGTTGGCAGTCTTTAATGAGCCTTTCATGCTTGGTTCTTGGTTGAGTTCGAAGATAATCTTGGTGTCGTTATCAACGAAGTCCTTTATCTCGCCTTTCTTATAAGCATCGCTTTCTTTCATATCGAGTACCTTTGAGATAATCGCATAAGAATCCTTCAAGCCCTTGTTGATACCAACGAGTCCATCCTTACCGCCCATCTCATTGATTTGCTTCATAGCCTCCGTGCGGAACGCCTCACTGTTCTTTGTAATGCGAGGGAAGAAGATTGGATCCATTTTAGAGGGTACATAGCGATGGTTTATGCGCAAGTTTGCAACAGGCATAAAGCCACTTGAGAAGTATTGAGCCGTCGCGATACACCGCTGCATAGAGTTTGCATAGAGGTTCACCTCGTCTATGTTTGGCACATAGTTATCCTTGAACAAGCCCTCATCGATGGTCCATTTACGGAAGAACTGTCCCATCTCGGTCTCTAACACACCTCCACGCAAGGTCAGTTCGCTACCCGCAGCCGACCAGTTAGTCCACTGGTGAGGGGTCATCTTGCCCAATGTTGAGCCATTGGCAGATATTGGAGAACGGATGTTGTGACGTGATAGAATGACCAACTCCTTTAGTTTGTACTTCGCTTTAAACGCCTCGGAGCGTTGGAGCTGTGCGAAGGTCAGTGACGGACAAAGGATTGTCAACGCCACGAGCATAAGGATAAAACTAATCTTTTTCATTGTTATTTGTTTTTAGGTTAAGGGTTGCATGTGGACTACGTTTAGCGTAAAAGGGGCAGACGTGTTCGGTCGTCTAGCCCCCTTTTTACTCTTTCCTTTAAAGTCCGATAGCGTCCCTATAAGTTGTAAACGATTGGCTCAAAGAGTATATAAAGCCTTAGAATTTAATCTGCAAACGTGTCTCAAGGATGGAGAACGTATTGTTCTTGAAGGCCGCGTTATCGGTCGCACGGGTGATAGAACCACGTACACGCCAGATCATATATTTGTTGAGATAGTAGTTAAAGGTTAATGACCAATCACTCACCTTACCGCCATGTATGCCTGCATCCTTATCACTTAACGTTGAATAGTTATATGCAGCAACGAGTTCCAAAGAGCCTGGATCAGGTGTTGCGATACCTGCATCTGTTCTGGTGTAAGTATATCCCTGACCATTGAGCAAGTAGCGAACATTGCCGTAAGCACCCCATGCGCTGTAGTTGGGTAGGGCGTTTTTACGCTTGATACCAACGTAGAAGTATTGTGCTTCAAAGCCTAAGTTACCGCATGCAACATTCAGTTCTGGAGAGAACTTCCATAATGCCTTTGCGTTCGTGATAGTAGCTTCTTGTGCGCTGACACTGGCTATACGCGTTGGGAATGGGGCTCTCAAGGTATAAGAACTATGGCTGTTTGCTGGGTTCTTACTATATCTTGGTGACTCATAAGCACCACTGATACCAATGTGGAAGATCTTGCCACGCTCTGTGAGGGGGCGCCACACCAAACGAGTCATAGCTCCCCACGCCTCGTTACCGAGCTTATCTGTCGACATCTTCATCGCATCGTTTTCTGCAAAGAGAGATGCTGTGGCGTGGAACTTCTCACCTGCATGGAGGAACATAGCACCAAGCAAACGACTATTGAAGAATGCCTGATTAGCCAAAGGCTCCTCCATTGAGATCTTGAAACTAGATGAGGTGCCACTCTGGAGACCGTATTGATGTACGAAGTAACCCATGCGCACCAGGTTCTCCTTATCGAAGTTATAATCAATGTTGATGTCCTTTAAGGATACAGACTGTCGTGCATAACCAACGTCAACCTTAGCTTTCCACTTGCCATAAGTAGCACTCAAGCCAGCGCGAACATCAGGGATTGCGACTCCATCGTTCAACTTGTCATCAACAGTGGGGTCTGATGAGTGCATGACTCCAGCGTCCATCAAGATACGACCTGATGGCTTTACGACTAACTTTGGCGCATCTTCTTGAGCGAAAGTGTGTGTGCAGACCATTAGTCCACAGGCTGCAATAAGAATTATTCTCTTCATTGTCTTTGATATTATTAGGTTGTTTGTGTTGTTGTTATCCTCGGTTTAGTTGGCTGCTTTGAAGGTACTCTTAGCTACCTTCCCATCCTTTTGTAGCTTCGCAAACTCCTTCTTTGCCTTTGCTAACTGTGCTTGGAAAGCAGGGTCGGCATGCAAGCGTGCCACGATGGCTGCGCTGATTATGCGTGCAGCATCCACGTCGCTCTGCCAGTGGTAACCACAGATAACACGGCTCTGTCCCATCTGGTAGCCACGTTCTAATATCTCATTCTGTCGGTCAACATTGATTTCTGCCAATACAAGTGCCGTTGCCCAACCAATAGCGGTGTGACCAGAAGGATAAGAACCATTGGTGGATAGCTCCTGTTGCTGCTCTGGGTTGCAGGTCATCTCCTTGTAGAATGCAAACGGACGAACGCGCATGTAGTGGTTTTTAGCACCGCGAGTGGCTAAGTCACCAGCGTCTTCACGCATATTCAGAACGAGTTTGTAAATCTCAGGAGTAGTCTCCTTGCTTATCTTAATACCGAATGCATCAGAGAAAGCATTAGGCACTCCGTCACCGCCAACACGTGCATCTGCAGCTGCCTGATCGCCTCTTGGCGTGTCACGTTGCATCTTTCCCCATTGGTATTGAGCCTGGTCATATAAGAACTGAATGCTTCCTGGCTGTGGAGGAGCAGGCAGCAAGTCAAGTGAACTAGCCTGTTGACCGTCCTGAAGGAAGTAGAGGTCGGGTTTAGTACGTGCATCTTTAATCTTAGTAGATGCAGTCTGTGCGAACGTTGACAACGATAACATTGCAACGAAACCAACTATGAGAGCTTTCTTTGTCATTTGGTTTTTAATTTAAAAGGTTCATTAATAAGATTGAATTATATTGTTTTTGCAAAGGTAGGTGGAAAGATGTTATAAAAGAAGTTGCATTGTCTTATTTCTATAAAATAAGTCAATGCAACTATTATAAGCTCTTGTTTTATAAGCTGTTAATCTATTCGGACAACTTCAAAATATAGTGTACTATACTTGAAGGATGTGCTTTGCAATAGTCAATTAATGCCTTTCTGTTGTCCCCAATCTTGCTGTGATAAAGCCTACTAACAACTGGATTGAGGTTACCATATATACCTAACATACCCGGAAGGAGCGTTCGCTTCACCTTAGGAATTGCGAGTAAGAGAATGAGCACACGTACTTGCTGACTGTTAGCAGAGGTGAAGTGGAAGAGATCTTCACACACGCTTTCATCTGTCTTCATCATACTATCGAAGAAGAAAGCAGATAGTGCTTTAATGCGATCAGTGATGTCTCGCGTTGCAGAGTCTATATCGGCAAAGAGCTTCGAATCGAACTTCTTCATTCGTCTTGACTCATTCTCATGCACAATGTTGTCGTGTACAGTAATGTAGTGTTGCATGAGTCGTTGCAGAGCCTTCAGCTGTTTCACCTGTGCAATGCGATAGTCTATGATCTGCAATGTGCGTAACACTTCTATTCTGTCACGTTCCGTCAGCTCGTCCTTGATAGTCTTCAGTTCTGTTATCAGAGCCTTTGTCACATGCGGATAGTCCTCTTCTCGCTCCAAGTAAGCGATGTTCTGGTCGATATACTGTTGGATAATAGATAGTCCTTCAGTACTGAAGATGCGTTCATACTGCGCTTTGATTGCTGCGAAATCATCGTGGACTTCAGCAATAGGAACCTGTTGGTATCGCTCGGAGATACGGCTTATTTCCTCCTTCATACCATCGTTCAAGCCTTTGAGAATAAGTGTTCCTTCTGTCGACCTACGTAGTTCGTGCAGTTGTTCCTCCAGGTCTTCTATCTCTCTAAGCCACGTTTCGTTCTTCTCACACTGTCGTATGATTATCTCAATATCGTTAGATAGTCTTGCCTCCTCGGAAGCCTTTAGAACGATATTACTTTCATATATATTCACCACTTGAATACGCTTGATTTGATCGTTCAAGTACTTCATCATGTACAGTGCCGTGTCCTGATTAATGCGCGAGATGCGTGCTGATACCGATGAAAACTGTCGACTGGCTGCCTTCAAGTCTTGCGAATCATTCCCTATCTGTTCAATCTCTTGATAGATGCTGTCAATGTCCTTCTGCTCCCCATCTGATAATCTGTTTCGGATGGAGGTAAGGGTAGACAGGCGGCGATGGAGGTCGTCTTTCCCCAATTGGAGTTGCATTTTCTCCGCTCGTTTCTGCTTGATATAAACGAAGATAATCATACCAATAACGACGAGTACAGCCAACAGAACGAGCAGAACCAAGCGTGGATTGGGCACCTTAGCATTGAAAGTAACCCATTGTGCAGATGTCTCTTTCCCTACTTGAAGAGCCATCACGCCGAGGTCGGAACCTATATATAACGACTGACCCTGTACGAATCCAGCCTGCGCATTGAAGTGTATATCGTTGTAGAACGTACCACAGTCCACCAGTTTCTGCCCTTGTCTGATGGCATACTTATGTATTCCTGCCTCGGAGATGGTATAAAGGATGCTGTCATTGATGCAGTACATTCGGGTACAACCATCCGTTTGGAGCGAGTCAGAACCCAGTATTTCCAGTTGGTGATTAGTAAGGAGTGTGATGCGATTCGGGCGTTTACTACACGTGATTATGCCATTGATAAAACTCTTATTCGTGGTGTTCTTGATGGGACTAAACGCTTCGCCATTGCCCACAAAGACGCCATGATTCAAGGTAGTGATGTATATTTTGTCACCAGCTGACGATGGTTGATAAAAAGAAGTGATGTATTTTCCATTCATCGACTTTACTGTGTCGACCTTACCCGTTTCCATATCAATAGCGAGCAGATAGTCTTGTACACCCAACAAAACCTTTCTCTTTGTTGGTTGCAGTGCCATAGCTGTGATGCGCGTCTTGGTTTGCATTAACACTTTCGGGCGTGCGAAGACTTGGTTGAGGAGATAGTTTTTATCTGCCGTAAGCCTACATAGCTGGTTACTCACATTGCGGTAATAGACATCATCACCAAAGGCTTGCATTTCCATAGGCTGCTCGCCCTCCTTAAAGTCGTATATCTTCGTAGCCTCTTTCTCGTTCCCTTGTTGGCGGAAGAGCTCCCGTTTATCATTAAGATACAGGCGTTTGTCACCCGTCTTACATGCTGCTGCGATAGGGGCATTGGCTGTGAAGATGCCAAGATGATGTGGGATGCGCCATACCTCACTCTTTCCTAAGAGCACGGAAAACCCTTTACCATCATTGGGGATTGCCATTTCGTGCGCATTTGTGGGTATTTCGTGGTGGAGTGGGGCACTAATAAACCGCTTGAGATCGTCGGAAAGCAGAACACTTGACGATGTGATGAAGTAATAGATGCGTCCTACTTTATAGAAAGAAAGCACTGCTTGCGGTATAGCGTGTTGCTCCTCGTGCTGACCATCAAGCCTTTCAACCAATAGTTTACCATTCGCAAGCGCATAAAGGCGATTATCGTACACCTCAAGATGGCGTATATATTCACCTTGATGGCGCACTTTCACCTTATTATTATATAGGTCTAAGGCTGCAATTCCAGCTTGCGTTGCCGCAAAAAGCCACCTGCCTCCAGCGTGCGACAGATTATTTACGACGAAAGGCGTTACCCCTTGTTCTGTCTTCTTACTACTTTTTGGATAGATGGGAGTCAACTCCTTTGTTGTGCTTGAAGCTGTGGTGGAGTAGAGCCCTTGTGAGGTTGCGAGGTAGATAGTGCCTTTTACTTGCTCAATATCGTATGGTGAATATTCGTCTCCCTTGTTCGGAAGAGTGAAGGTAGCCTGATGAACCAACGAATCTTGGGCTATGTTCCATAGTTGCAAACCCGCATTTCGAGCTGCAATCCATATCTGGTTAGTGTTTTGAAGATTGCGTTCAATATCGTATATACGGTCTAAGCCAGTGTAATAACACGTCTTGTCCTGTCCTTTCACATGCCACACTATTCCCGTCTCAGCCCCTATCCAGTAGCCGTCGCGGTCAACTGATAGCATTGAGAGAGAGCCATCGTAATGGTATTCTTGCTCTGATAATGAGCGTGTAGTGGTTGCTTCTTCACAACCAGTAACGGCAATTAGGAACAATGAACAGAGCCATGTAATCAGTACATGACTCCGTTTAGTATAGTTATCGTTTGTCGTCATTATTCTAAACTTTGCCTACAAAGATACTTATTTCTATCTTTATATCCACCAGTTTGGGCTTTTCTTTAATTCAAAATTCAAAGTTCATAATTCAAAATTATGATTAGTTCTGTTGTTGAAAAGCATCAATAAGTTCTTTGCTG
>ERZ773263.1711-NODE-1711-length-12759-cov-14.352960_pt1 | contig 12759 bp, 12 predicted proteins | sample MGYA00511076_ERZ773263 | MGnify/ENA primary metagenome ERZ773263 (study PRJEB29015, sample SAMEA2738155) | human oral metagenome | biome: human oral; feature: human-associated habitat; material: saliva | place: China | collected 2195 ... | reverse complement strand
CCGGCGAGGAACGACACGGCTGCTGCCACGTCTGACGGCTCCGACAGGCGCCCAAGGGCAATATCCTTGGAGAATGTGCCCATACCCCACTCATCGTCCTTCCCGGCATTCACTGCAACCTGATGTGCAATATCCATCATCATAGGTGTTTTAACGATCCCCGGAGCATATGCATTGACAAGTATGCCTTCGGAAGCCAGCTCGCGTGCCGCTACCTGGGTAATACCGCGGATAGCGAATTTTGTTGAGCAGTACAGCATGAGGTTAGGGTTGCCTACAACACCCGCCTGTGATGTTGCGTTGATGATCTTGCCCGCATGCCCAAGCTCACGGAACTTGCGCGTAGCTGCCTGGACGCCCCACATGGTGCCTGCAACATTAACATGCATCACTGTGTCAAAAAGGCCCTGGTCAACTGTCCCTACAGGGGTAGTCGGTGCGAGGCCTGCGTTGTTGACGATAACATTAAAATCACCGAAACGCTCAGCTACTTCATCAACCGCAGCATCAACCGCTGACGAATCCGAAACATCAAGCTTGACTGCTACAGCTTCACCGCCGTCTGCATTCAGCTCATCTGCGAGCTTCTGGGCGCCTTCAAAGTTGAGGTCTGCAACTGCTACCGCGAAACCGTCCTGCGACAGCCGGCGTGCAATAGCTTCGCCGATCCCCTGGGCACCGCCTGTGACCATTGCTACTTTTTTAGCCATACTTTTCCTTTCGTAACTTTATAAGGATATGCGCCCGCAGGCCATAGATCCGTCATGGACCAGCCTAAACTGCCTGCCTCCGGGCCTTCCTCGGTTCCATACCTGCACCTGTGCATCCCTGCGCAAGCCAGATACTGTAAAATGATACTCGCAGCACGCAACTATCGATGCGGCCCCTCGGCGAGAAATACCCCTTAACCTTCTTCTGATACTTTTGATATGCATCTGACAGGCCTTCGCTATATAGATGCCTTCGCTATATAAATAAGTATTACACCCGGCGGCATCCCGTCAGTAATCTACCTGTATACTGCTATTTCTACCAAATTACCGTCGGGATCATACAGATAAATGCTGTCCATAACCCCTCGTGCACCAGTCCGCTCAACAGGCCCTTCGATGATCCTGCCTCCACGGCCCCTGACCTCTTCTGCAATCTGCGATATATTACCCTCAGCAACAAGGCAGAAATCAAGGCTTCCAGCAGCAGGACGGGATGCGGCAGGAAGGAATTCCCCAGCCCGTTCATGTATATTGATTTTCTGATTTCCGAATTTCAGAATATGCCGTCCATGAGGGCATTCATGCTTCATCCCGAGGATACCTTCGTAAAAACTGACGCATTTCCTGATATCTGATGTTGTCAGAACAATATGGTCAATAGCGATCAATTGCATTACAGTATTCCCCGTGTCCCCGTATGCATCCCCAGCCGGCAGCTAGCCCTCATCGGGCCCTTCTGTGTGCGCAGTAATACGCAGCTGGATACGCGAATACTGCCCGGGAGGGAGCAGGCGCCCGCGGGCACGCGCCATACGCAGGGCGCGGCGGCGGCGCGCGAGTTCACGCTTCATTTGCCCTGCAGGGCTGTCATCGCCGAATACTTCTGTAACATTCCCATTAGCACCTGCAGCAAACATGCGCAGATCCTTCGCCTTTTTCAGATACCGGATCTGCCGGCGCAGCTGCCGGTTTTCCTCCATAAGGCGAAGGATGCGCGACACCCCGGACAGGTTGATAGACTCTTCGATCACCAGATGCTGGGTAAGGACCAGCTTATTGATATCGCGCAGGCTGTACCGCCGCGCGCCGCCCGCTGTGCGCTGAGGGACTATGAGCGCAAGCCTGTCATACTGCCGCAGGGTCTGCGGATGTATACCCACCAGTTCTGCAGTCTGGCCTACGGTAAATACAGGCTTGTTGACATCAAAACCCTCATCTTCGGCGCCTATAATGTCGAACGCCCCTGAAATAAGGCCAAATGCGTATGCAGTATATGCTTCGCGGTCACGTGCCGTCAATCGGTTTCCCATAGTCCCACCTTTATCCTTTGCTTGCTCTGCTGTGATCGTTATCCGCAGTATCCTTTATCAATTATCTATGTTTACTGCTGCCTTTATCAAGCCTGCTTTCGCTCACAGTATTATCGAAATCTTCCATGGCCTCGCTGAGATCTGCCACAGCTTTTTCCTGCGCCTTACTGATTTTCTTAGGGACACGGATACTGGTGACTGCAACCAGATCCCCTGTACCCTTTTTCGTATGGATGCCCCTTCCCGGGACACGTATCTCTGTTCCAGAATCCGAGCCCGCCGGCACAGTAATTTCCACACTGTCACCCTTAAAATCATGCACAGTAACTGAAGTACCGAGGACTGATTCTTCATACGTAACGGGAAGCACCATGCGAAGATCCTGCCCGTCACTGGTAAAAACAGGGTCGGGCCTGACTGTAACGGCAATATACAGATCCCCGTTAGCGCCGCCGAACTGCCCGGCTTTGCCTTTCCCTGCCACACGGATCTTCTGCCCATCCCTGACGCCGGCCGGTATGTGGGCTTTGAACTTATTGCCCAGAGACCCCAGGGATACTGTGGCGCCGTTAACGGCCTGCCTGAAACTCAGGGTGATGGAGGCATTCTTATTTCCGCCTTTAACAGGCTCATGGGCACCCTCACGGGGTGCGAAAGGGTTACCGTTGCCGGCAGCAGACCGCCGCCCAAAGGGGCTGGCAGTACTGCCGGCGCCGGATCCGCCCATACCATTCATCATCCCAAGTATATCGTTGATATCTATACCTTCCGCGCCTGCACCTGACGTCGAGAAGCGGATATTCTGAGCCCCCTGGCCTGAAGCACCGCTGAACATAGATCCGAAAAGGTCGGAGAAATCGGCACTGCTGTAAGCGCCTCCAGTACCGGACCCGCCGGCAAAACGTGCCCCGCCCATACCGAACTGCCGTATGGCATCATACCGTTTCCGCTGTTCGCTGTTATTGAGGACATCATAGGCTTCAGAAATATCTTTGAACTTGTCTTCAGCCTCTGTGGTCTTGTTCAGATCCGGATGGTACTTGCGTGCAAGTTTACGATATGCTTTAGTGATCTCTTCCTGGGATGCATCTTTCGATACGCCTAGTGTTGCATAGAAATCTTTGTTCAGCCATTCATTTTCTGCCATATCGTCCCCCTTTCCATCCCCGGCTTCAGTCTGCCCTGTCAGAGCCGGCACTGTCTGATTCAGTCCCTGTATCAGTTTCCTGATCATCTTCGGCCGGAACGGCCACTACTGCCCTGGCTGCACGGATAATGCGGTCGTTGATACGGTATCCTGCCTCAACAACGGTATCGATTACTTCATGGTCCGCCCCGGCGTCAGGTTTACGCAGGACCGCATCATATCGCGACGGATCAAAATCCTCACCGGCTGCACCATATTTTTCAACACCGAATTTTGCAAACGTGCTGTCTATTTTCGCTGCCACAGCTTTGAAGGAATCATCCATCTCACCATGGGTGCGTATACGGTCTATGTCGTCCAGTGCGGGCAGCAGCGCTGTCAGCACATCAATGATGCCGTGCTGGCGATACCGGTCCTGCTCTTTTTGGGCCCGGTTGCGGAAGTTGATGAACTCCGCCCGTTCCCGCTGAAGGGCTTCCAGATAGTCTGCAGCCTCTTTCTTAGCCTGGCCAAGCGGAGTAAGGGTATCACTATCCTTGCTGTCCCGGCTCTCATCTGCATGGTGGCTGCCTTCGCCTTCCTGCCCCTGTATACTGTTTCCTTCGCCTGAGGCCGAAGATGGGACCTGTGCCGGATCAGCATCTGCAGATGAAGTATCTCCATCACGGCCCGGGGGCACAGGCCCGCCGCTGTTGGCGAGCCTGTCCGCATCTTCCATGCCGGCGAGGTAATCTTCCTTGCTGAACTCAGACATTACTTGTTATCCTTATCATCGTCCACAACTTCAGCATCAACGACGTCATCATCAGAGCTGTTGCCCTCGGAATTGCTGCCTGCCGCCGAAGAACCTGCATCGGACGCACCGGTTCCGTCTGCGGCCTGGGCCTGGTCTGCTGACTGCTGGCTGTATAGCTGCTGTCCGATTTTCTGGGCAGAAGCCATAAGCTCGCTCTGGGCGCTTTTAACAGCCTCAATGTCATCGCCTTTAAGCGCTTCTTTCAGTGCGTTGACCTTATCGGTAACTTCCTTGGCGGTGTCATCGGAGAGCTTGTCCTTGTTGTCTGAAACAAGCTTTTCGGTCTGATAGGCGAAGGATTCTGCCTGGTTGCGGGTCTCAGCATCTTCACGGCGCTTTTTGTCTTCGGCTTCGTGTGATTCCGCTTCCTTGACCATGCGGTCGATTTCATCCTTCGGCAGGCCTGAACCGCCGGTAATGGTCATGGACTGTTCCTTGCCCGTACCCTTGTCTTTAGCGGATACGTGCACAATACCGTTTGCATCGATATCGAACGTAACCTCGATCTGAGGTACGCCGCGGGGGGCAGGGGCAATCCCTGTCAGCTCAAATGTGCCCAGCGGCTTGTTGTCGCGGGCGAATTCGCGCTCGCCCTGATATACCTGGATCAGTACGCTTGGCTGGTTATCTTCTGCCGTAGAGAAGACCTCCGAGCGCTTGGTCGGGATAGCGGTATTCCTGTCGATCAGCTTGGTCATGATCCCGCCCTTGGTCTCAATACCAAGGCTCAGCGGTGTCACATCAATGAGCAGGACGTCGGAACGGTCCCCCTTGATAACGCCTGACTGTACAGCAGCGCCAACAGCCACGACTTCATCAGGGTTCACAGTCTTATTCGGCTCCTTGCCTCCGGTGAGTTCCTTGACAAGCTCCTGGACTGCCGGCATACGGGTAGACCCGCCGACCAGGACGATATGGTCGATCTGGGAAACGGATACGCCGGAATCACGCAGGACAGCGTTGAAAGGTTCACGGCACCTGTCAAGCAGGTCTGCTGTCATTTCTTCAAAACGCGCGCGTGTAAGCTGCTCGTCAAGATGGACCGGTGTTCCGTCAGGGGTCATAGCAAGATACTGCATGGAGATATTTGTGGAAGTCGAGGAGCTCAGCTCTTTCTTAGCCTGCTCTGCCGCTTCCTTCAGACGCTGCAGCGCGATCTTGTCTTTGGAGAGGTCCACGTTGTACTTATTCTTAACTTCGCGGACAAGCCAGTTGATGATTGCCTGGTCCCAGTCGTCACCGCCGAGGTGGTTGTCGCCGTTAGTTGCCTGCACCTGGATGGTGGAGAATCCGTCTTCATCCTTGCCGATTTCCAGCAGGGAGACATCGAATGTACCGCCGCCAAGGTCAAAGACCAGGATGCGTTCATCTTCCTTGCCTTTTTCGAGGCCGTATGCCAGAGCAGCAGCTGTCGGCTCATTGATAATACGCAGTACGTTCAGCCCTGCGATCGTACCGGCATCTTTTGTAGCCTGGCGCTGTGCATCGTTAAAGTATGCAGGGCAGGTGATCACTGCATCGGTAACGGGCTCACCGAGATAAGCCTCTGCATCCCTTTTAAGCTTCATCAGGATCTGGGCGGATACTTCCTGCGGCGTCCACTTCTTGCCGTCAATATCTACCGACCAGTCTGTGCCCATGTGGCGCTTTACAGAAGAGATCGTACGATCTACATTCGTTACTGCCTGGCGCTTGGCTACTTCACCGACCAGGATCTCGCCGGATTTGCTGAACGCCACTACTGACGGCGTTGTGCGCATACCTTCCGCATTCACGATAACTGTAGGCTGTCCGCCTTCCAGAGTTGCAATGCAGGAGTTAGTCGTCCCTAAATCAATACCTACTGCACGTCCCATTATTATCCTCCACTATGTGTATATGTAAGTTTTCTGTTATGCTTGTGCTCTATAAAGTTGAGCCTTATCAACTCAACTCTAAACTTGAGCCTACACAACTCAACTTTGTTTTGTCAAGTTATATTCCGGCGATTCGCAAATATTTCAAAAATTATTGATAAAAACCGGCATTAGCGAGAAATCCGGCAAAGCGCCCTACAGATTCCAGCCGGATATGACGCGGTCCTCATGATGCCACGACAGCACACAGAAACGGGCTGTCCCCAGTTCGAACATGCGGGCTGCTTCAGGCTGAAGGCCAAGCCACTGCGTCGCCAGGATGCGCAGGATATGCGCATGCGCCACGCATATAACGTCTTCGCCTGCCTCAAGCGCGGTAACTGCCCGCTGTATGACCTGCCGGGTACGCGCAGCTGCCATTTCGACAGACTCCCCGACACCGTTATTGATAGTTATCTCGCCATACTCCGGCAGCATCTCATGCCTTATCCCCTGAAGCGCAGAAGGGAGGGTAAGAGGGCCGCGGTCCCATATGTTCCACGTTTTCTCACCAATAGCCTTCGCCACCTGGGAACGGGTCCGCCCCTCAGCAGGGCCGTAATCGAATTCGGCAAGGCCGTCGTCAACAGTATATTCCCCAAGGCCGGCAAGCTGCGCTGTATCCTGCGCCCGCTTAAGCGGCGATACATAGACATGGAAAGCAGCAGAGGCACCTGCGCCCGGGCCAGCCAAAAACTCCCGGATCCTCTTGCCTGCATCCTTCGCCTGTATACAGCCTGTCTGCGTCAGCGGGATATCAGTACGTCCCGTGTACTGCCCCGTTTCGCTCCATACAGTCTGCCCATGCCGCAGCAGGACCAGCCTGCCCCGTAATACACCCTGTACCATAACATCTCACCTCATGCTTCATTGCCGGGTACTTTCTCACAGCCATAACCGGCATAGCTATAACCGGTATATGCCGGCACAGCCCGCTATACTGTGCCCTTCTATAGTAATATACCACTGCTACCAACGTCTGTCAGCCGTGGGGCCGCACCCCTGCGGCAGTGCACACGCTCAGCCGCTGCTGCCTGCGCGGGGCTGCAGGTTTTATCCGCTGCACACACCCAGCCCGCATCATGCATATTTTGAGTTCTCATGGAGGCGTGCGATAATGCTTATATGAGCACTACGAACAGCATTGATACGCGCAGCAGCGACGGGCAGGCCGGCGATAAGAAAGACGGGCTTTTTTCAGCCCTTGCAAAGGTCGATAAAACTGTCACCGGCCAGCGCGAAAAAATTGAGTCTGATCCGGACAGTTTTTCCGATAAGCTCATTAAATGGGTCCTGCCTGCAATCGCAGGTTTCGTAGTAAGCAAAGGCATAGCTATCGTCTGGGACGCAATTTTCCATAGGGGGCGGTTCGCAAAAAAACAGGATCCGTCTGACATTTCTGACAGCCTTGAAGATAATGCAGATATGCCTACCGGCGAAGAGGCAAGCCAGGGAGTCCTCCTCGGCATGCTGTTTGCTGCTATTACAGGTGCATTAGGGGCCCTCACATCAACGCTGAGTACAAAAGGGTCAGAAAAACTCGTAGCGCACCGTCAGGATAAACGCAGCAGATAGGCCGTTCCGACCCGGGAAGCAAACGCAGCGGAACCGCACAGCCTCGCGGTCTGCAGTGCAGCACGACCGCTGCTGCCAGCCCAGGTTGCTTACTTTGCTCAGCTTACTTGCCGCGGGCCTGCAGCCATTCCAAGAGGGAATCATAAATAGTCTGGGCGTACAGGCTTCCGCCTTCCGAAGAAGCAGCATGTATCCCATCGCTTGCCAGAAGCCCGGGGTGAGCCGCAGCAGCCGCATCCCAGTTGACCATAAGCGCATCATGGGGGTGCCGGCTTACAAAGTCCCGCACATTCTGATTGGCGGCAGCAGTCCACGTGCGGTCCATATGGGCATTGACCACCAGGAAAACATGCCCCGGCCCCGCAGCATTATAGATATTTTCCCACTGCTGCGGCGTACCTGCACCGTTGGTGCTCAGCCCGATAACAATGTATTTGCGCAATAGGCCTTTCGCCTTCAAAGAAGTAATAACACCGGGCCCTTCATGAAGGAAACGCGACACCTTCGCATCAATAATTATCCCGGGGAACCTCTGCTGCACAGCAGTTGCTGACCCGAGCATCACCGAATCCCCTATAGCAGTCATCTCAGTTCCGGCAGGCATCACAGGCTGCTGCGCAGGAGTGAAAGGCGATCCCGAAGGCTGCGCCTCAGCAGGGGCAGACGTCTGATGCGATGGGGACGGTTCAGGGGCCGGGGCCCTGCGGACATCCTGAGAAGCAGTACCGCTGGTTTTCCCGCTATTCTTCAGTACCGCAGCCTGTGCTTCCAGCTGGTTTTGTATTGATGTCTGTGCGGGTGCATAAGCGATCACGAAACCACATCCTGTCCACAAAGCCACAAGGATAAAGCAGATAACTGCCCTGTTCACAGCCGGTTTCCGCCGTGCAGCAGTCCCCATACCTGAGATGCGCCCGGCGGTTACAGCACTTATATCACCCTTTTTATCACCATCAGCAGCCTCATCGGTACCATCAGCAGTACCCGCCCCATCCATACCGCAACGTCCGGCAGATGGCTGTGATGACTCTGCAGGCCCAGCTCCTGGGATACGCGAAATAAAGGCCGCATATATGCGCGATGCAGGCTTTTCCACATAATGTGCGCTTACATGTGCCATAACAAGGGTCAGGGAGAAAGAAACAAGTACGAAAACCCACTGGTACTTCCCGCGGAGCCCAGGCAGTGAAAGCTGTGCGAGAATAAGAAGAGGCCAATGCCAGATATAAAGCCCATAGGAATACTGCCCTGCAAGCCTTAATGGCCTCCACGCAAACAAAGACCGCATCCATGAACGCTCCGAAAGCGTCCCCCACAGCATTATCACTGTCAGGATACTTGCTGCAAACAGGGCACCATAAAAAGCATAATCTTTATCGCGGAGGGTATATGCTGCTGCGATAACTGCTATCAGCGATACAAAGGAAAGTACAGGCAGCATCACGCGCGTCAGTAATGGGCCTTCAGCCCGGCTATCAGCAAGATGCGATATATCCATTTTTTCCGCAAGGGACTCAAGGACTTTCCTGCGCGGAGTACGGGTACTTTCCAGGAATGCCTGCTCTACCTGCCCGCGGAGTTTTCTGCCATACGACCACAGAAGGACAAAAGCAAAAGCCGCCCCAGTGAATAAACCGAAACAATGCGTATCAAAACCAAAATATACACGGGTGGGACTGCTCCAGCCTCCCCCAAAAAGGACCCCCATTAAAAACGCGCTTACGCATGCTGCAGCGGAAGAAAGGATAAAACCTGTTTTCCCCACAGCCCTTATCCATGCTGCATATTTACTGTATCCATACAGCGACCTGGAAAACTGGGACCGCAGCCTCCTGCTTCCACCCTGCGCATTCGCACCTTTATGCTTCCTCCGTCCGTCTGCTCCCCGCGCATCGGAGAATATGCCCTGTGTCCCCATAGGCGCAAAAAGGTGTGCTATGCCGACAGCCAGTGCAATAAACAAAGGGATAATCAGGTAAAACTGCATGCACAGGGAAACAAACCATAAAGGTTCGAGCAGCTGAGGGACTGTCTGGTCAAAATAGCTCCCGCCGCTAAATATCTCATAATAATTATATGTAAATGTAAAAACGGCAGCCACGCGCCTGCCAATACCCACAAGGGCATCCTTATTGATAAACCATGCAGCAGTAATAACTGCCGGAACCATGAACAGCAAAGCCGGCACAAGACGGATAAGGCGCTTGCAGTAGAAATCCGCAAGTGCGCCGGGAAAACTGCGGAGGCCAGCCGGCTGCTGCCTCTCTGTCCGCTGCCTCGCAGATCCTATCCTGATACTGTTTTTATATGCTGTCCGAAGCGCAAAACTCTTAAGAAGCGAAACCGAAGTAAGGAACCCTGCAACGGTAAAAAATATCTCAACACCAATAAAACCGCCGGGAAAAGTATGCGCGAAAAAGTGGTAAAGGAGCACCGCAATAATGCCCACTCCCTTGATCCCGTCAAGTGCATAATTTCTTTTCATACTAGCCTTTTATCTGCAGTTATGACCTTACAATGCCGTATATCACATAAAAATCTAATAGTTAATGGGTACAACCATCTGCATGCGTGTCGCCGGATAGCCCCGTACCCTGCATGCTCATATTCTACCCGCCTGCTCCAGGCTGCTGCTCACTTCACAATAAAATACCCTAATGCTACACATAGGACAGGCGCAATAGCCATGCTGAAAAAATACCCTATACATGTGCCGTATTTTTTACGGCATGCGAGGGAAACAGTTTCATTGACAGCCGTTGAAAACGTTGAAAATCCCCCGAGAAAGCCCGTAGCTATTATCATGCGGGCTACAGCTGGATCGGCAGCGGGAGGCAGGAAACCGTACATGCGAGGACGCGCAATAATACCGGTAATGATCCCGATAATAAAAGAAGCAAGGGCATTGATAATAAAAGTTGACAGGGGAAAACTGTGTTTCCATAAGCGCCTGACCGCACCATCAAGCGCAAAACGGCATACCGCCCCTATCCCTCCGCATATGCACACAGCACAGAACTCAGATGCAGCCATCATCATTCACGTTTCCCCTCACTGCTGCCGATATGCCCGCAGACTTTCTTCCCGCAGTACGCCCCTAGGCAGGCACTCGCAATCCCCAAGATAAAAGTGGCAGCCATATAAGCTGCAAAACCGCCTATATCTTCTGCATAAAGAGCGGAAAACCCTTCAAATGCCAGTGTCGACATAGTCGACAGCCCTCCGCACAGGCCCGTCCCCAGCGCACGGTCGGCAACAGCCCCATTATGCGTTTTTATCGCATGCCTGCGGCTGAGGAAAGCGGCCAGTCCTGCATACAGGAAACAGGCCAGCAGATTGGCGCACAGCGTGCCGGGATGGAAATCCGTCTGCCAGCCATGCGCAGAGGATGGCAGATAGGGGAAAACCGCAGATAATGTATACCGCAGCCCTGTCCCCACGCAGCCTCCTATAAATACTGCAGCATATAGCGTCCAGTCTTTCAGCGGATCCGCCGCTGCAGATCCGGGATCCGTTTCTGTACTATGTGCCCCGGGTGGAGTATTTTGCGGATCCCTATAGTGTTCTGTACCCATTCGCGCCTTCCTGTCCTATATCAATAATCCCAACAGTCCTTACCCTCTTTCTTTATTCCTTGCCTATCATACCCTTCCATCATCACACCAGCCTCCGCAGTCCTTGACAGTCCTGCTGCCGCTGGCCAGCTCCTGCTTTTCCACAGCCTGCCTATACGCAATCCTGCTGCTGCCAAAACCGCTCCGCCAAACCATCCTGCCGGAATGGGCAGATATGGTAAGGGCGGGTGCGCAGATGCATAATAACTCCTATACTTGTAATCATGAAGAGATTCCTGATCAACTGGTTTGTTATAACTATCGCCTGCGGGATCATGTGCTGGCTCCTTCCCGGTATCCAGGCAGTAGGCGGAAACAGGTTTCTGGCGTATGTAGCATTTGCCCTTTTTATGGCGCTGATCAACGCTTCAATAAAACCTGTTATCCAGGTACTTGCCATCCCTGTAACGGTCGTCAGTTTCGGCATAGCTGCGCTGCTTATCAACATAGCGCTGTTCGGATTAGCATCTGCGCTGGCATTGAACGTATTCGGCGTGGGCATCACCATATCGAATTTCTGGTGGGGAGCACTTGGCGCTGTGATACTGTCAGTTATTTCCGGGATACTGAACTCTGTCGTCAGCGATCTTGTCTGAGCCTCGCTCCTTCTGGCTGCGGGACTCCCTGCGTCCGGAAAAAGCGCGGATAAGGCATACAATAGAGCACCCAATCGCGGCAACCATCACTATATAGCACCAATGGCTGCCACGGACTGTAGCAGCCTGGTACTGCTGCGTCCCAGGGGCCAGGCCTACCTGCGAAATACTTACCAGCGCTGACATCAGTGTTGTGCCGAGCGCCCCTGCCAGCTGGTTGAACGAATTAAAAACTGCGTTGCCGTCAGCTTTGAACTCCGGATCAAGGGTATTTAAGGCGCAGGTCATGGAATTCGCAAAACTCATAGAATATCCCATCATAAATACGAAATAGAAAATCCCAAGAAGATACACCGGCGACCCCGGAGTTATGAATACCATAAACAGAAGAACCCCGGCAAATGTCAGGACCATGGCGGATAGTACAGGCCGTTCCGGACCATATTTATCAAGCAGGAATCCGGCCCAAGGCGCCAGGAAAACCCCAAAAAGCGCCCCCGGAAGGATCAGGAATCCGCCGACTAATGCAGACGCCCCAAATCCGAGCTGTGCTGAGTTGGGGATAACATAGCCGAAGCTTATCTGGCATATCTGCATAAGGATGTAGGCAGCAAGGGCCCACCGGAATGTGATGCTGCGGAACACTCCAAGCCGTATAAGCGGAGAGAATGAACGCCGTGACATCCATGCGAATATCCCTGCCGCAGCAATTGATACAGCCAGCAGGGCTGCTGCAGCTATGCCATCCGCAACAGCACCCGGCGTATGACTGCTGACAGCAACTGCCACCTGTCCGCCTTTATTCACAGCAAAAATAAACGCTACAAAGGAAACCGTCAGGAAGACTGCCTGCAGGAAAGTGAACTGTGCTGCTTCAGGCCGGGAAACCTGGCGGATAGACAGATACCCGATTATCAGAGGGATAGCCAGGAAAGGGATAAGGATCACGAAAATAAGGCGCCACGGCATGTAAGTCCCGACAAGCCCTCCAACAGCCGGGCCAAGCGCAGGGGCAACGGAAATGACCAGCCCGCCAACCCCCATGATCTGCCCTACATGGGAGCGCGGCGACTGCTCAAGGATAATATTGAACATAAGCGGCATTGCAAGCCC
>ERZ773263.1707-NODE-1707-length-12766-cov-3.681300_pt1 | contig 12766 bp, 10 predicted proteins | sample MGYA00511076_ERZ773263 | MGnify/ENA primary metagenome ERZ773263 (study PRJEB29015, sample SAMEA2738155) | human oral metagenome | biome: human oral; feature: human-associated habitat; material: saliva | place: China | collected 2195 ... | reverse complement strand
AGTGTCAAAGCCCATCCGTGCCACACGGTCCAGTTCTTCGGCGGCGGTGGCGAAGGTGCCGTGCACCGGGTTGCCGTTCTCGTCCCAGCCGCCCGTGGAGCGGGGGAAGAATTCGTACCAGGAACTCACCAAGGCTTTACGACGCTCTACATTAACCTTGTGACCTTTGCCGCGTGTGAGTAGTTCACGCAGTGGATGAAGCTCAAGAATGTTTAAGGTTTCGCGGGACAATCCGGGTGCGACGCGAGCACGTAGGTCGCCATTGCCACGCAGCGATTGCGCCACGTCCTGAAGGTGTGGACGTTGCGCTTTGGGGACAGCTTTCGCGGCTTTTTCAAACAACCGGGCGCCATGCTCAAGATCATTGGCAAGTTCTTCAGCGGACTGCCCTGCCTCAATTTTTGCGGTCACAGTGTGCCGCCATGTGGCGAGCGGATCGGACCATACATCCACGCGGAAAGTCCAACGACCGGGTACATCGGGAACGAAAATGGCATTGACTTGGTCTGGGTCATCATCGCTGCGCTGCATGGGTATCCGCTTGGTGCGCGGGGCCACAGATGAATCATCGGGGCCTTTCACGTTGAGGGTCGCGGAGAGTGCGTCATGGCCTTCACGCCATACAAAAGCAAAAACAGGGATAAGTTCCCCCACAACAGCTTTAGATGGATAGGCTCCGCCTGACACAACGGGGCGGACGTCGTCTATTCCAAGTCGTCCGGTCACAGTTTATTACCTTCCGATTGCAGGGACCCAACGCTGATGCGTGGGTGATGGATGTGGTGTATTCGCGTTCTTGAGGTCTGCTACAGGTAGTGCGGCGAGAAACTGCGTTACGTAAACGTTACGAAAACCTGGATGTCTGCCCGTGCGCACTGCCTGAGACCGACTCCCTAAAAGTCTAGATCAACAAAAGTAGCGGGACACGGCTGAAAATAGTGATTTTTCCTGCACTTTCCACCATGATGGAGAAGGTGAACGATTTTAATCCAGATTTGCTTATCGATTTTGACGACGTTTCTTTCATCCGAGGCGGCAGAAACCTTGTTGGTCCGCTGACGTGGAAAGTTGAATTAGATGAACGCTGGGTGGTTCTTGGACCTAATGGTGCAGGCAAAACCACTCTTATGCGTTTGGCTGGGGCTGAGGAATTTCCGTCCAGCGGCATTGCGCACATCATGGGTGAACAACTGGGCAAGACAGATATGCGTGACCTGCGCACCATGGTTGGTATGTCGTCCTCCGCCCTGGCTAACCGCATCCCGACGGAGGAACAGGTCAGCGACCTGGTGGTTTCCGCAGGCTACGCCATTCTTGGGCGGTGGCGCGAGAAATACAATGACATGGATTTCGGCCACGCGGACGCTGTGTTGGAGCAGGTAGGTGCTTCGCACTTGAAGGACCGCATGTGGGGAACGCTCAGCGAGGGGGAGAAAAAGCGCGTACTTATTGCCCGTGCGTTGATGACCAACCCAGAGCTGCTGTTGCTGGATGAACCCGGCGCGGGTTTGGACCTGGGTGGCCGTGAGGATTTGGTTGGCTACCTGGGGGAATTGGCCGTGGATCCGGACGCCCCAGCGATGGTGATGATCACCCACCATGTGGAGGAAATTCCTGCTGGATTCACCCACGCTATGTTGTTGGATTCGGGTGCGGTGGTTGCTCAGGGCTTGATTGATCAGGTGCTGACCAGCGACAATTTGTCTAAGACGTTCCACCAGCCGATTCGGATTGATAGGATTGATGGACGTTTCTTCGCCCGTAGGGTATGAGTTACACCCGGGACGAAGTCCGGTTCCTGATCGCGCATCAAGGGGATATTTCTGATGCGGAGCAGGGGCTGCAGATGAATAAAAACACCCTCATTTCGGACATGGGGGTGTTGCGTGGTCGTTTCGGTGACTACGCCCGCGCTGTTGGCGAACTGCTTCATGCTCGTCGCGCGGCTTCAGGAAAATTGCGTGACGACGCCCACGCACGCTGGCTTTTCTGCTACGAATCGGCGCAGCAGGCCACACCGTCTGTGGTAGCGGATGTGCGTGCGGAAAAAATTCGTGACATTGTGGGGGAAGTCGCGCTTGTCGCTGATGTGACCTGTTCAGTGGGAACGGAGGGATTAGCGGTCTCCAGGGCTGGACTGCGATACGCAGGTTCTGATGTGGACCTGGTCCGACTTGACATGGCGCGCCACAATCTTGCGGGTACCAGCTCCTTGATCTACGCGGCAGATGCGCTTGTTCCCGCGATTCAGCTCAACGATGCGGGTTGTGTTATTGCTGATCCAGCACGCCGTGACGGTGGCCGTCGCATCAGCGACCCTGCGCACCTTATTCCACCCCTGCCGGACTTGATCGCGACATGGCCTGATGTGCCGCTAGCCGTGAAGTGCGCGCCGGGCATCGATTACAGCCAGTGGTCCGGATTAGTCAGTGTGGTGAGTGTGGACGGCAAGGTGAAGGAAACCTGCTTGTACAGCCAGCATTTTGGGCGGGGCAGGGAAGCTGTGGTGTTGCGCGGCGGTGAGAACGGGGGCGTCGATAAGCAATCGGTGGATGTGCTGAACTCTGATATGGACGATCGCCCTGGTGAGGACCTGGCGGGCGCGCCGGGGCGTTTTATTATCGACCCAGATGGGGCGATCGTGCGGGCGGGGCTGGTGCGCCAGATGGCGGTGCGGGAGGAGCTGTGGATGCTGGATGAACGGATCGCATATCTCACAGGGGATCGAATACCGGCGGGCAACACGGGTGCTGAGTTTGTGGCGCAGCTGCCGCTAAAGAAAATGAAAGACATGAAACGCCTGCTGCGGGAGCTGGATTGTGGGAGTTTGGAAATCCTGGTGCGCGGCGTGGATGTGAACCCGGATAAGCTGCGCAAACAGCTGAAACTGGGCGGAAAACGCCCGCTGACCCTGGTGTGTACGCGCATCGGGGCTATGGGTGTGGCCTTGGTGTGTGGTCCGCGAGTGGGGCCTGGCGCGGATAATCCGTCATCAAGTTAGTATGACCTGAGTTGTCTATGCATACCTAGACTGGTCAGACTAAACTAGCTGCGAGTTACATAATTGAGACATGACAATACGGAAAGGCGACTGCACTATGCCCACGATTGTGGTTCTGGTGAAAAATGTTCCTGATTCCTGGTCGGAGCATTCCTTAAACCCCGACTACACGCTAGACCGCGAGAGCGTTACCGAAGTTATTGATGAAATCAACGAGTACGCTGTGGAAAAAGCACTAGCGCTGCGGGATTCCAACGAGGGTTTCCGCGTTGTGGCGCTCAGTGCCGGGCCGGAACGCGCCGAAGAGGCGCTGCGCAAAGCACTCGCCATGGGCGCTGATGAAGCGGTGTTGCTTGTCGACGATGCGCTGAAAGGCTCCGACGCCCTCGGTACCGCTTGGGCACTCCACAACGCCATCAACGCTATTGATGACGTCCAGTTAATTGTCACCGGAGTTGCCTCCTCCGACGGTGCGACAGGTGCGCTGCCAGGTATTATCGCCGAATATCGCCAGATCCCAGCGCTCACCAGCCTGCGCTCCTGCGACCTTGTTGACGGAAAACTCACCGGTATTCGCGAGGTCATGGAAGGTGAATACACCCTGGAGGCACCTTTGCCTGCACTGGTGTCTGTGACGGAAAAATCCGACAAACCGCGCTTCGCCAACTTCCAGGGCATCCGTGCCGCCAAAGCCGCCACCATCCGACACCTCAGCCTCGCCGATATTGGGGTAGCCCCCGAACAAGTCGGTTTGGCACATGCTGCAACAACGGTTCACAGTGTTGAAACCCGCCCAGAGCGCAGCCAAGGCCAGATTGTGGTGGACCATGGCGATGCCGCCACCGTTATTGCGGACTTCCTTGCCGCTGAAAAGTTCATCTGAGTGCCGTTCGTCTGATTTGGAGAAAACCCATGTCCTTTGCCTACATTCTGGTCGAGCACTCTAACGGTGAACTTGACCCAGTAACCGCCGAACTCATCACCGCCGGACGCGCCTTTGGCGTGGTCAGCGCCGTTGTAGTGGGAGTCCCTGGAACCGCCGCGGCCTTCACCCCGCAACTTGCCGAATGGGGTGCCGCGCAGATCGTTGCCGCCGAGACTCCCTCCGCAGACTCCCGCGTGGTCATCCCGGCTACCGACGCCCTGTCCATCCTCGCCGGCGCCAACCCAGCACCGCTGCTCATCGCTGCAGGTGTTACTGGCAATGAAATCGCAGGTCGCCTCGCCGCCCGCCTCGCCTCGGGCGCGCTCTACGACGTAGTTGGTGTGAATGCCGACGGCACCGCTGCCATGTCCATCTTTGGCGACACTGTTGCCGTCACCGCAGCCGCCAGCGGCAACAGTCCCATCTACACCCTGCGCCCCGGCGCGGTTGATGCTGCCCCCGAAGCCGCTGCAGGTGAACTCGTTGTGCTGGAATTGTCGGATGCCAGCGCGACAGAACCCGTGGTCACTGGATTTACGCCCGCCGAACGTGGCAACCGCCCCGACCTCGCCCAAGCCAAAGTGGTCATCGCTGGCGGCCGCGGCGTCGGATCCGCTGAAGGTTTCACGGACATCGTGGAACCACTTGCCGACGCCCTCGGCGGTGCCGTCGGTGTCACCCGCGACGTTGTGGACTCGGGTTACTACCCCGGACAGTTCCAGATCGGGCAAACCGGCGTGACCGTCTCGCCTGACCTGTACATCGGCCTCGGTGTGTCCGGTGCCATCCAGCACAAATCCGGCATGCAGACTGCGAAGAAGATCATTGTGATCAATAACGATGAGGACGCGCCCCTGTTTGAGATAGCCGACCTCGGTGTTGTGGGCGACCTTTTTGACATCGCCCCGAAGCTCATTGAAGAAATAAAGAAGCGGGGATAACAGGGACAATGCCGCCCGTCTACCTCGACCACGCAGCAACCACGCCCATGCGCGACTGTGCGCGAGAAGCATGGTTGGAGGCATCAACGCTGCTCAACCCGGGTGGGCAATACGCAACAGGGCGCCGCGCCCGCGCCGCCCTGGAACAGGCGCGGGAAGACATTGCCTTACTGCTGGACTGTGAACCCATCGAAGTTATCTTCACGGCATCAGGAACCGAAGCTGACAACATCGCCATCCAAGGGCTGTACCGGGCGAGTGATTTCCGCCGCATCGTCAGCTCGTCCATTGAGCACCCCGCAGCATTAGAGACCGTACGCGGGCTTGCCGCAGGTGCCGGAGCCGAGGTGAGCTGGCTACCGGTCTCGCCTTCAGGGATGGTTGGCGTCGGGGACACGTTGGATACCCCTGCTGCGTTGGTCAGCTGCATGTGGGCCAACAACGAAACTGGTGCCATCCAGCCCATCAGTGACGTTGTGTCAGCTGCCGCCGCGCAGGCTACCCCCGTGCATATCGACGCCGTGCAAGCCGTAGGCCACATCCCCGTCTCCTTCGCACAATCCGGCGCTACAACCCTGGCCGCCAGCGCCCACAAATTCGGTGGCCCCCGGGGGACAGGACTGCTGCTTGCGGCGCGGTCCCCAGCCCCAATAGGAGTGCTTTTCGGAGGCGGGCAGGAACGCGGCATCCGCCCAGGCACCGCTGATGTCGCAGGGGCAGTGGGTACCGCTGCAGCCTTGAAGGAAGCAATCAACGAGATGGATGCGGAGATGCAGCGAGTTGCCGCACTGCGGGACCAGCTGCGCGCCGGGATCATCTCGCAGGTTGATGACGTTATTGTGCACACTCCAGCAGAGGCGTTGCCCGGTCACCTGCACCTTTCCTTCCCAGGTGCGGAGGGGGACAGCTTGATTATGCTGCTCGACTCCCTCGGCTTCGAGTGCTCTACAGGATCAGCCTGCTCCAGTGGAGTCAACCGCGCCAGCGAAGTGCTGTTGGCCATGGGGGTGTCTGAACATGATGCGCGCGGGGCGATCCGCTTTACGCTTGGGCGCACCACTACATCAGATGATGTGACGGCGTTGCTGGGGGCCATCGCGGACGTGGTGGCCAAAGCGCGCATCGCAGGCATGGCGGGATGATCCGCGAAAACGTCCGTGCAGTGCTTGTGGAAGCGTACAAAGGTGCGGTTAAGACCTACGGTGCTGAGGACATTCGATGCTACGGCGTGGTGATGACCGATGCGTTGAGTAGTCACCACGCCGCAGTGACCTGGGGGATTGACACGTTTTCCTACAGGGATGTTCAGGGATGGGATTATGCTGACGCTTCCGCTCAGTGGGATGTGCGGCGGTTTGCGGTGTGGGGTGAGGATGACAGGGCGTCGATAAACGAGCTGATCAGGCAGCGTAACGCACGAGCCACAGTGGACAGTTACGAGGACATTTTGGTGGAGGTGGCGTCAGCAGTGCGTGCGGGGATAGTGGAGGCGCGGCTGCCCGTGCCGGGATTTCTACGCCTGAACACCAACGGGGAAGTGACAACACCAGTGTTAGAGGGGCGCGTTATCTACGTCGCTGGGGATGACGTGTATGAACTATGAAAGGTGTTTTTTCGCACATCGATTCTGGCTACGGCAGCCTAGGTGCTATGATTTCGTGGATAACATTCTGTGTTTCAATTTCATAGAGGTCTGAGTGCACTATGCATTAATAGAGAATCCGGTGAAAAACCGGAGCGGTCCCGCCACTGTAACAGGGAGCGATTTCTTGAGTGCCACTGATTTTTATCGGGAAGGAAAGAAATTTAGCGCTGAACTGGAGCCAGGAGAACTGCTCAGACCTTTGCTGTCGTGACCCACGGAGTATGGATTGTGCGGCCTTGTATAGTGCGGCTGGATAAGCCGCGACCTCGGATTCTTGCGCCTTACTACTCCATTGTGCTTCGTGGGAATGTAACTCACTACCAGGGAGTAGAAGATGAAAATCAAGGCTATGGCAGCAGCGCTATGTGTGGCTGCGCTGGCACTCACATCATGTGGCATCGAAGACGGAAGTGGTTCGTCCGCAGACGGGAAAACACTCAATCTTCAAACTGTGTTCGCTGCAAACACGGTAGATGCGCAGCTCAACAGAACCAGCTTCATCATGAACTCTGGGACAACAGAAACCCTTATTGGCCTGGACAGAAACACCAATAAGCTCTATGGTTGGCTTGCCGATGAGTGGAGTTCCGAGGACGCGCAAAACTGGACATTCCACATCCGTGAAGGAGTGAAATTCCATAACGGCAAAGATGTCACTGCGGAGGCAGTGAAGAAAAGTCTGGAGCATGGCATTGAAGTCAACCCTGGTGTAGCAACAGCTCTGAAAGCTGAGTCAATTGAGGCCGATGGCCAAACACTGAAAATTCGTACGACCCAAAAGTACGCGTCGCTGCCATCTGAACTTGTGCATTACAACAACGTGATCACCGACGTGGATGCCAGCACGGACTTTCCCATTGGCACCGGTGCCTTCAAATTTGAATCCTTTGACATTAAGGGTGCCGCTCGTCTCACACGTTTTGACGACTACTGGGATGGAAAAGCCAAACTTGATAGCGTTACCATGACGGCGAATGAAGATGCAAATGCGCGTATGTTGTCACTCCAATCAGGGCAATCGGATGTTATCTACCGGCCGTCACTGGAAAGCCTGGATGCCATCAGCAAAGACAGTAACCTTGCAGTTGATGCTGTCCCCGGATCCCGGGTCTATCACCTCATCTACAACTACAAGGGTGCTCACGCTAACCTGTGGAACAACATTGAGTTCCGAAAAGGCGTTGATGCGTTGGTTGACCGAGAGGCCATAGCAAAGACAATTCTCAGGGGCCGCGCAGTCGTTACAGATAATCCCTTCCCGGGTGATCTCCCGACCTCACCCAAGCAGCTTGAATCAACCTACAACCCAGAAAAAGCTCTTGAACACTTCAAAGCCGCGGGACTTGAGGTGAAAGACGGGAAACTTGCAGAGCCAATCTCCATGAAACTGGCCACCTATAATGCCCGCCCCGAACTTCCCCAAATTGCACAGGCTTTTCAGGATAGCGCAGCGAAGGTGGGGTTGAATATGGAGATACACAACGCAGAAAACATCGACGAATACCTCGCTGGTGGTGACTGGGACGTTGCTACATTCTCGCTTGCAACACTCACACGCGGCGACGGCTCCTACTTTGTTAACGGCGCATTCATGCCTGATGGCGCACAGAACTATGGTGGAGTTGATGATCCCGAGCTTATCGCTAAGATCAACACCTTCAACGAGACCGTAAATGAGGACGAGCGGGCAACACAGATGCGTGAAATCGCGGAAGATATCCGCAGTAAAGCATATAACTGCTACATCGTGTCGCCCTACGAGACTGCTGCCTACAAGAAAACCGTCACTGGTTGGTTCACTCCCAGCAATGAGTTTGAGTTCCAGATGGTCACAAAGGATCTTGACATTGAATAAAGTATGGGCGCTTCGCAGGCTCGGGGAGGCAGTGATAGCCGTCTGGCTCCTCACCATTGCGAGCTTCTTTATCGTCGCTCTCGCCCCGGGAGATGCCGTATTATCGGTGCTGCGTATAGATGATGTGGCGGTGAGCAAGACCGAAATAGATGCTACTCGGGAGCGCATGGGCCTGAATGATCCATTGATTGTTCGATACTGGCATTACCTTGAGGGATTGCTTCGGGGTGACATGGGCACGTCAGTGATGACTGGCAAGCCTGTCTCTTACGAGATTTCCAAGGCATTGCCCGCGTCCGCCATCCTCTCAGGCGTATCGTTGCTGGTTACTGCGCTTGTTGTTGTGCTGCTGGGGTGGTTGGCTGCGCGATATCGCAATACGTGGGTGGACAAAATCATCATGTGGTTTTGTTATCTTGGTGCCTCAATACCTGCGTTCTGGTTGGGCTTGCTCCTGATCAACATGTTTGCCGTGAAAGTGAAACTTCTTCCATCCTCAGGTTGGCGTAACGGCGCTGGACTTGTGCTTCCTGTTATCTGTCTTGTGGTCGCTATCGCCCCGCCCTTTGTCAAGATGTTCCGCAATCGCTACGTCGAAATTAATGCCGAAGACTATATTCGGGCGGCCAGAATGCGGGGAGTGCCGGAGAGGAATGTGGTGCTGAGGCATGTGACGCGCGGATCTCTGATCCCGGTTGTGACTATGTTGGCCGTCAGTCTGGGCAGCTTGCTTTCGGGTTCTGTGGTCATTGAAGTGGTATTCGGCCTGCCAGGAATGGGTCGACTTGCGGTTGAAGCGATTGCGCGTCGCGATTACGCAGTCATTCAAGGATTTGTGTTAATAGTAGGGATCGCAATTCTGATTATTATGGCCTTTGTTGATGGGTTGTGCCGAATTATTGACCCATCCATCAAGATCAAGGAACAGGAACACGGATGATGCATAAATTATTAAAGCTTCCGTGGGGCATGATTCTTACGGTCACACTTCTTGTTCTGGTTATCGTGGGCCCCTCGCTTGCCCCTTATGATCCCATTGCTGTGGATTTGAATAATGCACTTCAGGGGCCGAGTGCAGCACACCTTGTTGGGACGGATCAGCTTGGGCGTGACGTATTTTCCCGCCTGCTTACTGGCGGTCAAACAACTGTGGGCATTTCTCTTGCCGCGCTTGTGCTGTCGATGATTGTCGGCGTGCCTATTGGCCTATTTGCCGGCTATCTCGGCAAATATGTGGACTGGATCCTCATGCGAACAAGCGACACATTCATGGCACTTCCTGAATACATTGTCGCTATTGTTATTACAGGGTTGCTTGGGCCTGGTTATGTGAACCTTCTCATTGCTATTCTTTTAGTAAAATGGGTTGGTTATGCTCGCTTGGCTCGAAGTGTGGTGTTGCAGGAGAAAACGCAAGACTATCTCCAGGCAGCGCGCATTAGCGGTTCGAGTGTATTCCGCATGCTGCGGCAGCATTTCCTCCCGCATGTGGTTGGTCCTGTTATGGCCCTGGCAACACTTGATCTTGGCAAAGTTGTGTTGCTGGTTGCGTCGCTCTCGTTCTTGGGGCTAGGTGTCCCACAGCCTTCACCAGAGTGGGGTTCCATGCTGTCTGAAGGGCGCACCTACTTTGCGGAAACCTCGTTGCTCATGTTTGCCCCTGGCATGGCTATTCTGATTGTTGTTCTTGCGACGAATCTTGTGGGGGATAAGCTCACCGAGAAGTTCTCCGGCACTCAAGGAACGGAAGAGGTTATTGATGTCGCGACTGCACGTTAAAGAATTGAAAGTGTCAACAAAGGCGGGGCGAACGTTAGTACCGTCGTTGAATATTGACATAGAAAAGGGGGAATGGTTTTCCATTATTGGTGAATCCGGCAGTGGAAAATCTGTCTCTGCTTTTGCTATTACTGATATGCTCCCCGGTGGTCTGCGCCGGACTGCCGCTGAAATTTCCTTAGATGATCGAGACCTGCTAAGTATTAGTCCCAACAATATAAGGCGTGTGCGGGGCGCGGAGATTTCTTACGTATTTCAAGATTATTCCGGTGCGTTTACGCCTTTTCTTAAAATTGGCAGTCAAATGATTGAGACGATACGTGCACACAAGAATTATTCACGAAGTGAGGAAATGCAGTTGGTGAACACATCGCTGGAAGAGGTGGGGTTGGATGTTGCTTTTGCGCAACGCTATCCTTTCCAGCTGAGCGGCGGTCAACTTCAGCGTGCGGCGCTTGCTACAGCGATGATGCTCAAGCCAAAGCTTCTTATCGCGGATGAACCTACGACTGCCCTTGATGCTGTGAGCCAGGCCGCAGTGCTTGATCTTATCAACGCATTACGGGAGAAGCACGATTGTTCGGTGCTTTTCATTACTCACGATCTACGGTGCGTGATTCAACACGCGGATCGGGTAGCGGTGATGCGACAGGGGATTGTTGTCGAACAAGGTGATACTGCGACCATTGTTGCACATCCTGAGCATCCTTATACACGGCACCTTTTTGCTTCAGTTCCAACGCTTCATAGCCACCTAAAGCGACTACCGGTAGATGATCAACTATGACAGAAGTTCTTGTAACAAAAAATCTTTCCAAAACGTACAGTGATGGTACTGAGGCGGTCCGTGGAGTGGACCTCGTTGTGAACGGCGGCGAGTGCTTGGGCCTGGTCGGTGAGTCTGGGAGCGGAAAGTCAACATTGTCGAGGTGTCTGCTTGGTTTGGAGTCGCTTCATAGTGGGCAGATGTGGTTGCAGGGAGAGGAGCTGACTGCGCTGTCGTCGCGGGTGCAGCGTAAAAAGCGACGCACTATGCAGATGGTGTTCCAGAACCCGAGTTCGTCTTTTAATAGTCGGCTGCGTGTGGGGGATTCCCTTCTGGAGCCGCTTGCGTGTTTCCCAGAGAAGCGCAACGCCATCCTTGAAAGAAAGGGGCTAACACTCCAGCAGTATGCGGAAGAGCTGATGGGACTTGTGCAGCTAGATCCGTGTTTGTTGCAGCGCTACCCTGGGCAGCTGTCGGGTGGGCAGAAACAGCGTATTGCCATTGCGCGCTCCTTAAGCACGGAACCTGCTGTGATTATTTTGGACGAGCCAACGGCTAGCCTTGATGTTTCCGTGCAGGCTCGGGTGCTCAATTTGTTGAAGGACCTTCAGGGGCAGTTGAATCTTTCCTACTTGTTTATCTCCCATGATCTCGCGGCGGTTCGCTTTATGAGTGACCGCATGGTGGTGATGCGCAAGGGGGAATTGGTGGACGAATGTGGCAAGGACGAGCTCTTTGCCGAGGACCGCCACGACTACACCAAGCAACTCGTCTCGCTGTTTGAGGTATAGGTGTGGGGAATAGCTAGGAAAATTGACTGCGGTGGAGGCTCGGGCGCTCACCATGTGGTGGGGTGCCCGAGCCTCCACTTTTACGTAGCTCTGTCTTTACATGCTCTCGTCGTTGTGCGCGCTATGTACATCGGAATCGGTGCATCTCGCATATGTGCCAGGTAATACTTGTAATACAAGTATTACCGTCGTAGGGTTGGGGTTGGAAGGCAATCATGCGATGCAACCAAGGAGTTGTGATGAGTGCAATCGTGTGTCGCGATGTTACCCGGCGTTTCGGCGAACTTACTGCCGTGGATGGGGTGAGCTTCACTGTCGAAGATAACGAGATTTTTGGAATCATCGGACCAAATGGCGCGGGAAAGACCACTCTCCTTAGCTGTATTGAAGGGCTAGACACCCCAACATCCGGGACTATCGACGTCCTGGGAATGCACCCTATAAAAGACATGCATCAGCTGGTGCAACGAACCGGGATTCAGTTGCAACAAGCCGCGTTGTTGCCCAGGCTCAAAGTTGGCGAAGCGCTGCAACTATTTTCTTCTTTTTACGACAATCCTGTGCCGTGGCGGCCGCTGCTGGAGCTGCTTGGTATTGGTGTGAAAGAGCGCTCTTTTGTTGCCAAGCTGTCCGGCGGTGAACGCCAACGAGTATTTATCGCCCTTGCCCTTATCCATGATCCTGAGCTGCTTTTCCTCGATGAGCTGACTACTGCTCTTGATCCGCAGGCGCGACTTGCCATGTGGGACGTTGTGCGTGGCATCCGTGACCGTGGCAAAACTATCGTTCTGACCACGCATTATATGGAAGAAGCTGAAGCACTCTGTGATCGTGTGGCCATCATAGACAGTGGAAAGCTCGTCGCGCTGGATACCGTGGCGGGACTCATCCAGCGCTACGGCGGGGACTCCACGCTGCGGCTCAACCTCAACTCGCCCGACGAGGAGGAGCGCGCGCACGCCATCGACGTCCTCAAGAAGGGCATCGACCAGGCCTACGAGCTGGGCGCGGGCAAGTTCGGCTTCCTCTCCGGTCCCAAGCCGCCGGCGGCCCAGCGGGATCA
>ERZ773263.1703-NODE-1703-length-12774-cov-16.061955_pt1 | contig 12774 bp, 10 predicted proteins | sample MGYA00511076_ERZ773263 | MGnify/ENA primary metagenome ERZ773263 (study PRJEB29015, sample SAMEA2738155) | human oral metagenome | biome: human oral; feature: human-associated habitat; material: saliva | place: China | collected 2195 ... | reverse complement strand
TACAGCCCTACTCAACTGTGCGGAGGTGGGACGATGAAATCGAATTCTAACGAATGACCGATTTCTGTCCCACTCTCTTATCTTCATTTGCTTATAAACTAGACCAAACACTTTCCAAGATATTGGTTTGCTCGCGACCTGGTCCGACTGAGAAGGTCGAAATGCGGACTCCAACCAGTTCGCTGACACGGCGAACATAATTGCGGGCATTTTCTGGCAGGTCTTCTAGGCTGCGGACACCAGTGATGTCTTCTGACCAACCTGGCAATTCTTCATAGATTGGCTTGCAACGCTTGAGCTGCTCCAGACTAGCTGGATAATGGTCGATTCGCTCCCCATCCAAATCGTAGGCCACACAGATTTTGACTGTATCTAGACCACTCAAAACGTCAATGGAGTTGAGGGAAAGATTAGTAATTCCTGATACGCGGCGGCTGTGGCGCATAACAACGGAGTCAAACCAACCCACACGACGCGGACGGCCAGTCGTTGTACCGTATTCATGACCCACTTCGCGGATGCGCTCGCCCACTTCATCAAAAAGCTCTGTTGGGAATGGCCCATCACCGACACGGCTAGTATAGGCCTTGCAGACACCAACCACCTTGTCAATTTTGCTCGGACCAACACCTGAACCAATCGTCACCCCACCAGCAACTGGGTTAGACGAAGTTACAAACGGATAGGTACCTTGGTCAATATCCAGCATGACGCCTTGAGCCCCTTCAAAGAGGACACGCTTGCCTTGATCCAGAGCGTCATTGAGGATGACAGATGTGTCAGTCACATACTGCTTGATTTGCTGACCATATTCATAATATTCTTCAAAAATATCGTCAACGCTCATCGCTTGGCTATCGTACAATTTCTCAAAGAGGCGGTTTTTCTCAGCTAGATTACGCTCCAAGCGCTCTCTGAAAATGTCTTTATCCAAGAGGTCAGCGATACGGATACCAACACGCGCAGCCTTGTCCATGTAGGCAGGGCCAATTCCCTTGATCGTGGTCCCAATTTTATTGTCGCCTTTCGCTTCCTCTTGCAGGCGATCCAGCTCGATATGATAAGGCAGGATGACATGGGCACGGTCTGAAATACGTAAATTATCTGTGGCAACACCTTCTTGGTGCAGATAAGCCAACTCCTTGACCAGAGATTTAGGATTGACCACCATCCCATTTCCGATCACTGAGATCTTTTCTGGGAAGAAAATCCCTGATGGAATCAGGTGCAGCTTGTACTTCTTGCCGTCAATCACAATCGTATGTCCAGCATTGTCACCACCTTGGTAGCGGGCAATCACTTCAGCATTGACCGAAAGGAAATCCGTAATTTTCCCTTTTCCTTCATCTCCCCATTGGGTTCCTACAACAACAACTGATGTCATAATTTCGTCTGAGCTACGAGAGCTCTTCCTTTCTTAATCTACAAGGCAGGAGTTTCACCTGCAAACGTATCTTACACCCTATTATAAGAAAATTTTGAATTTTTTTCAAGATCAGGTATCTTTTAAATTTGGATTTTCACTTTTGAAAGCGAATAATTCTTTTTGGATTTTTCCATTTTCACGAAATATATCCAACAAATGGAAATAAAAGTTCGGGAATTCATCAAAAACGTAGTGAATAGTTGTTTTCTGGCCTTTTTTATAATAGACTGAAAGTACTATACTAAGGACGGAAAAACATGATGACTATTGATCGTTTACTCAAAAAGCTAGACCCTGCCAGCCCAATCTTACAGGCGACTTTTGGACTGGAAAGAGAATCCCTGCGCGTGACAGAAGCAGGTACACTGGCATCAACTCCCCATCCCAGCTCTCTGGGTTCTCGGAGTTTTCATCCCTATATCCAGACAGATTTTAGCGAGCAGCAGCTCGAATTGATTACGCCCATTTCCTCTTCAACTCAGGAGGCTCGTCGCCTGCTGGGTGCCATCACCGATGTAGCTGGACGCTCCATTCCCCAAGATGAACTCATGTGGCCCTTGTCCATGCCTCCCCAACTCCGAGAAGACGAGATTGAGATTGCCCACCTCGAAAATACCTACGAACTCCATTATCGGCAAGGTTTAGCAGAAAAATATGGCAAACGCCTCCAGACCATTTCCGGCATTCATTACAATATCGAGTTAGGAAAAGATTTGATGACGGCTCTCTTTGAGGCTAGCGACTTTTCTTCCTTCAAGGATTTTAAAAATGCTCTCTATCTCAAATTAGCTCGCAATTTCCTCCGTTTCCGCTGGTTCTTGACCTATCTTTATGGTGCAGCTCCACTGGCAGAAGCTGGCTTTTACGATGAGCCAGTTGAGGCTCCTGTCCGCTCACTACGCAATAGCCATCACGGCTACGTCAATGACGAGCATATCCATGTATCATTTCGCTCGCTGGAAAGCTATGTCTCGAACATCGAGGCCTATGTCGGGTCTGGCGACCTAAGTGCAGAAAAGGAATTTTACTCGCCTGTGCGCTTTCGCGGTCAAAAACGAAATCGAGATTATCTGGAACAAGGCATTACTTACTTAGAACTGCGCTGTTTCGACCTTAATCCTTTCGACGTTTTGGGCATCAGTCAAAGAACCTTGGACACAGTCCACCTCTTTCTCTTGGCTCTATTGTGGCTGGATGATGTGACAGATAGCGATACACAGCTAAAAGCGGCTCATGCTCTCAACGATGCCGTTGCTCTGGCTCACCCCTTGACGCCTCTACCTGCAGAGGCTGACAGCTCTGCTATTCTCCAAGCTATGGAAAATGTGATTCAGCATTTCAATCTCCCTGACGCCTACCGTCAATTACTAGCGCAAGTCAAAGCTACGCTGGCTGACCCTAAACTGACTCTGGCGGGGAAATTACTGCCTCATATTGAGAAGGACTCCATCTCAGCTTTTGGACTTGCAAAAGCACGGGAATATCGAGATTACGCCTGGACTGCACCCTACGCCCTCAAGGGCTACGAAAAGATGGAGCTGTCCACTCAAATGCTTATGTTTGACGCTCTCCAGAAAGGCCTCCATCTCGAAATCCTAGATGAAAATGACCAATTTCTCAAGCTTTGGCATGGTCAGCATGTGGAGTATGTCAAAAACGGAAACATGACCTCTAAGGATAACTATGTCATCCCTCTGGCCATGGCCAATAAAACAGTCACCAAAAAGATTTTGGCAGCAGCTGATTTTCCTGTTCCGGCTGGGGCAGAGTTTTCTTCTCTTGAAGAAGGACTGGCCTATTATCCTTTGATTAAAGACCGACAAATTGTTGTCAAACCTAAGTCAACCAACTTCGGACTGGGCATCTCTATCTTCCAAGAACCAGCTAGTCTGGAAGCCTACCGCAAAGCTTTGGAGATTGCTTTTTCAGAAGACGCCGCCGTCTTGGTGGAGGAATTTATCGCTGGAACGGAGTATCGCTTCTTTGTCTTAGACGGTCAGTGTGAGGCAGTCCTCTTGCGAGTAGCAGCTAATGTGGTCGGAGACGGTCAACACACCGTAAGAGAATTGGTTGCCATCAAAAATGATAATCCGCTGCGGGGCCGAGATCATCGTTCACCGCTCGAAATCATTGAACTGGGAGACATTGAGTTGCTCATGCTGGACCAGCAAGGCTATGGACCAGATGATATCCTGCCTGATAGAGTCAAGGTTGACTTGCGGCGCAATTCTAATATTTCTACTGGAGGAGACTCGATTGATGTCACAGACAGCATGCACCCGTCTTATAAGAAACTGGCTGCGGACATGGCACGTGCTATGGGAGCTTGGGCTTGTGGCGTTGACCTCATCATCCCTGACAGCTCTGCTATTTCCACCAAGGAAAATCCCAACTGTACCTGCATCGAGCTTAACTTCAATCCCTCTATGTATATGCACACCTATTGTGCTGAGGGGCCGGGACAAAGCATCACCCCGAAAATACTGGCCAAACTTTTCCCAGAAATGGACTGATAAAACAAGAATCGTAGGGTTTCCTTGCGATTTTTGCTTGCCCACTTGTGATAAAAAAGAACTCTTACGCTTGCTTTCAGGAAAGGAAGCAAAACTCTCTCTTGATGAGGCAAAAATTCTCATCAAATCTAAAAGTGCGTCTGAATATATCAATCTTTCTCCTTCAAAAACTAGCTTTTATGTTAAAATAGAAATATCACATTGAGAAGAAAGAGAAAGGTTTATGTCGAGAAGAAAGAATAATTCAAACCAGCAGCCAGAATGGTTTAGCTGGATTTGGATACTTGCAATTATATTTGGTTCTGGAGTGGTAGCCAGCTATCTGATCCCCATTGCTATTTTGGGAGGTGTTGGCTACGGAATCTATCGCTACCAAAGACAGAAAAGAGTTCGTATTGAAGCTAAACAAGCCAGCATTGGCCGCATTGAAGATTTAAAGGCAGAGATTGGTCAGGCTGACCGCCGTATTAAAGAATTAGAAAGCTACCAAGAATACGGCAAGAAGGAAGATTACCAGGATTTAGCTCTGCAAATTCTTCCCCAACTCACCTATATCAAAAACGTTGCTAAAGAATTGCGAGATGAAATCCCTGCCTCTGTCTACCAGCGCATTCAGACTAAAATTACTACTGTAACCGAGGAAATTGATAAACAACTGCAAAAGATTGAACGAGAGAAAAGACAAAAGGAAGCGCAGCCAAAGAAAACGAGTCTAGAAGAACTAGCCCCAGAATTGGTCGCTACAGTTCACAATATTCAGATTGACCACGAGGCCATTCTTCAAAAAATCTCTCAATCCGAAAGCAATAATAAGGAAGAGCTGACTGCCATTCATCAGTCCCAAATGGAGCACTACGAAGATATTTTAGAAGGCTACCTCAAAATCAAAGCCTCTCCCAAAGATTTTTACAATGCTGAGGAGCGGCTAGCCAAGGCCAAAGCAGCCATCGAGCAGTTTGACTTGGACCTAGACGAAGCGCTGCGCCAATTAAATGAAGCTGATTTGAGAGACTTTGACATTAGCCTGCGCATCTTAGACAAAGAAAAGCAAACAGACACCGGCTTTTAAGATAGATAAACCAAAGGAGAAACTATGAGCCAAGAATTTAATTTTGACATTGATAAAATTGCCAACAATGCTATCAGCAAAAGCGATAAAACAACAGAAATCATCGAAGCCAATACGACTCAAGAAAATGGCCAGCTCACTTTTCTAGAAAAGCTGACCCCTGAGCAACAGAGCGCGATTACGGCTAAAGCGCCTCAGCTTGTGGATAATTTCGTATCAGACCAGAATGCCTTGCTGGACTTTGGCCAATCTGCTGTAGAAGAGGTCAACGGTACTGTCAATCGTATCTTAGCCGAGCAGAAAAAATTACAAATTCCCCAGGTAGATGAGCTTTTAAAAAATACCAACAAGGAACTCAATGGCTTTGTCGCAAAATACAAGGATGCTCAAGTAGCAGAATTGGACAAGAAGCCTAATTTCCTAGAAAAACTCTTCAAACAGAGCAAAAACACTCTTCAAGAATTCTATTTTGACTCACAAAATATTGAACAGAAAATGGACGGCATGGCTGCAACAGTCGTCAAACAAGAAGATGTTCTGGCTCGCAATATTGTTTCTGCTGAAATGCTGATTGAGGACAATACCAAATCAATTGAAAACCTCGTCGGAGTCATTTCCTTTATCGAAGCGTCTCAACGAGAAGCTGGTAATCGAGCACTCAAGCTGCAGGCTGAAGTTGCTCAGTTAGATATGACAACTGTTGACTACCAAGTCAAATCGCAAGAATTAGCCCGAATGACAGAGGTGGTCAATACCCTAGAGCAGCAACACACTGAATATGTCAGCCGTCTCTATGTGGCTTGGGCGACAACGCCTCAAATGCGTAATCTGGTCAAGGTTTCCTCTGATATGCGCCAAAAGCTCGGAATGCTTCGTCGCAATACCATTCCAACAATGAAGCTGTCTATTGCCCAATTAGGTATTCTCCAGCAATCCATGAAGTCTGGTCAGGTGGCTGACGCCATTTCAAATGCTAACAACGCTGCCCTGCAAATGCTCGCTGAGACCAGCAAGGAAGTCATTCCTCAGCTGGAGCGGATTTCCCAAAGCCCTACTATCGCTGTTGAGTCTGTCACTAAGCTGGCAGAAAGTCTCGTCGCACAAAATCAAGGCATTATCGAAGCCATTGATAAAGGACGGGAAAAACGCGCTCTGCTAGAAGCAGCGGTCATCCAATCCGCAGAAACTATCAACAACTCTGTCAAACTGCGTGATCAAAAGATTATCCAAGCCCTGCTGGATCAAGGCAAGGAAGCCCAGAAAGAATTAACTTCAGAATAATTAAAAGAGCCTAGATGGCTCTTTCAAATCGTAGACAAACGTCAAAATTGATGTTTGTCTTTTTGTATTTTCCAAAATTTTTAGTCAAGCAGACAAAAATACACTCAACTCTTATGAAGAATTAAGTGCATTTTTTGGAAAAGTATAATTCTTTACAGACTTTTGACTGCCGCAATGGCTGCATCATAATCTGGCTCGGTATTGATGTTGTCCACATATTCAGCATAGGTCACAGTGTTGTTTTCGTCCAAGACAAGAACTGCACGAGCCAACAGATGCCATTCATTGATGAGGACAGCATAGTCGCGACCAAAAGAATGGTCAAAGTAATCTGATAGCATGACAGCATTTTCGATGCCTTCAGCAGCACACCATTTGCCTTGAGCGAAAGGCAAGTCAACTGAAATCGTGATTACAACAGTATTATCCAAGTCAGAGAGTTCTTGATTGAAACGACGGGTCTGAGTTGAACAAACACCAGTATCGATAGACGGCACGATGCTGAGAACTTTCTTTTTGCCAGCAAAGTCAGCCAAGGTTTTCTTTGAAAGGTCAGTTGCTGTCAGGCTAAAATCACGGGCTGTGTCGCCGACTTGCAATTGCTGACCTGTAAAAGTTACAGGATTTCCGAGAAAGGTTGTCATTAAAAGTCTCCATTCATATTTTCTAGAATTATTTTACCGCTAATATGGATTTTTTTCGAGCAATTTGTCTGAAAAGACGACACCCGAATTTGGATGCCGCCTTTTATATTAGAAAACTGAGAATCAATGTACATCTAGCGAAGTTTTCGGTCTTATTTAGACAGACCTTCTGCAATCTTTTCTAAATTATATTTCATCATGCTGTAGTAGCTATCGCCTTCTTCGCCTTTTTCTGCAACAGAGTCAGTGAAGATTTTAGCGTAGATTGGGATATTAGTGTCTTTAGAAACAGTCTTCATCGGACGGTCGTCTACACTTGATTCCACAAAGAGAGATGGCACTTTGGTCTTGCGTAGTTTTTCAACCAAAGTTTTAATTTGGTCTGGAGTTCCTTCTTCTTCGGTGTTGATTTCCCAGATATAGGCTGATGGCACATTGTAGGCCTTAGAGAAGTACTTGAAGCAACCTTCGCTGGTCACAATCATTTTCTTTTCTTCTGGGATGTTGTTGAATTTTTCTTTAGCTTCCTTGTCCAAAGCGCTTAGTTTTTCCACATAAGCTTTAAGATTTTTCTCGTAAGTTTCTTTGTTAGCTGGGTCTTTTTCGCTCAAACGCTTAGCAATGTTTTGAGCATAGATGATCCCATTTTCCAAGTTGAGCCAAGCATGAGGGTCTTCTTTCCCTTTTTCACTTTGGCCTTCCAAGTAAATCACGTCCACGCCTTCGCTGACAGCATAATAGTCCTTGTTTTCTTTCTTCTTAGCATTTTCTACTAATTTTGTGAACCAAGCATTACCACCTGTTTCCAAGTTGATCCCATTGTAGAAGATCAGATCCGCTTGGGAAGTCTTTTTGACATCTTCAGGCAGAGGCTCGTATTCATGTGGGTCTTGGCCGACAGGTACGATACTGTGCAAATTGATCTTATCGCCAGCGATATTCTTTGTAATATCTGCAATAATCGAGTTGGTTGCAACAACATTCAATTTTGAAGAACCAGTCTCGGTACTGCTTTTTTGACTAGAGCAGGCTGCTAGGCCGACAAAAGCCAGCAAAAGCAGAACTAAGAAACGACATTTTTTCATTGGAAATCCTCCATAAATATATTATTTTACTTTTCTTTTTAAATACCGCTGTTTTGGTGCGATAAAAAATGAAACCAAAAAGATCAGGGCAGAGGTTAGAACGATACTAGAACCTGCTGCAACATTAAAACTATAACCGATGAAGAGGCCTAAAATAGATGCCCCAGCCCCCAAGGCAGATGACAATAAAATCATGGTCTTGAGACTCTTGGCATAGAGATAGGCTGTCGCAGCTGGTGTAATCAGCATAGCCACAATCAGAATCGTTCCGACACTTTGCATGGCTGTGACAGATACCAGAGTCAAGAGAATCATCAGTAAATAGTGGTAAAAATTAACCTTCATTCCCATAGCCTTGGCTAAAAGCGGATCAAAGGAAGTCAACAAAAGCTGCTTGAAGAAAATAGCAATGACCAGCAACACCAAGATGCCCACACCAATACTAATCCACATATCAAGGTCTTGCACCGCCAAGATATTCCCAAAGAGAATATGGAAAAGATCGGTCGAACTCTTAGCAACACTAATTAAAATGACCCCCAGAGCCAAGAAGGAAGAAAAAGTAATTCCGATAGCTGTGTCACTCTTGATAATAGAATTGCCCTTGATGTAGGTGATAATAATAGAAGCTAGTAAGCCAAAGGTAATGGCGCCGATGAAGAAATTAATTCCCAAAATGTAGGACAGAGCCACGCCGGGCAGCACCGCGTGAGAGATGGCATCCCCCATGAGCGACATACCCCGCAGAATGATAAAACATCCAACGGCACCAGCCACTACTCCAATCACAATGGCTGTAATCAAAGCATTTTGCAGGAAATGAAAATCATGCAAGCCTTGAATAAATTCCTGAATCATCCTAGGCACCTCCATTCATAAAGAGCTGAGAGCCGTAGGTCTTCTGCATATTTTCTTTGGTGAAGGTACTCTCAGTTGATCCGAAAGCGACGACTTTTTTGTTAAGTAGCAAGACCTGATCAAAATAAGCGACCACCTTGCCCAAGTCATGGTGGACAATCAAAATCGTCTTCCCGTCTTTTCTTAGCTGACGGAGTGTTTTCATAATAATCTCTTCGCTGACCGAGTCAATCCCAACAAAAGGCTCATCTAGGAAAATATAGTCCGCCTCCTGAACCAAGCAACGGGCAATCAAGACCCGTTGAAATTGCCCACCAGACAACTGGCTAATCTGCCGCTCAGCAAAATCTTCTAAACCAACGATTTTCAAAGCCCGAGCAACCTTTTCCCAGTCAGACGCTTTGAGGCGTTGAAAGAGCTTGATCTTAGGATACAAGCCCAGAGACACACACTCCTTGACCTTGATAGGAAAATTATAGTCAATGTGAATTTTCTGCTCTACATAAGCAATCTTGCTTAATTCTTGCTTCATGGGTTTTCTATCCAGAAAGGTCTGCCCCTCACTCTCAACAATTCCTAACATACCTTTGATGAGCGTTGACTTCCCAGCCCCGTTTGGTCCGATAATCCCTGTGATAGTAGGTCCTTTTATTGTTAAAGAAGTTGGTTCTAAGGCCAGCTGTCCTTGATAACTGACACTTAAATTTTCCATTTCAATCATTGTTATACCTCTTTTGTTTTAATATACATTAAAATGAAAATTAAGTCAAGTTAATTTTTTAAAAAATCCTTAAAATCAATATAGGAAATATTTGAAAAAAGGAGCTAATTTTGATAAGGTTATATCAAAAGCATGAAAGTGAGAACAAGATGACACGTTTACAAGATGATTTTTATGATGCCATTAATGGTGAATGGGCCAAAACAGCGGTTATCCCAGATGATAAACCTGTAACCGGCGGCTTCACAGATTTGTCAGATGAGATTGAAAAGCTGATGCTCTCCACTACTGATCAATGGCTGCGGGGTGAGGAAGTTCCTGATGATGCTATTTTGCAAAACTTTATCAAGTACCATCGTTTAGCTGCTGACTATGACAAGCGGGAAGAACTCGGTGTCAAGCCTGTTTTGCCTTTGATCGCAGAATACCAAGCACTCAACTCCTTTGCAGAATTTACCACAAAGATTGCCGAGTTTGAGCTGGCTGGCAAGCCCAATTTCTTTCCTTTTGGTGTAGCACCTGACTTTATGGACGCCCGTATCAATGTTCTTTGGGCAGATGCACCAGGTACTATTCTCCCAGACACAACCTACTATGCCGATGGACATCCTCAAAAGGATAAGCTCTTAAAAAAATGGCGCGAATCTTCCGAAGCTTTGCTGCAAAAATTCGAATTTTCAGCAGAAGAAATCCAAGATTTGCTTGATAAGGTTTTAGAGCTGGATGCTCGAATTGCCAAAGTCGTTCTGTCACGGGAGGAAAGCTCAGAATATGCCAAGCTTTACCACCCTTACAAGTTGGAAGACTTCAAAGCCTTAGCACCGAATCTACCTTTAGATGCTATCTTCACCCAACTCATCGGGCAAATTCCTGACCAGATTATCGTACCAGAGGAGCGTTTCTGGCAGGCTGCCGACCAATTTTACTGTGAAGATGCTTGGCCTCTGCTCAAGGCCGTGCTTATCTTTAACGCTATCGCGTCAGCTGAAGCTTATTTGACTGACGAAATCCGTGTCCTAGCAGGCGCTTATCGTCGCGCCCTATCTGGAACACCTCAAGCTCAAGACAAGAAAAAAGCTGCCTTTTACCTAGCTCAAGCGCCTTTCAATCAAGCCATCGGGCTCTGGTATGCCGGACAGAAATTCTCCCCTGAAGCCAAGGCCGATGTCGAGCAAAAAGTAGCCAACATGATCCAAGTCTACAAGGAACGCCTCGCAAGCAATGACTGGCTAACACCAGAAACTCGGGACAAGGCCATTGTCAAACTCAATGTCATCAAGCCTTATATCGGCTACCCAGAGGAGCTGCCTGAGCGCTACGCGGACAAGATTGTTGATGAAAATCTCAGCCTCTTCGAAAATGCTCAAAAGCTTCGACAAGTGGAAATCAAGTATGGTTGGAGCAAGTGGAATCAGCCAGTGGATTACAAAGAATGGGGAATGCCAGCCCACATGGTCAATGCCTACTACAATCCTCAGAAAAACTTGATTGTCTTTCCAGCGGCTATCCTGCAGGCGCCTTTCTATGACCTGCACCAGTCTTCTTCAGCCAATTATGGCGGTATCGGTGCGGTTATTGCCCATGAGATTTCCCATGCCTTTGATACCAACGGTGCTTCCTTTGATGAAAACGGCAGCCTCAACAATTGGTGGACAGAGCATGACTACCAAGCCTTTACTGAGCGGACTCAGAAGGTCATTGACCAGTTCGAAGGTCTAGATTCCTACGGTGCCAAGGTCAATGGCAAGTTGACCGTTTCAGAAAACGTAGCGGACTTGGGCGGTATTGCAGCGGCTCTCGAAGCAGCCAAGAAAGAAGCTGACTTCTCTGCGGAGGAATTCTTCACTAACTTTGCCCGCATCTGGCGGATGAAGGGACGCGAAGAGTATATGAAGCTCTTGGCAAGCGTTGATGTCCATGCTCCAGCCAAGCTTCGGACCAATGTACAGCTGCCTAACTTTGACGACTTCTTTACAACCTTTGATGTCCAAGAAGGAGACGGCATGTGGCGGAGTCCAGAAGAGCGCGTGGTGATTTGGTAAAGGACTTCAATCATATTTGATCAATTAAAAAACCTGCTCAGGAAGGCATTAGATCCTTCCCGAACAGGTTTTTATAGTTCTTTGATTTCTTTCATATAGCCGGCCGTGATGATACCAGCGGGCAGAGCCACAATGGCGATTCCTAAAAAGGAGGAAATCATAGTGATAATTTTTCCAGTCGTTGAAACTGCATAAATATCACCATAACCAACTGTCGTCAGGGAAATGGTTGCCCAGTAGAGGGCGTCAAAAAAATTAGGAAATGTACTGGGCTCGACATTAAAAATGATAAGGGCAGAGATAAAGATATAGCTAAGAGCCAAAAGACCCACGATAATCAAACTGTCCTTCTGATTTTTTAAGACATTGGTCAATATTTGAATATTTTTAGAATAGCGAATAAACTTAAAGACCCGCAAGATACGAAGCATGCGCAAAATCTTAAAGAGCCGCAAACTATTATTTAACAAAAAGAGGGAAGGCAAAATGCAGAGCAGATCAGCCAGCGCCAAAAAGGTAAAAGGATAGAGGAGAAAAGAAAGCTTACCTTTTTCCAATTTATAATCGGCAGTGACGAGCCTGAGCACATAGTCAATAATAAAAATAATCGTTGACACAAAATCCAACCACATGAAGATTCCTGTGTGACTTTTTGTGGTCAGGGGGATCAGGCTGACAATAATAGTCAGGAACATAAAGACATCATAGGCCTTTTCAATCGCATTTTCCTTTTGATGGGGCTCAATAATCTGAAATAAGGTCTTCCTTGTCATCCTCAACCTCACTTTTTTAAACTTGCTTTAATTCTATCTGTTTCTAAAAATAAGTCAAGGCCAATCAACAAAGATTTTCCCAATTCACCATTTTTAGCGTCTTTCAAAATCCTTTGAGAAAGTTACTATAAAAATGAAATTCAAGCTCATATCATATTTATACAAATGAGGTTGCTTTTGAGAAAAATATACAGTAAGAATCCGGATTTGGATAAATAAAAGCAAAATAGAAAACAAGCCACCTTTCAACCATAAGGTTGACAAAGCGACTTGTTTTTTTATGAGATTACCAGATATAAGGGAAAATTCGGTATCTAACCTTTTGGCAATATGCTTCGTAATTTTTTCCAAAGTGATTACCT
>ERZ773263.1700-NODE-1700-length-12796-cov-2.895142_pt1 | contig 12796 bp, 9 predicted proteins | sample MGYA00511076_ERZ773263 | MGnify/ENA primary metagenome ERZ773263 (study PRJEB29015, sample SAMEA2738155) | human oral metagenome | biome: human oral; feature: human-associated habitat; material: saliva | place: China | collected 2195 ... | reverse complement strand
CTGATCAACATGTATATGAATGACGATACCTGGTATGTCGTACGCAACACCAGAGGCGCGACCGGCTTTGTCGGCCCCGGATCCGATCCTGTCCCTCTGACTGAGAGAGAAATGAGCAAGATGGGAATTCATACCGAAAATATTGAGGTCGACTTCGGCGTTGGCGATACGGTCAGCGTGATCGGAGGCGCCTGGAAGGATACGGTCGGTGTCGTTCAGGCGATGAACCCCAATAAACAGAGTCTCACCATTAACGTTGAGCTCTTTGGCCGTGAGACGCCGGTTGAAATCAGTTTCACGGACGTTCAGAAAATGAATTAAGGAGGCATTTCCAAAATGGCAAAGAAAATTGAAGGATATATCAAGCTTCAGATCCCCGCGGGCAAGGCAACCCCTGCCCCCCCCGTAGGACCCGCGCTTGGTCAGCACGGAGTGAACATTGTAGAGTTCACCAAGCAGTTCAACGCGAAGACAGCGAACATGGGTGATACCATCGTCCCCGTTGTTATCACTGTCTACACTGACAGAAGTTTCTCATTTATCACCAAGACCCCCCCGGCTGCGGTCATGATCAAGAAGGCCTGCGGAATCGCGAAGGCGTCCGGCGAGCCCAACAAGAACAAGGTCGCCAAGATCACCAGGGCGCAGGTTCAGGAGATCGCTGAGACCAAGATGCCCGATCTGAACGCTGTGGATATTGAGGCCGCAATGTCTATGATCGCGGGTACCGCGCGCAGTATGGGAATTGAGATTGTTGACTGACCCCGTTTGGTTCGCGGCTAAGTCGCGGGTCATAAGAGGCCGGAGGGCAGTTTTATAACCAGGGGATGACGGCGGATTGAAGGAAAGCGGTTTGCTGTCTTTACAAGAGAATTTGTGGGAGGGGATCTTCTCCCGCTACTACCACAGGAGGTAATCATGAAGAGAGGTAAGAGATATCAGGAGGCCGTCAAGAGCTACGATAAGACGGTAGAGCTTGATAAGGCGGAGGCGATCAGCCAGGTTAAGAAGAACGCGACCGCCAAGTTCGATGAGACCATTGAAGTTCACATCCGCACCGGTTGTGACGGTCGTCACGCGGAGCAGCAGATCCGTGGAGCGGTTGTACTCCCCCACGGTACCGGCAAGACCGTTCGCGTCCTGGTATTTGCCAAGGGTGACAAGGCTGAGGAAGCGACAGCCGCAGGAGCTGATTTCGTCGGAGCTGAGGACCTGCTCCCCAGGATCCAGAACGAAGGATGGCTCGATTTCGACGTTGTTGTAGCTACCCCGGACATGATGGGCGTTGTAGGACGTCTCGGCCGTGTCCTCGGACCAAAGGGTTTAATGCCAAACCCCAAGGCCGGAACCGTTACGATGGATGTCACCAAGGCAGTCAACGACATCAAGGCAGGTAAGATCGAGTACCGCCTTGACAAGGCCAATATTATTCACGTGCCGATCGGGAAGGCTTCCTTCACCGATGAGCAGTTAGCGGACAACTTCCAGAGCTTAATGGACGCAATCGTCAAGGCAAGACCCTCAAGCCTGAAGGGTCAGTATCTGAAGAGTGTGACTCTTGCGCCTACCATGGGGGCTGGCGTCAAGGTAAACACGACACAGTTTGCCTGAGGATTGACACCATATACAATTCCAGTTATAATGCGTAAGCATCTTTACCGAAGACAGCAGGTGCCGCAAGGCGTAACGTAGATCGACCTGCCGAGGAGGACGACGAACACAGCCTGTCTGTGATACGTAGGATCATCTGCCTCACTGTCTTAGGACGGTGAGGTTTTTCGGTTTATGTCGCAAGTTGAAATCTAATAAGGAGGAAACCAATACATGGCAAAAGTAGAGTTAAAACAGCCGATCGTTCAGGAAATCGCCGACAGCATTCAGGACGCAGCTTCTGTTGTTGTGGTTGATTACCGTGGCTTGACGGTCGCTGAAGATACTGAGCTGCGTAAGGACCTGAGAGAAGCGGGCGTTACTTACAAGGTCTACAAGAACACCATGGTCAGATTCGCGATCAAGGATACTGATTTCGCGGGCCTGGCAGATGTTCTCGAGGGACCCAACGCAATCGCGATCTCCAAGGACGACTCAACCGCCGCCGCGCGCGTACTTGCCAACTTCGCCAAGAAGGCTCCCAAACTTGAGCTGAAGGCTGGCGTTGTCGAGGGCAAGTTCTACGACGCGGAGGAGATTCAGGAAATCGCGTCCATACCTTCAAGAGACGAGCTCATCTCCAGATTGCTGGGCAGCTTCCAGGCTCCTGTCACCAACCTGGCCCGCGTTCTCAATCAGATCGCGGAGAAGGGCGGCGAGGCAGTTGCCGAAGAGCCTGCTGAGGCAGCAGCCGAGACTCCTGCAGAAGAGCCCGCTGAGGCAGCAGCCGAGGCTCCCGCAGAAGAGCCCGTTCAGGCAGCAGCTGAGACCCCTGCAGAGTAATTGCGCGTTGATGCGTGCGCTTTGAATCAGAAAATACTGTGATCATCAATATTTATGGAGGAAATAAAAATGGCTAAGTTAACGACGGAAGAGTTTATCGAGGCGATCAAGGAGCTTTCTGTGCTCGAGCTTAACGATCTTGTTAAGGCTTGCGAGGAGGAGTTCGGTGTATCCGCAGCAGCTGGCGTTGTTGTCGCAGCTGGCGGCGCTGCCGGCGCGGCCGCTGAGGAGAAGACAGAGTTCGATGTAGAGCTGACTTCTATCGGCGCCAATAAGATCAAGGTCATCAAGGTTGTCCGTGACGCTCTTGGTCTTGGCCTCAAGGAGGCTAAGGAGGCTGTTGAGGCAGCTCCCAAGGTGCTCAAGGAGGGCGTTTCCAAGGAAGAGGCTGAGGAGCTCAAGACCAAGTTCGAGGCTGAGGGTGCTACGGTTACCCTTAAGTAAGAGGCTTCACTTCTATCATTTGATACAGAGGACGGAGCAGATATCCTGCCAGAGATCCCGTTCCCATGCAGAGAAAGGGCTGCAGTTCACCGCGTGTGGGCTGCGGCTTTTTTGATGGAGGGGAGTACCCTTTTTCTGGTGGCTTTTCCGATGCCTCTCCCTGGTTTACTTGCTTGCTTCTCGGGTCGAAAATTGACGTGCCGAAAATCTGGCTGAAAAATCGCCGAAAAACTGGTCGAAAATTGCCGGTTGACAGGCCTTGATAAGCCGTAGTAGTATGTAGGTTGCACTATTGTGGCGCAATAGGCATATTGCGCCCTTTTACAGGAACCTATCACAGCAGCTTTCTGCAGCTTTTTGCGGCCTTCTGTGGCCTTCTGCGGGATGCGAAGATTGAACGAGAGGTGAAACGTCAATGGAGAAGAACAGAGTACATCTGGTGAAATCCGGCAAGGGAGTCCGCATGAGCTATAAGCGCTCCAAGGAAGTTCTCGAGATGCCAAATTTCATTGCAGTTCAGAGAGACTCCTACAAGTGGTTTCTCGATGAGGGCATGAAGGAGGCGTTCGATGATATCTCCCCCATCTCGGATTTCAGCGGCCATTTGAGCTTGGAGTTCGTGGGTTTCCGCCTGTGTACCGATGAGATCAAATACACCATTCCGGAATGCAAGGCCAGGGATACCACATACTCTGCTCCTCTTAAGGTAAAGGTTCGCCTCTATAATAAGGAGACCGACGAGATCAACGAACATGAGATCTTCATGGGGGACCTTCCTCTGATGACGGAGACGGGTACCTTTGTCATCAACGGCGCGGAGCGCGTCATTGTATCTCAGCTGGTCCGCTCGCCCGGTATCTACTATGGAATTGACCATGACAAAATCGGCAAGGAGCTCTTTACCGCGACTGTCATTCCCAATCGCGGAGCCTGGCTGGAGTATGAGACGGATTCCAACGACGTCTTCTATGTTCGCGTTGACCGCATCCGCAAGGTTCCGATCACGGTTCTGATTCGAGCTCTGGGACTGGGCAACAACCAGGAGATCATCGAGATGTTCGGTGAGGAGCCTAAGATTCTGGCCTCCTTTGAGAAAGACACTTCCATTACGGAACAGGCGCCCCAGGGCTCTTACGAGGGCGGCCTTCTGGAGCTCTACAAGAAAATCCGCCCCGGTGAGCCTCTGACGGTCGAGTCTGCGGAGAGTCTGATCAGCGGGATGTTCTTTGATCCCAGACGCTATGATCTGGCCAAGGTCGGCCGCTACAAGTTTAATAAGAAGCTGGCCCTGCGCAAGCGGATCAATAAGCAGGTTCTGGCGGAAGATGTGGTGGATCAGTCGACCGGTGAGATCCTGGCTTCGGCGGGCACCAGGGTTGACCAGGAGCTGGCGGATCGAATCCAGAATGCCGGCGTTCCCTTCGTTTGGATTCAGACAGAGACCCGCAATGTGAAGGTCCTGTCCAACCTCATGGTCGATATCAGGGCGCATGTGGATATCGACGACCCCAGGGCCTATGGAATCAATGAGAAGGTCTACTATCCTGTCCTGGAGCAGCTGATGCGGGAAAATCCCAACAGGGAGGATCTGCTGGAGGCGATCCGGCGCGATGCGCATGACCTGATTCCGAGACATATTACAAGAGACGATATCTTTGCCTCGATCAACTACAACATGCATCTGGAGTATGGACTCGGCAATGACGACGACATCGATCATCTGGGCAATCGCCGTATCCGCGCGGTCGGAGAGCTCCTCCAGAACCAGTATCGGATCGGCCTGTCACGCATGGAGCGCGTGGTCCGTGAGCGCATGTCAACCCAGGATGTCGAGACGATCAGCCCGCAGAGCCTGATCAACATTAAGCCCGTGACGGCAGCGGTCAAGGAGTTCTTCGGCTCCTCACAGCTGTCACAGTTCATGGATCAGAACAATCCTCTGGGCGAGCTGACCCATAAGAGGCGCCTGTCTGCTCTTGGCCCCGGCGGACTCTCAAGAGACCGCGCCGGATTCGAGGTTCGAGACGTACACTATACCCACTATGGCCGTATGTGCCCGGTCGAGACTCCTGAGGGACCCAATATCGGTCTGATCAATTCGCTGGCTTCCTATGCCCGCATCAATGAGTACGGATTTATCGAGGCGCCTTACCGTGTGATCGACAAATCCGACGCGGACAATCCGCGTGTCACCGAAGAGGTTGTCTACATGGCGGCCGATGAGGAGGATAATTACCACGTGGCTCAGGCGAATGAGCCCCTGGACGCGGACGGACATTTTGTCCACAAGCAGGTATCCGGCCGTTTCCGCGATGAGACCCAGACTTATGACCGGGGAGCTTTTGACTATATGGACGTTTCTCCCCGTATGGTATTCTCTGTTGCGACGGCTCTGATCCCCTTCCTTCAGAACGACGACGCGAACCGCGCCCTCATGGGATCCAACATGCAGCGGCAGGCAGTGCCTCTTCTGACGACAGAGGCTCCGGTTGTCGGCACCGGTATGGAGCCAAAGACGGCAGTCGATTCCGGGGTCTGTGTTTTGGCCCGAGCGGCGGGAACTGTTGAGGCGGCCGAGTCCAATCGCATTATTATCAAGACGGATGACGGTGGAAGAGATGAGTATCTCCTGACCAAGTTTGAGCGGTCCAACCAGTCCAACTGCTATAATCAGCGGCCCATCGTCTTCAAGGGCGACAGCGTCGAGACCGGCGAGGTAATCGCTGACGGACCCTCCACATCGCGGGGAGAGCTGGCTCTCGGCAAGAACCCCCTGATCGGTTTCATGACCTGGGAGGGGTATAACTACGAGGACGCGGTTCTTCTGTCAGAGAACCTGGTCGAGAACGATGTCTACACATCCATCCATATCGAGGAATATGAGACGGAGTCCCGTGACACGAAGCTGGGACCGGAAGAGATTACCAGAGATGTTCCCGGCGTCGGAGATGAGGCCCTCAAGGATCTGGATGAGAACGGTATCATTCGCATCGGCGCGGAAGTTCGCTCCGGTGATATTCTGGTGGGAAAGGTTACTCCCAAGGGAGAGACAGAGCTGACGGCGGAAGAGAAGCTGCTTCGCGCTATTTTCGGAGAGAAGGCAAGAGAGGTGAGAGATACCTCTCTGAAGGTTCCGCACGGTGAGTATGGGATTGTTGTAGACGCCAAGATCTTTACAAGGGAGAATGGCGACGAGCTGAATCCCGGCGTCAACAAGGCGGTCCGCATTTACATCGCGCAGAAACGCAAGATCGGCCCCGGCGATAAGATGGCCGGACGACATGGAAATAAGGGTGTCGTATCCCGCGTTCTCCCTGTCGAGGATATGCCCTTCCTTCCCAACGGCCGTCCCCTGGACATCGTCTTGAATCCCCTGGGCGTGCCCTCGCGTATGAATATCGGACAGGTCCTGGAGATCCATCTGAGCCTGGCCGCCAAGGCCCTCGGCTTCAATATTGAGACGCCTGTCTTCGACGGCGCGAGCGAGCGCGAGATCGGAGATACGCTGGAAATGGCCAACGACTATGTCAATGAGCCCTGGGAGGACTTTAAGAACAAGTACCAGGAGATCCTGGATCAGAAGACCATGGATTATCTCTCTGAGAACCGCGACCACAGAGCCCTGTGGAAGGGAGTTCCCATCTCCAGGGACGGCAAGGTTCAGCTGCGCGACGGCCGTACCGGTCAGCCCTTTGACGGACCCACGACCATCGGACACATGCACTATCTGAAGCTGCATCACCTGGTCGACGACAAGATTCACGCGCGTTCTACCGGCCCCTACTCCCTGGTAACCCAGCAGCCTCTGGGCGGCAAGGCTCAGTTCGGCGGTCAGAGATTCGGAGAGATGGAGGTCTGGGCCCTGGAGGCCTATGGAGCGGCCCATACGCTGCAGGAGATTCTGACCGTCAAGTCGGATGATGTTGTAGGCCGCGTTAAGACCTACGAGGCCATCATCAAGGGAGAGAACATTCCCGATCCGGGAACGCCGGAGTCCTTCAAGGTTATGCTCAAGGAACTGCAGGCTCTGGCGCTCGATGTCAATGTCCTTGATGACAGCGGCAGAGAAGTGAAGCTGATGGAGTCGACGGAGTACGGCAATACCAATATCAATGCTCTGATCTCCCGGGAGGAGCGCAATGCCAAAAACAGGGAGAAGGCAGAGGCTTTGGGGGCTACGGAGAATGCCGACGCGAACAGCGACGAGATCAGGGCCTTAATCGACGGCTCTGATGATACGCGCTACGCAGCCTTCGAGAATATTGAGAACTTCGGTCGGCACGGCTTCACCAAGCAGGAGTTTGACGCGGAGAGCGAGGAATTGGTAGATTCCGAGGATCAGGATACGGACGGAGACATCCTGGATGCCGAGGAGGACTTCGGCGACGAAGATTGATCAGAAGGGAGATCCATAAATGCCTGAAGATATGAAGAAATCCACGAACAAAGCGGCGGAATTCAGTGCGATTAAGATTGGACTGGCTTCTCCCGAGAAGATTCGTCAGTGGTCCCGCGGCGAGGTGAAGAAGCCGGAGACCATCAACTACAGAACGCTCAAGCCGGAGAAGGACGGACTCTTCTGCGAGAAGATCTTCGGACCAACCAAGGACTGGGAGTGTCACTGCGGCAAATACAAGAAGATCCGCTATAAGGGAGTGATCTGCGACCGCTGCGGCGTTGAGGTCACCAAGGCCTCTGTCCGCCGTGAGCGCATGGGACATATTGAGCTGGCCGCCCCAGTATCGCATATTTGGTACTTTAAGGGGATTCCCTCACGCATGGGGCTGATGCTGGATCTGTCGCCCAGAACTTTGGAGCGCGTCCTCTATTTCGCGAATTACATCGTGCTGGATCCCGCTGATTCCAACCTCTCCTATAAGCAGGTTCTGACTGAGAATGAGTATGCTGAGGCGCGGGAGAAGTATGGCGAGGGATTCAAGGTCGGCATGGGAGCAGAGGCGATTCAGGAGCTTTTGTCTGAGGTCGATCTGGCCAAGGAATCTGAGAACCTGTCCGCGGAGCTGGAGAATGCCTCCGGCCAGAAGAGAGCGCACACCTTAAAGAGGCTTGAGTGTGTGAATGCCTTCTTAGAGTCCGGCAATGATCCCACCTGGATGATTCTGAACGTCGTTCCCGTGATCCCACCGGATCTGCGCCCTATGGTTCAACTGGACGGCGGTCGTTTCGCAACCTCCGATCTGAATGATCTCTACCGGAGAATCATCAACCGCAATAATCGTCTGCGTCGTCTGCTTGAGCTGGGAGCTCCGGATATTATTGTCCGCAATGAGAAGCGGATGCTGCAGGAGGCAGTAGACGCTCTGATCGATAACGGCAGAAGGGGAAGACCTGTGACAGGACCCGGAAACAGGGCTCTGAAGTCTCTGTCTGACATGCTCAAGGGCAAGTCCGGCCGCTTCCGCCAGAACCTCCTGGGCAAGCGCGTGGACTACTCCGGCCGTTCCGTTATTGTGGTCGGACCCGAGTTAAAGATCTACCAGTGCGGCGTTCCCAAGGAGATGGCGCTGGAGCTCTTCAAGCCCTTTGTCATGAAGGTTCTGGTTCAGAGAGGCTCCGCGAGCAATATCAAGGCGGCCAAGAAGATGGTCGAGCAGCAGCAGGATGAGGTTTGGGATGTTCTGGAGGATGTCATCCGCAATCATCCCGTGATGCTGAACCGCGCGCCTACCCTCCATCGTCTCGGAATCCAGGCCTTTGAGCCCATTCTGGTTGAGGGCAAGGCGATCAAGCTGCATCCTCTGGTATGTACTGCCTTCAATGCCGACTTTGATGGAGACCAGATGGCGATTCATCTGCCTCTGACGGAGGAAGCACAGGCGGAGTGCCGTTTTATGCTGCTCTCTCCCAATAACCTTCTGAAGCCGTCAGATGGCGGACCCGTGGCCGTTCCCTCACAGGATATGGTTCTGGGTATTTACTATCTGACCCAGGAGCGCGAGGGAGAGCCCGGCCAGGGAAAGCATTTCGCGAGCGTCAACGAGGCGCTTTTGGCCTTCGAGAACAAGGTCATCAACTATCATTCCAAAATTTGGGTTCGCCGCACGGTTGATCTGCCCGATGGGAGAAAACACACCGGCGAGATCGAGACCACGCTGGGGCGCCTGGTCTTCAACGAGATTCTTCCGCAGGATCTGGGATTCGTCGATCGAAAGAGCGACGATGACTACCTGCAGCTGGAAGTTGATTTCATGGTCGGCAAGAAACAGCTGAAGAAAATCCTGGAGAAGGTCATCAATACCCATGGGGCGACAAGGACGGCCGAAGTCCTTGACTCCATCAAGGCGATGGGCTACAGGTACTCCACACTGGCAGGAATGACGGTATCCGTCTCCGATATGACCATCCCGGACGAGAAGCCCGCCATGATCGAGGAGGCAGAGGAGACGGTCGCGAAGATCACCCGCAACTACAAGCGCGGTCTGATCACAGATGAAGAGCGCTATAAGGAAGTGATCCAGACCTGGACGCAGACGGATAAACAGCTGACAGATGCCCTGTTGGACGATCTGGATCAGTACAATAATATCTTTATGATGGCTGATTCCGGAGCCCGTGGCTCAAATCAGCAGATCAAGCAGCTGGCCGGCATGCGCGGTCTGATGGCCGATACGTCAGGACGGGCCATTGAGCTGCCCATCAAGTCCAACTTCCGTGAGGGGCTTGATGTCTTAGAGTACTTCATCTCAGCCCACGGCGCCCGCAAGGGTCTGTCGGATACCGCTCTGCGTACCGCGGATTCAGGATATCTGACCAGACGTCTGGTGGATGTATCTCAGGAGATGATTGTCCGTGAGGCCGACTGCAACGCGGGCCATGATCGCGAGATCCCCGGCATGTACGTGTCCGCCTTCATGGACGGCAAAGAGGAGATTGAGAGCCTCGAAGACCGTATTACCGGCCGCTTCTCCGTCAATGAGATCCGCGACCTTGACGGCAATATCATCGTCAAGGCCAACCACATGATCACGCCGCGCCGCGCTCACGCAATCTGCGAGAACGGTGTCGACGAGGATGGCAAGCCGATTGCCGGCAATGTCAAGGCCAGAATCAAGATCCGTACCATTCTGTCCTGCCGCACGCATCACGGAGTCTGCGCAAAGTGCTACGGAGCCAATATGGCGACCGGACAGGCTGTTCAGGTCGGCGAGGCCATCGGGATCATCGCGGCTCAGTCCATCGGGGAGCCCGGTACGCAGCTGACGATGAGAACCTTCCATACCGGCGGTGTGGCCGGCGGTGATATCACCCAGGGTCTTCCCCGTGTCGAGGAGATCTTTGAGGCCCGTAAGCCCAAGGGTGTCGCCATTGTCACAGAGATCGCAGGTACCGCGACCATGCGGGAGGATAAGAAGAAGCGCGAGATCATCATCTCCAACCGCAAGACGGGAGAGGAGAAGGCCTATCTGATCCCCTATGGCTCCCGTATCAAAGTCCTGGACGGCGATGAAGTGGAGGCCGGCGATCCTCTGACCGAGGGCTCTGTCAACCCCCACGACATTATTAAGATCAAGGGCGTAAAGTCACTGCAGGAGTACATGCTCCAGGAAGTGCAGCGAGTATACCGTCTGCAGGGTGTAGACATCAATGACAAGCACATCGAGGTGATCGTCCGCCAGATGCTCAAGAAGATCACGGTTGAGGATCCCGGTCAGTCTGATTTCCTGCCCGGCGAGCGTGTTGACCGCCTGGATTTTGTCGACACCAATGAAGAGCTTGAGAATGAGGGCAAGGAGCTTGCCGTCGGTGAGCAGGAGCTCCTCGGTATCACCAAGGCTGCTCTGGCAACGGATTCCTGGCTGTCCGCGGCTTCCTTCCAGTAGACGACCAGGGTTCTTACAGACGCGGCGACCAAGGGCAAGGTTGACAGCCTGCGCGGACTCAAGGAGAACGTTATCATCGGCAAGCTGATTCCTGCCGGAACCGGCATGAAGATCTACTCGGATGTTCCCATGAACAGCGACTATATGACAGACGAGCTTTCGGATGAGACTTCTGATGAGGAAAATGGCGACCTGCTCGGGGCCAGCGCTGAGTAAATCGCGCTGAGAACTCTCTTGTCGAGCGCCGTGCGAAATGATCTTTTCATGGCTGCATAAGCCCTGAGCCACGGCGCGCGGAATGGGAATTTTACGCGTGGAATGGGAATTTTATAAGAGAATATGAGCCCGGGGGCAGCGGAGAAAGAGAAAACATTTCTCCGCTGCCCATTTCTGTGACAAATAGAACTTTTTAATCTGGTTTTCGGTATATGGCTGTCAATCCGATTTCGCTCGAATTTCACATGTGATTGTCAACCCAGTTTTTGTGTGTGACTGTCAATCTGTTTTTTGCATGTGGCAGTTCATGAGGCTATGACCCGATTTTTCATGTGAGCTGTCAACCCGGTTTTTCATGTGAACTTGACAAAAGATAGCCCTATCAATAGAATTAAAAGGCATGCCTGGAAATGTGGGCATGAGCAAATAATACAGGAGGTAAAGTAAATGCCAACATTTAACCAGTTAGTAAGAAAGGGAAGACAGACTGCTGCAAAGAAGTCTACCGCCCCTGCTCTTCAGAGAAGCTTTAACTCTCTTAAGAAGCGCTCTGTTGCCACGGCTTCTCCCCAGAAGCGCGGCGTGTGCACCGCTGTTAAGACTGCAACTCCCAAGAAGCCTAACTCAGCTCTTCGTAAGATTGCCAGAGTACGTCTCTCGAACGGAATCGAAGTAACAAGCTACATTCCCGGAGAGGGTCACAATCTTCAGGAGCATAGCGTTGTCCTGGTTCGCGGCGGCCGTGTCAAGGATCTTCCCGGTACACGTTACCACGTAATCAGAGGCACTTTGGATACGGCAGGCGTAGCAAACCGCATGCAGGGCCGTTCCAAGTACGGCGCCAAGAAGCCGAAGAAGTAATCGGTAAGATCATTTCGAAACATTCACAACAATATGGTTAATGTTGGCATTTATTCTTGACAGTGAAATGCATGCGAAGCGTGTATTTTATTGTTACGGCTACGGAGTGCTCGCAAAGCGTGTATTCCATAGTTTGCTAAGCCGGAAGGCTAAGGCCGCCCGGCGATAAATGGGACATGAACACATAATGTCTATGTGAGTACCGATGAATTAATCCTATCAATGATTAAGGAGGGAAGTAACGTGCCACGTAAGAGTCACAATATCAAGAGAGACGTGCTTGCAGATCCGATCTATAACAGCAAGATCGTAACCAAGCTCGTGAACAACATCATGTTAGACGGCAAGAAGGGCATTGCCCAGAAGATCGTCTACGGCGCTTTCAGCCGCGTCGAGGAGAAGTCCGGCAAGCCTGCGCTCGAGGTCTTTGAGGAGGCGATGAACAACGTTATGCCTGTACTTGAGGTTAAGGCAAGACGTGTCGGCGGTGCCACCTATCAGGTGCCGGTTGAGGTTCGCCCGGATCGCCGTCAGGCCCTGGGACTTCGCTGGCTCACCCTGTTCTCTCGCAACAGAAGCGAGAAGACCATGGAGGAGAGACTGGCCAATGAGATCATGGATGCAGCCAATAATACCGGAGCTGCAGTAAAACGTAAGGAAGAGATGCATAGAATGGCAGACGCCAACAAGGCGTTCGCGCATTATCGCTTCTGATTTCAGGACAATCGGATGCCTGCAGGGTGTATGCTGCTGTTGATAGCGGCAAATGCCCGCAAGCAGGGCACTCAATTGTTTATGGCAGCAGAATGTCTGCGGGACAGGCATTTTACTGCAGGATCTCTGATCGAAGAGTCCGCGTCAGGGAGGCAGAGACTGTTTTGGCGGCGGCCCGGGCAAATGCCCCTGACCGACACATTTCCCGCGCAAGTCTCTGTGACTCATTAAGAGAGGCGGGCAATTCGAATAAGTATGGAGGAAAGATATCTTGGCTACAAGAGAAT
>ERZ773263.1695-NODE-1695-length-12815-cov-14.151332_pt1 | contig 12815 bp, 3 predicted proteins | sample MGYA00511076_ERZ773263 | MGnify/ENA primary metagenome ERZ773263 (study PRJEB29015, sample SAMEA2738155) | human oral metagenome | biome: human oral; feature: human-associated habitat; material: saliva | place: China | collected 2195 ... | reverse complement strand
TGAAAACTCATAGACGCAGTGGTTTATTGATATCTAAATTCGCTTTATAAAAGCTCTTTAGATATCTAATAAACTGAGCGGGGGTGACTCGACAAAATCTTGTTTCTACGAAATTACGATTTTTGAGTCACTCCCAATTTTATTTTAAGAAAATGTTATTTGCAAACATGATTATATAGCTATTTATTTGACAATTTTTTTCTGGTAACAAGTCCAAATAAAGTCATTAGAATTAGGGATAATATTGTAGTATCAGATGTATTTATCCCTGTATTAGGTAGTGATTTATCTTTTTTATTAGACTTTTTAGTTTCTTCAGATTTTTGTACCGATAATTGTGTTATTTTATCAACGGATGATTGAATAGTCGATTCAATCGAACGTGATGGTAGTATTATTTGAGGTGCTTGGTGAGCGTGGTCTTTAGAAACTTTCAGTATGTTATTACTAGCTATAACAAAAGTGCTGAAGTGAGGTGTGTTAAAAGTAAGCGTTCCATTTTCATAAGATGGATTTTCAATTTCTTTTAAGTTGTCCCCGTCGACATGATAAACTTTTAACTGATTTCCTTTTGCATCAAGCGCTAATGTAACAGTTCGATTGCCAGGAACAGCTATCTCGTTGTTATTTTTGTTAGCAAAATGTAGTTCTAAAGTCCTTACCACGCTAAGCTCAGGATAATGTTGTTTTACAAGCGACTTAATTCTGTTAGCTTCTTTATTATCGACATCTTTAGCAACTAATTTATTAACGTCAGTTCCAAGAGAATTATAGGTAACAGATACTATTACTCCGTCAGCAAGCTTAGCAGTAAAGATATTTTTCTCAGATTTTCCTGGTTGTGTAGGAGTCTCAGTAGTAGAGTTACCCGGTTTAGTTTCTTCAGGAGTATTAGTTGCAGGATTATCTACTTCAGGATGTTTAGGAGTCTCTGTAGCAGAGTTATCCGGTTTAGGTTTTTCAGGTATCTCAGTTGCAGGATTGTTAGCTCCTGGTTGTGTAGGAGTCTCTGTAGTAGAGTTACCCGGTTTAGATTCTTCAGGAGTATTAGTTGCAGGATTGTCAGTTCCTGGTTGTGTAGGAGTCTCAGTAGCAGAGTTATCCGGTTTAGGTTTTTCAGGTGTCTCAGTTGCAGGATTGTCAGTTCCTGGTTGTGTAGGAGTCTCAGTAGCAGAGTTACCCGGTTTAGTTTCTCCAGGTGTCTCAGTTGTAGGATTGTCAGCTCCTGGTTGTGTAGGAGTCTCAGTAGCAGAGTTATCCGGTTTAGTTTCTCCAGGTGTCTTAGTTGCAGGATTGTCAGTTCCTGGTTGTGTAGGAGTCTCGGTTGATGGAGTCTCCACTTCAAGGTGGACTTTAGTTCCTTTTTTAATAACTCTTGTTTGAGGTTCTTGAATCTGAGTAGAAGAACTTTCGGTTATTTTACCACTTTTCTCATCAATATTATAAGTTATTGTTGTGATAACTTTCCCATTTTTACCAGGAGTAATTTCGACTTCCTCACCGACAGAGAGATTACCGTCTTCTTTGTAAGTAGTAGTAAAAGGAATAGTTTCTTCTTTAATACTATCTTTAGCTGGAACTTTAACAATCGTATCTGTGGGATTGTTAATATCGATTTTAATATCTTCAGTTATTTTACCTGTTATAGGGTCAACATTGTAGTTTGTTGTGGTTGTTTTTAAACCATCAACTCCATCAATCATTTGAAGAGGAGAACCTTTTTCCTTAGTGATATCTTTTTCATAGCGAATAATAGTTGTAGGAAGGACTTGAGTCTCTACTTTAGGTTTAGCTGGAACTTTAACAACAGTAGGAGTAGGCTGAGTTATTATTTTTTCAGTTGTTTCTAGTTCTGAGACTTCTCCAGTATTTGTATCTAATTTGTATGTTGTGGTAATTTCCTTAGTTCCATTTTCTCCAGGTATAGTCTCAGGGTTACTTCCTTTTTGATGTTCTAAATCTTTTTCGAACTTAACTTCTTCTGAATAAAAATCTTCAACATGAACAGTAGGTTTAGTTCCAATTGTTATCACTTTAGTTTTAGGTTCTGTTCTTTTTTCTATTGGTGTATTAGGAGTAGGTGTGCCATTAATAGGGGATACACTATATGAAGTAGTTGTAACTATTTTTCCATTTTCTCCTGGAGTTTTTACTTTTCGTGTTCTAACTTCAAGATTATCATCTTTTTCATATATTGTTTTATGATTAATCGTAGTTTCTTGAATTTTATCTTGAGCTCCGACTTTATAGACGATGTCTTGCGCTTTTTTCTCAATAGTAGTTGTGTTTTCTTTAACCGTAACTTTTCCAGTTTTTTCATCTAAAACATAGGTAGTGCTAATTTTCTTAATACCATCCTCCCCTTCACTTTCAGTTATAATATTACTTCCGATAGGTCTATTAGGATCTTTTATATATTTAATAGAAGACTCAATTTTTTCAGTAACGACAGTAGGTTTAGTTCCGACTTTTATTACCTGTGTTGTGGGTTCTGTTATTATGACCTTCTCGGGAGTTCTTTCAAGAATTGTTGTTTTTCCTGTATTAAAATTATAGAAAACTTTATTCTTAAATGCTTTTGATCCCGGTTTTCCAGGTGTTACTTCTTTTTTGATATTTAATTCCATAGTGTCGTCAGCTATATATTTTGTTTCAAAAGGTATATCTTCAGCTGTTTTGTTATCGGTTACGACTGTAGTAACTCCTTCATCGTTTACTTCATCAGTAGATTCAACCGATTCTGCTGATGGAGGTTGTTGCGCTTGGACTTCGGTGCTATTCATAACCGCTGCAAACGATAATCCAATAACAACAGAACCTACATACTTTCCAATTTTCCTAAGAGAATATTGTTTTTTCATGTCTTTTCTATTCATTCTTTATCTCCTTTTATTCGAATTTGTATATAGTATTTAATGTTCTTCAAAATATATTTTTATATATCGAGTACAATTTAAAATAAAAATACAACTTAAATTTTAAATTGGATATAATTATATTGTATGTTTTGTAGTTGTGAATATGTTTACAAATTGTGTTGTTTATATAATTATAGGCATCTATTTAACTATACACTATATTTCCATCTTAACAAATTATTATTACAATTGCAACTAATCAAATTACACGACAACTATTTGGGAGTAATTCAAAAGCATAAATAATAGACGTAAGACTAAAAAAATAAAAAACTGTATGATAACAAATTGAGAGGAAGTATTATAAAAAAATAATAGGAAGAGTTTAAAATATTTCAAGAGTACTTCTGATTTAACTAGAGTTTTTCTTCGTTATGTGCTAAACTAGTAATACTAAAGATTCTCAGGAAGTAGGAGGAGAAGATGAATTCATTTAAATATCTTAAGCCGAAGTTATTTAGTGTAATGAAAAGTTATACAAAGGAACAATGCTTAAAAGATGTAATTGCTGGTTTGATAGTAGCTGTTATAGCATTGCCTTTGTCGATTGCTTTGGCGATTGCATCTGGGGTGAATCCAGAACAAGGTCTTTATACTGCGATTATAGCAGGTTTTTTTATTTCGTTTTTAGGTGGGAGTAGGGTTCAGATAGGTGGACCTACAGCCGCTTTTGTCGTTATTATTTATGGAATTATAGCAGAACACGGGATTGCAGGATTAACTGTTGCAACACTGATGGCAGGAGTTATGTTAATCTTGATGGGATTATTTCACTTTGGTGACTTGATTAAATTCATTCCTAAAACAATCACTATAGGTTTTACTTTAGGGATTGCAATGGGAATAGTAGTTGGTCAGGTGAAAGATTTCCTAGGATTAAGTATGGGGGCAGTTCCTGCAGAGTTTGTTGGAAAATTAATAGCTTATGGTCATAATATAAAGAGTATTAGTTTTATTACTTTAGCAATAGGTGTTCTTGCGATATTAATTCAAGTATTTTGGCATAAAGTCTCTAAGAAAATACCGGATTCTTTAATCGCAATACTAGTAACAACATTTTTAGTAGCTATTTTCAAATTGCCGGTTAAAACAATTGGAGACTTATACACTATTAAAGCAGGACTTCCTAGTTTTACAATGCCGTCAATTTCATTTTCTCTAATAAGAGAGATGATGTTACCTGCATTTACGATAGCAATATTAGCTGCTATAGAATCATTATTGTCGGCTGTAGTGTCTGATGGTATGACAGGTAGTAAGCACAAATCTAATGCAGAATTAGTAGCTCAAGGTGTTGGGAACTTTATGTCAGCACTTTTCGGAGGAATACCTGCAACAGGTGCCATTGCGAGAACGGCAGCTAACGTAAAAAATGGTGGTAGAACACCAGTAGCTGGAATGGTACACGCATTTGCTCTATTATTAATACTATTATTTTTAATGCCCTATGCATCATATATACCCATGAGTTGTTTGGCTGCGATATTAATAATTGTGGGTTATAATATGAGTGGATGGCGTACTTGTGTGCGTATGGTAAAAACTGCACCGAAGAGTGATATTGCTGTGTTAATTATTACTTTCTTATTAACGTTATTCTTCGATTTAGTAATCGCAATAGAATTCGGTATGGTACTAGCTGCGTTCTTATTCTTAAAACGTATGTCTGATATTGCAGAAGTTAGGCAATGGACATATAAAGGTTCATCTGATGATGATAAACTGTCAGAAGAAGTTGACTTAAAATATGTTCTTAAAAATACTATTGTTTATGAAATTTTTGGAGCGTTATTCTTTGGGGCTGCAAATGTATTTACTAACTTTGAACATGGAGAGGGAAAAAATGTTTTAATTATAAGAATGCGTAATGTTCCTGTTATGGATATTTCAGGATTAGAGGTATTAGAGGAAATATTGGAAACTTGTAAAAAACGTGGATTAACATTAATATTATCGCACGTAAATGAACAGCCATATCATGTAATGAAAAAAGCAAGATTTATCGAAAAAATAGGTAAAGAAAATCTATGTGAAAATATAGATGCGTCTTTAGAAAGAGCGGAGAAGTTAGGAAAAATACAAGGAGTATAGAGTTCAAAGAATTGTATTTTGTGGAATTAGTATATGTATATTCACTTCTGAGTGCATGTTAATGAAAATAAGTTGAAAATAAGTGGATGATTCAAAAGTCCTAAATTTTTTTAAAAATTTATCCGAGAACTAAGAGGTGTAGTGGTTTTAGATATCTAATAAACTTTGCGGAGGTGACTTAATGTTAGAATCAGGATTTTTGAGTCACTCTCTTTCTTAATTTCAATTTATTATATGGGTGTTTTCTTGTACAGAATATATGGTATAATAAATTTAAATGGAGGTGAATATTATGAGTGTATTAGAAATTTTATTAGAAGTATTTCCTCTAATATTCTGTATTTTTTACTTGATGGTATTCGGAATATCTAGAGAAATGACAAAAAAAGAGAAAGTACTTTTAGAAAGCTTAGGAGATGAAGAAATAGAGAGTATTAGTGAGAAAAATAACAACTCGAAATATTTCTCAATGGGAAGCCTAGTATTACTGATTTTATGTTGTATCTATTTATTAATTTCTATAGTAAATAAAGGACTATTAATAGATTTCTTTGGGGAAAAGCTAAATAAAGTGATAAATTCAATTATTATTGTGATTATCTTGCTTCCGTACCTAATGAAACATATTAAGGTTATTCGTCGTTATAATAAGGTGAAGAAGCTCGTAGAGAAAAAATAATAATAAAAAAGTTTCTCTATAACAGTAAAATATAAAAAAATATTACAGTTTATCTGTAAATCAATAATGTTCTGCAAAAAAGTTATTGTTTTGCGATAAATTATTACTAAGAAATTATTTAATTGAAAAATATTTAGTAATAAGGGGACAAAAAAGTCCTGAATTCTAATAAAGTGTATATGAGATTTCATAGATGCAGAGGTTTATATCTAAAATCGCTTTATAAAAACTTTTTAGATGTCTAATAAACTGTTCGGGGGTGACTCGACAAAATCTTGTTTTTCTAAAAGCGAGATTTTTGAGTCATTCCCTATTTATTTTGGAAATTTCTATTTTTAATATTAAATCTTAAATTTTTAAATAATATTAAAAATATCACTATTGTCTTATTTTGAAGTTAATACATATAAAACTTAATAGCTGAATGATATATATATATATATATATATATCATTTTCTTTTTCGATGGAAATGAATTTAGTATATTTTTTTATATAGTATTAAAAAATTTAAAGTAAAATTTAAGTAATTAAAGTAAAATAAATTATTATGGTCTTATAATGCCGTAAAATTGTTATTTATGTGTGTCTTTATCACAAAATTAAATTTAAATTATATAATGAAAATTTGAAAAGGAGAAAATGTACGTGATAGGAAAAAATAATAAGTACTTGAGGGATACAAAGGGTGGAGTAAAGGTTGAAAGTTACTCTATTAAAAAGTTTAAAGTTGGTGCTGCATCAGTTGTAATCGGTGCTAGTATATTTTTTGGTGCTGGTATAGTGAATGCTGGAGAAGTGCCAGGTGAAAAGATAGAAAAAGATACTGCTGTTGAGAAAGTAGTTAGTTCGAATGATGGAAAAACAGATGTTCTAAATAATAAAATCTCATCAGATAAAGAAGATGAAAAAACTGCTAAAAAAGAGAAAGTATCAGCTAATGATGCTCGAGCTATAAACGACAATTCTAATACTGAAAAAACAGTAGAAAAACAAGTAGTATTAGACAAAACAAAATTACAAACTAATATTGAAAAAGTAGAAGAACTACTAGAAAAAATCAATAAAGATAAGGCACCTGAGTCTACTTTAGCGGCTATTAAAATAGATTTAGAAAATGCTAAAAAAATATTTAATAGTGATAGCATTGAACTGACACAAGCTGAAATTGATGCAATAGCTAAAAAACTTAATGAGAAAATTTTTGTATTATCTTCAATGCCGAAAGCTAATGCTCCTGAAAAAGTAGTAAAAGAAGGGAAAAATACCATTGCTAATACTGGTTCTCGTGATTTGCGTAATGGTGATAAGATAGAAGTGGGTTCTGATTTAAGATCTGCAGCTATTGATAAAGATACAAAACGAGGAAAATTAGATCTTATTGTAGCAAATTCTGGATTTGTTACAGGATATGCAACACCATCTTCAACAATTGAAATTAAGAAAAATGGCACAACTGTATTGACTTCTACACTAGACGATACTGGAGCTTTTAAATTAAATGCCCCAGGTATTGAAGTTGGAGATAATGTTGAGTTGGTTGTTAATGGAAAGAGCGTGTACAGTACCACGGTAAGTAGGGCAAATACAGTAGCGTTTAACGACAGTTTAGCAGGAATTGCACAAGTTGACGGATATACAGCAGCAGAAGCTGATGTTGAGGTAACTGTTGGTGGAAAAACTTATACGACTAGATCACAATCAAATGGATACTTCACAATTGATGTTGATACGAAATTGATGGTAAAAGATGCAGTTGTTACAACTGTTATAAAAAAGAATGGTCAAGAGGTTGGTCGTGGAACAAGTACAGTTCGTGAAACAAAAGTAACAGACTTTGGGGTTGGTTGGAACAGAAACCCGATGCTTAACTATTCAGAGCGAGATGTGTTCTCACCTGATACGAAACAATATGCCTTCGTAAGTAAGGGAACTGCTGATCAAGCCTATGACAATATTCGTGTTTATCGTGAAATGCGTATTGAAAATAGTGGGGATAAATATTATTACTGGATATTAGATTCAGGACCAGCAGCGAACGCTCAGGCAGGTTTGTCTAAGAAAGTTTCACTTACGATTCCTCGTAGTGTAGGAGATCCGTATGACTTCACTTATACAAAATATGCTAATGGGGTTCAGTACTCTCATGATAAATATGCCAATGCAACAGCTTGGGAGCATGAAAACTCTAATTATCGTGCTTATGTAAAAAATGGAGAACGTCGTTCGGGAGCTTCTTACCCAGAAAATTTAGGTTCTTGGATGGATTATGCTCATCCAGATAATAACTGGTGGAGAAATATTTATCGTGACTCTAGAAAAGATGGTACCGATCGTAATTCAGATGCAGCTTCTCGTATAAAAGATATGTACGGTATTACAACGGGTGGTCTTATTTACAACCTTGGTAGAGGTGTTATTGAAGACAAACTGAACGTGAAAAAAGGTCAACGTACAATTATCACTTTTAAAACAAAAATTCTTGAGGGTGATGAATTAGATCAAAGTATTATGTCAGATTGGGGGAATAAAGATAAAAATAACCCAATGCTTGCTGATATTAAAAAACGTTTAACGAACGATCCTTTCCTTGCTTATGGTGGGTACACAGACCTTGGTTATGTCCGATATAGAGCAGGACAAAATGCCATTATCGGTACGTTACCACTAAAACCTGAAGAAGCAGATAAATACAACTTAAAACCAAAATCTAAGCCGCAAACGACTAAAGTAGGGATCATTCCAGATGCAATTAATAGTATTGCTAATACAAAAGATTTACCTGCTGGTACAACATATCGTTGGTTTAAAGATCCGGATGTATCAAAAGCGACAGCACCAGATTCACCGGTGTATGGTAAAGTGGAAGTGATTATTCCAGAACGAGGAACGTATATTGTAGATGCTCCTGTGCATGTTTTAGAAGATAAGGAAAAAACACCAGATGCTCCATTGGCAACAGCAAAAGAAGATGGATCTGTAACAGCGAAACCACAAGATTCAACGAAAGTAGATAAAATTAAAGTTAGCTACACAGATGAAGATGGTTCGAAAAAGACAGCTGAAGGAAATAAAGGAAAAAATGGAACATGGACTGTTGCGAACAATCCAGATGTTCAAATTGATGCAAATACAGGTGAAATCACAATTCCAGCTGATAAAGTAAAAGATAATACAGAAGTAACAGCAGTTACAACAAATGGAAACAGTGATGAATCAACTCCAGCAAAAGTAGTTGCAAAAGCACCGAAACCAGAAGCTCCGATAGTAACTGCACCAAATACTGGTGTTGTAACAGCAAAACCCAAAGATCCAGCTAAAGCAGATAAAATTACGGTTACCTATAAAGACGAAGATGGAACAAAAGTAACGGTAGTAGGTAATAAAGGGAATGATGGTGCATGGACTGTTGAGAATAATCCAGGTGTAACTATTGATTCTAACACTGGTGAAATCACAATTCCAGCTGATAAAGTAAAAGACAATACAGAAGTAACAGCCATCACAAAAAATGGGAATAGTGTTGACTCAGACCCAGCCAAAGCAGTTGCAAGATTTCCAAAACCTGAAAAACCAACAGTAGTAGCAAAAGAGGATGGATCTGTAACAGCCAAACCAAAAGATCCAACAAAAGCAGACAAAATTACGGTTACTTACACAGGAGAAGATGGTTTACCGAAAAAAGTAGTAGGAATGAAAGATCCATTTAACCAATGGACTTCAGATGATCCAGAAATCAACATCAATGCAGACACAGGTGAAATCACAATCCCTGCTGAAAAAGTAAAAAATGAAACAGATGTAACAGCTATAACAAAAAATGGAACGAGTGATGATTCAGAACCTGCAACAGACAAGGCGAAAACACCAGATAATGAGCCACCTATTTTAACTCTAACACCTAGTACTGTAACGGTAGTAGAGGGTGAAACTGTAACATTTAGAGTAAAAGCAACAGATGATAAAAATGTTTCATTTGATGCGCGTGAATTTTTAGCTAAATATCTTACAAGATATAAATCTGGGCACTCTGGACCGGTAGATTTTAGATTTATAACAAGGGAAGATAAAGTAAAAGAAATCGAAGTTACAATTAAAACTATAGCAGAAGATGTTGGTAAGCAAAATACAATTATATTTAACGCAACAGATGATTCGGGTAACAAGGCTAAACCGGCGATTTTCTCATTTGTTGTAACTCCACGTGATAAAACTGCACCAACTATTTCAGCGGATGGAGCAACAGTTATAAGTCGCGAGGAAATTACCCCAATTCCAGTAACAGCTAAAGATAACGATGGCGGAGTTGGAATGCGTGAAAATACTCCAATCGAAGTAAAAGGATTGCCAGATGGATTGAAATTTGAAAATAATCAAATCGTAGGAACGCCTACAGGAACACCTGGAACTGCCAAAGTAACGATTACAGCTTATGATAAGAATGATAATAAGGCTGAAAAAACAATTGAAATTGTAGTCAAAGGGCAAAATGACAAGTATAATCCAGTAGGAATAAATCGAACAGTTCCTAAAAATTCAACACCTGATGCAGCAGACAGTATTGGGAATAAACAAGATTTACCACAAGGAACAAAATATAATTGGTTAACTCCACCAGATACGAGCCAAGGGGGACAAACTGTTTCTGCGGTTGTTGTGGTAGAATATCCAGATAAAACAAGAGATAACGTTAGTGTTAATATTAGTGTACCTACGAATTTAACAGCAAAAGTTACGAAACCAAATGAAGTTTTGGAGAAACGTGCAGTTGACTCTAAAAAAGTTGTAACACCAAATAAAGAGGGTTCAACGATCACAACAGAAAAATTAGAAAATGGTTTAACAGTTAATGGAGACGGTAAATTAACAGGAACGCCAAAAGTAGAAAATTGGGGTAAAGATGAAGAAAAACGTGATGTCACAATTCCGGTTAAAGTTAAAAATGGAAATGAAGAAATCACAGTAAGCGTACCGGTTACAATTCTACGTGATACAGATGGCGATGGAACACCAGACACTACAGATACAGATGATGACGGTGACGGAATTACGGATGAGGAAGAAAAGAAAAATGGAACAGATCCAAAGATTTTTGATAAACCTGACAATCCAACATCATACGGTCTAACAGGTGTAGTAAAACCATCTACAGTCACTGAAAATACAGATGTTAATATACCAGAAGTAGTAAAACCAAATAAAGAAAACTCAACGATAGACACACCAACTGCTATAAATGGATTAACAGTTGATAATAATGGAAGTTTAACAGGAAAACCAAAAGTAGACTCTTGGGGTGACGGTGAAGAAGAACGTAATATCACTATTCCAGTTAAGGTTAAGAATGGTTCGGAAGAAGTTAATGTAAGTGTACCGGTTAAAATCCAACGTGATACAGACGGAGATGGAATACCAGATGTGACAGATACAGATGACGACAACGATGGAATTTCAGATGAAGATGAAAAGAGAAATGGAACAGATCCAAAAGTAGCAAATGGTCTGACAGGAATCGTTACAGCTCCGGCTAAAGTGAAAGAGAAAACTCCAATACCTACACCTTTACCAAAAGTTGTAACACCGAATAAAAAAGATGCAACAATTGAACCATCTAATCCAGTAAATGAACTGAAAGTGAATGATAAAGGTGAATTAGAAGGAACACCAACCGTAAATGATTGGGTTGGTGGAGAAGAAGAACGCAATATCACAATTCCTGTTAAAATTACAAGAGAAAAAGATGGTAAAAAAGAAGAAGTTACGGTACATGTTCCAGTAACAATCCAACGTGATACAGATGGAGATGGAACTCCGGATATTGACGATTTAGATGATGATAACGATGGAATTTCAGATGAAGATGAGAAGAATAATGGAACAGATCCAAAAGTAGCAAATGGATTAGAAGTAGCAGTTACAAAACCGAATGTAGTTATGGAGAAAAAAGAAGTCACTCCAAAAGAAGTTGTTACACCAAATAAAAAAGGCGCAACAATTACAACTACTACAACAGACAATTCAGGACAAGTGAACGGTCTGATAGTTAATGGAGAAGGTAAATTAACAGGAACTCCAACAGTGGAAAATTGGGGCAATGATGAAGAAAAAACTATTAATATTCCGGTTAAAGTTACAAAAGATATTGAAAAAGTAACGGCAAATGGTAAAAAAACTGTTACAGAAACTGTTACCGTTGATGTTCCAGTAACAATCCAACGTGATACAGATGGAGATGGAACACCAGACGTTTTAGATACAGATGATGATAATGATGGAATTCCAGATGAAGTAGAGAAAAGTAATGGAACAAATCCAAAAGTTCCTGATAATCTAACAGCAACAGTTGCTCCACCAACTAAAGTTAAAGAGAAACAACCAGTTACTCCAACAAAAGTTGTAACACCAAATATGCCAAATTCAACAATTACAACAGATGCTCCAGATGGATCGGTGAATGGCTTAAAAGTTAACAATGATGGTAACTTAGAAGGAACACCGACAGTAAATAATTGGAAAAAAGATGAAGAAGAACGTAATATCTTAATTCCGGTTAAAGTTACAAATAACGGAAAAGAAATTACAGTAAAAGTTCCAGTAACAATCCAACGTGATACAGACGGAGATGGAATCCCAGATGTTGAGGATACAGATGATGATAACGATGGAATTCCAGATACTGTAGAGGATAAAAATGGGACAGATCCAAAAGCTGCAAATGGATTAGAAGTAGCAGTTACAAATCCAGACAAAGTGAAGGAGAAAACTTCAGTAACCCCAACAAAAGTTGTAACACCGAATAAAGAAGGTTCAACAATTGTAACAAATACACCAGATGGTTCAGGACAAGTGAACGGTCTAAAAGTGAATGGAAAAGGAGAACTAGAAGGAACTCCAACAGTGAATGACTGGGATAAAGATGAAGAAGAACGTACTATCAATATTCCAGTTAAAGTTACTAAAGTTGTAGAAAAATTCACGGAAAATGGTAAACAAGAAGTAACGGAAGAAAAAGAAGTAAAAGTACCAGTAACAATCCAACGTGATACAGACGGAGATGGAGAGCCAGATGTTATAGATAAAGATGATGATAACGATGGAATTCCAGATGAGGTTGAAAAAGCGAATGGA